>WNGL01000807.1_pt1 | contig 37522 bp, 33 predicted proteins | sample 5400591 | NCBI WGS metagenome assembly WNGL01 (sample SAMN13153377, study PRJNA577476) | soil metagenome | isolation source: 80 cm soil or saprolite under Garry oak tree replicate 1 | place: USA:California | collected 2016-06-15
GGCTACCGCAGCGGAGTCCTCGTCACGCCTGTCATATTGAAGGGGTCCGATGTGTACTCCGAGTTCTACGGCAAGAGCACCCGGCAACTCGGCAGGTTCCTAGACTACGCAAGCTCCGTACCCTCCGTCGTCTACATCGATGAGTTCCAGAGCTTTGGACGGAAAGTCCGAGGCGAGACCGGAGCCGAGATCGAGGACACGAGGATACAAGACGAGCTAAACCGTTGGCTGGACAAGATAGTTAGTGGGAAATCCCGAACAATTGTCGTAGTAGCGACTAACGCGTACGAGAAGATACGCGAAGATATCCGTCGACGCCTGACGAAGATCAGCCTCAACGATGGAGTCACCCGCGAAATGCTACTGGCCGTCGTCGAGGACTCTCTCAAACGAGAAGGCTGGCTCAACCTCAAGGCTGACGACCTGCTCGACCTTATGGAGAGAGAAGTAACAGTGCGCCGCAGAGCCTCTCTCACACCTAGCGACATCCAGGAAATCTTCCGCGACGTACGGAAGTCGAAAGAGGCACCGCTAAGGGAGAAGCTTAGAGAGTCGAGAGGAGCACTGGGTCTCGACCGGCCAAAGATATCCGCTTCCGTCCAGGACTTTGCCATTGCTGCACGGAACGTGAAGCTCTATTCTGAACAGGAGAAGTCGCAAGAGGTAGTCGACGCGGTTTATGTCATGAAGCCGAAGGTAAGCCGGGACGACCTTGGCGGACTCCACGATGTGAAGAACAAGATCCTCAACCATATCGCGCTCGCCTTCAACCCGTCAATGGCCGAGCTGGGCCACCAGTCCAACCCACGGTTCTTCCTGATGGGACCCCCTGGGACGGGGAAGACACTCCTCGCAATGGTCGCTGCCGCGGAGAACAATGTCGGCTTCATCAAGGTCCGCGGAGGCGAACTGATGAGCGGCGCCAATTACATGGGAGACCCGGAGAAGCGGGTCAAAGACCTATTCGGGCTGGTCAGACAGAAGAGCCCGTGCATACTCCTTCTCGACGAGGCGGACGCGATCTTCTGGGGCGGAGACCCGTCCAGCAACAAGATACTCGCCCAGGTCAAAGCAGAGCTGAGCGAGCTCCGTCCCGAGGACCGGGTCGTCGTGATCGCGACCTCGAACAAGGAGCAGCTCATAGACCAGGCCACCCGAGACCGTTTCGAGCCGAACATCTACTACGTCCACCCACCATTGAACGATACGGAGTGGAACGAGGTGGTCGCAATCCACCTCCGAAGACTCCAGCAATATCTCCACCCTGAGATTGACGCCGCCAAGGTGACGAAGATGTTCCGGAGACAGCGGGTCCTCAGCCCCAGGGGAGTGTCTGAGACAGTCTCTGAGGCACACCGGCTCTGGGCGTCAGAGATCGCGGCTGCCAAGGGGGTTACCGAGGCGGGAGCATCAGAGCTGGCTATCAGGAATGTCACGACAAGGTTCGAGGAGGATATCGAGCGATTGGACGCGGCGCTCAAGGTCTACCAGCAGGAAGGTACAACTCTAAAGCGCGGCGAAGTCAACCAGGACAACTACCGGATACGGCTATTCCACTTCCAGCAGGCTATCTCAAGCTTAGAATCGCTCGAGGACAAGGAGCACAGGGAGATTGCCGAGGCCCTAATCCTCTCCCAGGCGATCCCGGGTGTCACCTATGGGCTCTACACGAGCGAGAGAGGATCGGGAGGAATACTGACCATCCAGTGCACCCTTAGGCCCATCAACCCCGGCGAGAGACACGTATCTGTAACCGGCCAGGCCAGCTCGATGATGATGGGCCAGACATCGGTGCCTGACGACTCGGTCATCCAGAGCGCCCAGAACGCTGTCGAGGCAGTCAGATCCTGGCTTTGGTCGAAGATACGGGTCAACCTGGCCAAGTACCACGTACACTTCCAGATCAGAAGCATACTAGAAGGCGCGCCTGGCGCAGGAGTCTCAGGGCCCAGCGCTGGCTATGCGATGCTGAACGCACTGATCTCGGAACTGTCGAATACTCCGATAACTCAGTCCAAAGTAATGACCGGGTCTATCGGGCTCAAGATGGACGTTGGACCAGTAGGGGGTCTTGGAGGAAGGGGGAGAGAAGCCGGCAAGCTCGTAGGCATATTGAAGGCGGAGAAGGTGAAGATAACCGACCTTCTTGTTCCCGAGTCGAACCATCGGAGCGCGCCGGACGAGATGAAGATGGTCCAAGACGAGGGCATCAGCGTCCACCCCATTACAAACGCTCAAGATGGGTGGCCAGTACTCTTCTCGATGACCAGTGAGGAGCTGGCCAGGAAGATTCGGGGAGCACTCCTAGACCGAGAGTCGCTCGTCGACATCGAGTCCACTTCTTCAAGGGTCCTGGGACAGAGCTAGTTCTGAGCCTGCTGAGTATTTGCATGTCTGAAAGATCACAACTCCTAGGATTCATCACAAAAGAGAGTAGGCTTGATACACCATTCAAAGAGAACTAGAAGGGACCAAGCTGGGACTTCCGATTCGTAGAACCTCAGCCTTGATTCTTTCTGCAATCTCAACACTGGCCCGTTTCTGAGCCTGCCGCGTCTCCGCGCCGATATGGCATGTGACGACAGTCGTCCCGTCTGGAAGGTTGACGAGTTCTTTCTCCCATCCGTCGGCCGGTGGCTCGATGTGAAACACGTCCAGTCCCGCACCTGCCAGACGTCCCTCTTTCAATACCCTGAGTAGGGCGGGTCCTTCGACTATGTCTCCTCTCGAAGTGTTGATCAGATATGATCCCTCTCGCATCATTCTCAACCTAGTCTCGTTGAGGAGATGGTGGGTCTGGGGAGAGTATGGGACGTGGATTGTGACGATGTCAGAGCGTCGGAGGAGGTCCTCTATCGAGTCCGTTATTTCATAGCTGAGGCCCGGGACTCCACGCGGCCGTATGACGTCGTAGCCTAGAACGTCAGCCTGGAATCCTACGGTTAGGATACGGGAGACTTCGTTGCCGATCCGGCCAGCCCGTCCGATGACACCTATCCTCTTCGACTGTAGCTCCACCCCCATCAACCGGTTCTTTATCCAGCGCCCCTCTTTCATGCTCCGATCTGCAAAGGGAATACTGCGCAGGAGAGAGAGCATCAAGCCCACAGTCAGCTCTGCTACACTTGTTGTAGGCGCACCGGGCGTGTTGAGGACAGTGACACCCTTCTCTTTTGCGGCCTGCAGGTCGATGTTGTCAAGGCCCACACCGGCTCGCCCGACTATCTTCAGCCGCGACCCGTTGATGAGCGACGAGTCCACTTTCGTTCTTCCCCGGACAATTAGGACATCATACTGGCCGATCATGCTAGCCAGCTTTGCCTTGTCTAGACCAGGCTGGTTGTCGATTGTGAAGCCTGCCGATGCGAGGATCTTGATCCCCTCCTCGTCGATCGGATCTGAGATCAGTACTCTCAAGTCTTGGTCAACGGCCTGAAACAGTTGCCGACGGAGCTTGAGCTGATACTGGTTTCAGCTTCTTCAATAGAGCCTGGGCCGCGATTGTCACGGGGTCCCAGACGGGCGCGAGAGGAGGAGAATAGCAGGTCTCAATCTCAGCAAACTCTTGAACCGTTAGTCTGAGATGGGCTGCCATGGACGCGAAGTTCCCTCGCAGTGTCGCTCCCTCCTCCCCGACAAGCTGCGCGCCTAGAAGCTTTCCGTCGCTTGGATTGGCGAGGAGCTTGACTGTCAGGTCCTTGCCACCAGGGTAGTAGGATAGGCGCGTGGATCCCGTTATTCTGACCGAGACAGGATGTATTCCGATCTTCTCCGCCAATGCGGTTGTTGGGCCGAGGGTCGCGACCTCGAGGCTGAAAAGCTTCACTGTTGTTACACCCGTTGAACCAGGGTATCGCGCATCTCCGCCTGCGGCATTTATGCCTGCGACCATCGACTGTCTGACCGCCGTTGTGGCAAGCTGGAAGAATACATGCCTGCGAGTGATTAGGTCGAAGGTCTCGATACAGTCGCCTGCAGCGTAGATGTTCTTGGCCGACGTAGCCATTCTATCGTCTGTTCTAATTCCGCCTGACTCGCCTAGCAGAATGCCAGCGTCCTTTGCGAGTTCGATATTAGGCCCAACCCTCACAGCGACAACAACCGCGTCGACCTCGTATTCGTGACCCGAGATTCGAACCCCGACCACCCTTCCCTTGTCGCCGAGAATCTGCTCTAGACTTGACTGCAAGTGATAATCAACGCCATGCTCCTGGCCCTTTTCCCTGACAATTGCCGCCATGTCAGGATCGAGGATGACTGGGAGAATCTCAGGCACTATCTCAGCTTGAATTGCTGCAACCCCACGGAGTAGCAGGGCCTCTGCCATCTCAGAGCCGGTGAGACCCGCCCCGATGATCGCCGCCTTCTTTGCTCTCGTTTCCCTTAGGTAGTCTGCCAGGTCCTCGACATCATCCATTGTTCTGATCGTGAAAACTCCTTTGAGATTTGAGCCAGGGACGGAGAGTCTGGCTGGACTGGCCCCAGTCGCGACGATGAGGCTGTCGTAAGCTAGCTCATTGCCGTCAAGTTCGACTAGCTGGCGTTCCGAGTGGATCTTGGTCGCGGTAAGTCCGAGTCTGAGGTGTATCCTGTTTGTGTGTTCGTAAAAGTCCTCGTCGTATCCGATGAGTGATCTCGGATTCGGAACGACTCCGCTGAAAGCATATGGAAGACCGCATCTCGAATACTCGGGAAGGGTCTCCGATCCTACGATAGTGATCTCGGCGGTCCGATCCGTCTTCCTTGCATAGAACGCGGCTGTTGTGCCTGAGACGCCGCATCCGATTATCACGATTCGTCTAACCATGAAGGGCCGTTGCGCCAAAGCTTGTCCGATAACCGTTTCTCCCAGACGAGCCTCAATCGGGGAGAAGGGCTAGTTTAATCTGGTAGGCTGAAGCAACAAGAGCTGAGGATTTCCTTTGAAAGCAAGCATGGATGCTTTTCTGAGGAATGGAAAGGGGCTCCTACTCGCCTACGATCAGGGCTTCGAGCATGGCCCCTCGACGGACTTTAACGAGAAGAATATCGACCCGAACTACATACTAGACATCGCGGTTAAAGGACAGTTTACCGGGGTTGTCTTCCACAAGGGGATTGCTGAAAAATATTACAGCGGCAAGATTCCGCTAATAATCAAGTTGAACGGCAAGACGAGCCTGCCTAAAGGAGAGCCGATCTCCTCACAGGTCTGCAGCGTGGAAGAAGCGATCAGCCTCGGCGCGAAAGCAGTAGGCTACACCATCTACTTGGGCAGTTCTCACGAGAATATCATGCTGCAAGAGTTTGGCGAGATTCAGGAAGACGCGCACGAAGAAGGGGTCCCGGCTATCGCTTGGGTGTATCCGAGGGGCGAGGCCGTGAAGAACGATACGGCTCCGGAGATTGTCTCCTATGCCGCGAGGGCGGGGCTTGAGATCGGAGCGGACGCTGTCAAGATCAAGTATACTGGAGACCCGACTAGTTTTGCTTGGGCTGTCAAGGCGGCAGGGCTCGCCAAGGTCTTCATGTCGGGCGGGCCCAAAGCGCCCACTGACGAGACATTCCTAAACCAGGTCAAGGGGGCAATAGACGGGGGGGCTACTGGTCTGGCCGTGGGAAGAAACGTCTGGCAGCATGCGGATCCGCTTAATATGGCGAACGCACTGCGAGAGATCATATTCAACGGCAGAGAAGTGCACCACGCACTAAACATGGTCGTCACTCAATAACTACTCCGACTAAATAGAGCTCCTTGTTCGTCAACCGGACTCCGGGGTGGGTCTGATCAAGCCATTACGGGGATCCCTGCTAGTTGTCAACTTCAAGACCTATCTCGAAGCAACCGGCAAACGGGCCATTGATTTGGCAAAGTCTGCTGAAAAAGCAGCTAGAGATAGTGGAGTCTCAATCATTGTGGCTCCACAGTTCACAGACATCAAACCTGTATCTGAGAATGTCGACATCACAGTGTTTAGTCAACACCTAGACCCTGTCAAGCCTGGTGCCTACACGGGACGAATCCTCGCAGAGGCTGTAAAATCGGCAGGCGCCGAGGGATCACTGCTCAACCATTCCGAACGACGCATCGGCACAGTCGAGATCAACTCTTGCGTGCAGAGATGTGGGGAGGCTGACCTTTACTCGCTGGTGTGTGCTGACACGGCGCAGGCAGGCGCTGAGATCGCGAGAGCAAGGCCTGACATAATTGCGGTGGAACCGCCAGACCTTATTGGAACGGGAATCTCCGTCTCAAAGGCTCGACCAGAACTCATCACGGACAGCCTCCAGAAGATCAGAGCAGTCAATTCGACGGTGAGGGTTCTCTGCGGGGCGGGTATAACCACCCCTGAGGACGTTTCGAAGGCCTTAGAGTTGGGGACAGAGGGAGTGCTGGTCGCCAGTAGTGTGGTCAAGAGCAAGAACCCCGGTAACATCCTCTCAGACATGGTCAATGCGATTGTTAACGCTAAGTAAAGAGTGATCAGGGCGGAGCCTAAATAGCTGGATTCAGTCTTGGATTTTCGTCCCTCAGCATGTCGATCGGAGACAGGGAGCCAGCCACAAGACTCCTAAGCATTTTCGCCTATGGCTCAGTCGTCTCAACATACATCCTCATACTGATCGGTGGCTACGTAACAACCAGCAACTCTGGCCTAGGCTGTGGCGAGTCATGGCCATTATGCAAGGGGGCAATCTTCCCTTCCCTCAACAATCCCGCCCAAGTGATCGAGTTCTCGCATAGAATCTTCAACCTCGTCGTAGCATTCTTCGTGATCGGAACAGCTCTACTAGCTTGGACTCGATACCGACCAGCGCAGAATGTTGTTCTATTCTCAACAGCCAGTTTCGTAGGCCTGTTCGCACAAGTAATTCTCGGAATGGTGACAGTTACCTCGGATCTGAACCCGATTGTAAGTGCAGCACATTTAGGCCTTGCTTCAGCGGTCTTCGCATTGGTCGTCGTGAATGCGGTGATGGTCTGGAACTTGCGTTCTGTCGCGGTCGGGTATCGACCATAGTTATGGGAATTTTCGCAGTTATAGCTAGTGCGCAACCCTTTAAAAAAGAACTTGTTCGCTCAGAATCAGAGCGACGCCTGAATGGCCATCGCCAATATGCAGGTCCAGTTTGACGACCTCTTCAGCCTCTTTACCTATCTTGCAGTCCTTGTATCTATCGTCGTTTTTGGCCTATTGTTGTACTTCCTCATCAAGTACAGGGAGAAACCAGGGTCAGCGGAGCCCAGTGATGTTCCGATTCTGGGCAGACTTCCAGTTCCGAGGGGGCACGCTAGAAGTGTGATAATCACTGTTTCATTGTCAACGATCATTCTTGGCGTCTTGGTAATCGGTAGCTTTGGCTCAATAGACACGATCCTTTCCACCCCGGCACCTTGCAGCATCCCGATCTACGGTTACACCACCTACAATTGTAGCGTTCTTGTTACTGGGCATCGTTTCTACTGGGAGTTCACTTACCCGGTTTACACTAACCACTCGATTAGCGGGCAGCCGGCTTGCTATGTGGCGAAATGTCTCTTCGTCATCCCAGTGGACCACGACATCCGTCTCAACGTCACCAGCGCCGATGTCTTTCACAATTTTGGCGTAATAGCCTTCAAAGTAAAGGCTGACGCCTATCCGGGGCATATCAACAACATCTGGTTCAGAGCCGAGACGACCGGCAACTACACCATCCAGTGCTATGAGCTGTGCGGCTCAGGACACGCAACTATGATCACGACACTGGACGTAATGCCATTGTGTCCCGCTGTGATAATACCGACAACACCACCCTGTTTTGAACAGTGGTACAATAGTACGATAGTGCACTAGAATGTCGGAGCAATTCGCAACTACTGCGAAGCGTTGGCTCTACACTACCAACCACAAGGACATCGGCATACTGTACATCGTGACCTCCCTATTCTTCTTCGTGGCCGCAGGGCTCCTCGCGCTTACTGTTAGGACTCAGCTCTCTGTTCCCGACAACACTGTTCTCAACGCCGAGATCTTCAACCAGTTCGTCACCGTCCACGGACTTCTCATGATATTCTGGGTTCTCTCACCGTTCGCATTCGGCTTTGCCAACTATATCATCCCGCTTCAGATAGGCGCGAGAGACCTCGCGTTTCCGAGGCTGAACGCGATGAGCTACTGGTTCTACCTGTTCAGCGGCGTGATGATGATTCTCAGCTTCTTCTTCGGTGCAGCCCCCGACCTGGGCTGGACCTTCTACTCGCCACAGACCTCTTTCCAGTTCGCACCAACCATCGGTCTGAATCTAGGCGCTGGTGCTTTGATTCTGATTGTTGTTTCCATCACAATGAGCTCCGTTAACTTCCTGGTTACCATGTTCAAGATGCGAGCACCGGGTCTGAAACTGAGCAGAATGTCTCTGTTTCCCTGGTCTATTCTCGTCACTATATTCATGATGCTCTACGCCTTCCCGTCGTTTCTGGCCGCTGTTCTCCTCCTATACGTCGACAGAGCATTCGGCACATTCTACTTCTCATCTTTCCAGGGTGGGTCCCTTCTCTGGGACAACGTGTTCTGGTTCTTCGGTCACCCGGAGGTCTACATCGTGCTATTTCCCGCGCTCGGAATAATTGCGGACGTAATTCCCACGTTCGCTAGGCGCCCGCTCTACGGATCAAAGTATGTTATTGGAGCGTTGGTAGCTGCTGCAGTTATCAGTTTCATTGTCTGGGGGCATCACATGTTCCTGACGGGATATGGGGTAATCACGGATAAGCTGTACACTGTCACTACGGTCGCCGTTTCGCTACCTTTCGACGTAATCGTGATCTCCCTGATCGAGACTCTCGCGATGGCGAAGCTCCGACTAAAGGCCGCAGCGCTCTTCACATTGGGCGCGGTTGCGCTGTTCATAATCGGAGGAATTACAGGTGTGTATCTCGCCTCGGTCGCATTGGACTACGCGTTGCGAGGAACATACTTTGTGGTCGCTCACTTTCACTACATAATGGTGGGAGGCAGTATTATGGGGCTGATCGGAGGTCTCTACTATTGGTTCCCCAAGATCACTGGAAGAATGTATAACGAGAGCTTGGCGAGGGTCCATTTTGTCTTCTCCTTCATCGGCTTCAATATTCTCTACTTCCCCATGTTCCTACTCTTGGACATGCCCAGAAGGATTGCGACTTACACTCCGGACACTGGATGGGGATTGCTGAATCTCTCCGCTACGATCGGAGGCTTCATCTTCGGGGGTGCTCAGCTGCTGATGTTCTACAACCTTTACCGGAGCTCAAGAATGGGTCCTCCATCCGGGCCGAATCCTTGGAATGGGTGGACACTGGAATGGGCGCTTCCATCGCCTCCTCCCGCTCACGATTTCGATACGATTCCTACATTCTCCGATGACGGGACCATCCACTTCGGAAGTACAGTTGGCCTTCCAAACGGATCATCACATGGAGATGGAATTGGCGAACCCAGCGGCTCGGGCATCGGGAATGGATACTCTGCCCTCCACGCTGAAGGGCTGAGTCCCTGGCCGATCCTCATGGCACTATCAGCATTCGTATTCTTCCTAGGACTCACCATCGGAAAACCGGCCAATCCTCAGCCAGTCAGCTACCAGCCGTTCTGGCCCCTCATTGCCGATGGAGTTATTCTCGGCCTCATTTCGCTCTTCGGATATAGCCGAGAGAGATTTACTGTTCACGAAGACAGCCGTGTAGAGAGCTGGCCTTTCCGGCAGGTTCCAAACATGAAGCTTGGAATCTGGACGTTTCTAGGGGCAGAAGTAATATTCTTTGGCGTCCTGATCGGCGCATACTTCTTCGTACGAACCGCGGCTCCAACGTGGCCAATCCCGGGAACGGTATTCGAAATCCGGAACGGCTTTGCAATGACACTCGTCTTGCTGACCAGCAGCTTGACGGCAATAATGGCCCTCGCGTCCGCTAGAGCAGGAAATCGGAACGGAATTATCGTAAGCCTTGCAGGGACTCTGGCACTCGGCGCTGTTTTCCTCTACATTAAGGCCGGCGAATGGTTCACGCTCGGAGGCAGCGACGTCTTCAAGAATTATCCACTACCAGCGACGAGCTACTTCATCACAACCGGCACACATGGAGTCCATGTTTTTGCAGGTATGTGCATGGCGGTATACCTCCTCGCCAACGCATTAAAGGGCAAGTATGTAAATGGAGATCACGCCACGCTGGAACACTTCGGACTTTACTGGCACTTTGTAGACATAGTCTGGGTCTTTCTATTCCCGCTCTTCTATCTGATATAGGCGATTCATTTGAACACAAACTACCTGTATCTTATAATATTCGCAGTGCTAATTGGGGAAACAGATGTGGAGGTCAACCTGTTGTCAATATTCAACAGCCTGATAGAAAACAATCCATCTCTTGCCTACAACCTCTTCGTTACGGTCCTTCTTAGCATTGCAGCGACGAAGGCTATCCTGATCGCGATGTACTACCAGCACCTCAAATACGAACCTAGATCTCTCTCAGTATGGATCATACTCGGAATTGTGATAGCCTCTATCCTAATGAGTCTGAGCTTCGTGCAGCTGTCATACCATAGCTTCCATACGACATCATAACGTTCGTCTATAGATAGACGGCGTGAAAGCGCTCGGAATTTGGAGCCTCTGTGATTGTTTTCTCGGCTTAGACTCGCCCCGTTAAGGATTATGACACTCGGAAGCATTCTCGTTGTCGGGTCGCTCCTGTGGTACCAGATTGGAGTGGGCGGCTCACTCGTCATAGGAAAGGAGGGCATTGGGGTGCTCGAAATAACAGCTTACTCGACGCTGGGGCTCATCTTCGTCGGGCTCACAGTGTTATTCCTCGGTCTCACTCTCTATCTACGAGGAGCCTCGTCAGACCGGGGCTTGGGCAGAAGATCCTCGCTCATGATACGGCTATCCATAATGACCGCAAGCCGGCAGTCGGCAAGAATTTTCACCCTCACGGCCTTGGGCTATGGATTGCTCTTCGGAGTTGTATCAAGCACCCTCGTTTTCCAACCTGGAGTAAGTTTTTCCCAAGAATATGGAGTCGGGGTCCCATCTGTGGTACCAGTGGTGTGTTGTGGCGATTTGGGTCAAATGCCTCAACTTATCATCTACGTCACTCAGCACATCGCAATCCTAATCATTCCAGTGAACCTTATACTTCTATTCATTGTCTCATGGCTCGTCGGTCTTAACGCCGCGATCGCGACCTATGCCTATACCAATCGGTCACAGATTGCTGGAGCGAGGTGGATCAGCGGACTCGGAGGGGTCGTAGGGCTGTTTACCGTTTGCCCGACCTGTGCCGGATTCTTTCTTCTCACGACGCTGGGTTTAGACGCTGCCGCTACTCTCGCCCTGACACTGTCTTCCGCGCAGACTCTCTTTATCGCTGTTGGAATTCCTATTCTTCTGGTATCACCGTTCTTGACATCGCGACGAATCTCAAATAATGCCGCGTGTTCTGTTACGAGAGCGCATGATGCTATGGGCTAGGCTGCATTCGCAAACCGAGTCTCGTTGTGGCAGTCCTTGATTACCGATCGGCCCCAGCGGAAGCATTTCTCAAGCCGCAAGTGTCTGCCTGCATGAGGCCTCTGTTCCTGAAACAAAAAAAGATCAAGAAATGAGCTAGAAACCTACGGTCGGATCATTGAACTATCATTTCGGCATTCATAAAGGGGTGAATCGAACAGAAGTAGTAGTATGTTCCTTTAGTGTTGAAGGTATGGTCATACGTGCCGCCGTTCTTCGTAATATCGGGCGAGGTAAATGATTCGACAGTTTGACTGTTGGCCCCATGAGGACACGCTCCCGCAGAATGGTAATTATTGTAGTTGGTCGTGTCGCAAGTATAAACCGTGTGAGTTGTTCCGCCAGAATTTGTCCACTCCACCGTCGTTCCAACAGTAATCGTTACGTTGCTGCTACCGCTCGAGTCCTTGAAGCCGCAATTGGGTGGGTTTGCTGACTGTGCGCAGACGCCGTTTGTGTCCCAGATTGTTAGTCTCTCTCCGATGGTAACCGGAGATGTTCTTGGAAGTAGCAGGTAGACCCCTACCCCGACGACAACGAGTATCGCGACTATGATTATGGCCAGAACCTTGGTCTGGATTTTCTGCTTAGGTGCTTCCGTAGGCTTTGCGGCTTGTTCCATTTTTCGCACTTAGCTTGTGCTTCCGTGACTTTTGCTATAAAGGTTGTTTTTGGCATCTACATACAGTTCGACGGTAGGGTTCTGTGTTAACCACAACCGATTAAATAGCTGTGACGAACGGGGGCTGAAGATCACAGCGGACGGATATGGAAAAATGATCAAGCTCCCCTATTCATTTCAAGAGTGGCGTGATCCGATCGAGAAGACGATAAACAAGACTCTCCAGACGAACTTTGACAAACGCGAGGCAGATCAGATTATCAAATACATGTTCAGGACTGGTGGGAAACGATGCAGACCGCTCTTGGTCGTCTTGTCCGCTGAGGCCCTGGGAGGAGAGGCGAAAGATGCCTTAGAGGCCGCCGCTGCCGTTGAGATAATTCATGCTGCAACTTTGGTTTTCGATGATCTGATCGATAAGGATCAGGTGAGAAGAGGTGCTCCGACGATCCATATGGCCTTCAGCAACGAGAAGGCTCTAACTTCTGGCCTATTTCTTGCATCGAAGGGAGTGCAGCTGTTGTCGAATTACAAGGATCCCGAGATAATGCGAATGATCGGAACCACCCTCGTGGACATCAGTAAAGGGGAATTGTTAGATATTCTAGGCGACTTCAACGCAAGTGTAAGTGAGTGCGTCGCCATTGCAGATTTGAAGACGGCTTCATTGTTTGGAACCGCCGCGGGCATCGGCGCGGCGATTGCCGGTGTTGATGGGAGGGATTTGGTTGGGATGCAAAAGTTCGGAAGGTCCTCTGGAATGGCATTCCAAGTTCAAGACGACATTCTCGACTTCACCGATGGCTCTGACGAGCCGATGTTAAAGGCTCCGAACATTGTCACATCACACTGTCTTCACGAAGCACCTCGCTCCGCTGGCAACTCTAGGCTACTGGAATCGAACGGCACCGCAACGAATCGGCAGATTCTGCGCATACTGAAAAGGGCTGGATCATTGGAGTTTGCGAAAACGAAGGCCAAGGAGTATGCAGGCGTTGCAAAGGATGCGCTTGACAAGGTCAAGCAGCTGAAGAAGCGTAAGATTCTGGATGACTACGCGGATTATTTGTGGAGACGGACCGAGTAGCGGCTGAATAGTTCCTACCTCAAACGTTTATAATGCGTCGGACCCGCGCTTTCGAAAATAGCCGGAGCCAGGCAAAACCGTGGTTGCTCAGGGGATACCCGAGGAAACCGGTTACATCCTCTTCCTCTTCGCGGCGACCATTCTGCTCGTTGTTGTCGTCAGGACCGTAATTAGTCCCAGGGACCCGAGGCCGACACCAGAGAAGAGAGCTCCGTTCGAGTCCGGTCAAATATCGGCCGGTCCCGGTAGGACCCGGTTCATAATACAGTACTATCCGTACATTCTGATGTTCGTTGTCTATGACGTAATCGCGATGTTTCTGTTCGCGTGGGCTCTGAACCTGAGAGCGCTGGGAGCTACAGGGACCATTCCCGTGCTGATCTTCATGGTGGTCGCCCTTCCACCATTGGCGTATGCGCTTCATCTCGCCAATCAGCGGGAGAACTGGTAGGAGACCGTCTTGGGCAATCCAATCATCGACCTTTTTACCAGCACCTACTTTCTCGAGATTGCAGTATTCCCAGGCCTGCTCTCTATCGCCATACTTGGAGCGTTGCTCGGGTGGCTGGAGAGGAAGCTGACGGCGAGGGTCCAGTTGAGAGTCGGGCCTCTCTACGCGAGCCCGGCTGGCGGAATCCTCCAGATGTTCGCGGACATAATCAAGCTACTATTCAAAGAGCTCACAATCCCAGACGGGGCTGATAGATTCTTCTTCATCATGTCCCCGGTGACTGCGCTCATTATTGGCGCTGCCCTGCTTGGCCTCATTCCCTTCGCGCCCGGAATTCAGATAGCGAACATAGAGGTTGGATTGCCGGTTTTCCTCGCTATCGTGACTCTGTCTCCCACCATCGTTCTTCTTGCAGGTTGGAGTGCTAACAGCAAGTTCCCCTTCATTGGGGGTCTCAGAGCGCTCTTCCAGCAGACAGCCTACGAGATTCCACTGTGGCTCTCGACCCTGGGAGTCGTTATTGTAACGGGGACCCTTAGCCTAACAGGAATAATTGATTATCAGCGGAACAATGGCTGGCTCATCATCCCCCAGCTCCTAGGATCCTTCCTCTTCATCGTCACCTCGACAGCTGAGATGGAGCGGTTACCGTTTGACCTCCCCGAGGCTGAGTCGGAGATAATGATGGGTTGGCAGGCCGAGTATCCGGGACCTTTATTCATGCTAGCTCAGGGCCCAGCTTTCGTCAAGCTCTACGCGTTTTCGGCCCTCTTCACGACCATTTATCTCGGAGGATACCTTGGGCCAGCGCCGATACCCCCGATAGTCTGGTTCTTCCTCAAAACGATCCTAATTATCGCGCTTATCATGCTCTTTAGATCCACCTTCCCAAGAGTTCGATTAGATCAACTGCTGCGCCAGGGTTGGACAACCCTTCTCACACTCTCCATTGCCAACATCATAATCGCATACTTCCTTGTCGTGGGAATACCAGCGATCTGATGAGACATGACAGATCTCACATTTCTCGCTCTGGCAACAGTGACTGTCGCCAGCTCGATACTTGCCCTTGAGGCAAGAGACCTGGTCTACGGCGCAGCGGCTCTGGGGATCGCGTTCCTCGGAATGGCAGGACTCTTCTTCCTCCTCGACGCCTCCTATGTCGGAGCGTTCCAGATCGCAGTCTATATTGGAGCAGTAGTCGTTCTGATCCTGTTCACCGTCATGCTCGTCGGCCCCCAGCTCGGCGAGCCTCCTCTCGAACTCAAGAGACTCTCCCTACTGGCCGCCATCCTTCTATCGTTACTTCTGGGAACCGCGGGAGCCGTGTCAAGCGCGTCCGCCTTCCCCGGACCCGACAACTGCGGCTCTGGGTGCGACCTTGTCGGTCTGAGCAACGCGCTAATCAACCAGTATGGAGTCCAGTTGGAGTTCCTCTCTCTCGTTCTCGCCGCTGCTGTCATCGGCGCTCTGACGTTGGCCAAGACTGAAAGGAAGGCTGAGTAATGGAGCCGCTGACAAGCTTCTTCGCAGTCTCAGTGATCCTGCTCGGGATTGGGATCTACGGACTCACGACCAAGAGGAATGCCATCCGAATACTCTTCTCGGTCGAACTGATCTACAACGCCGCAAATTTGAACATCATAGCATTCGCTCGGCTACGTAACCCGCCAGTTGTTACCGGACAGGTTCTAGTTCTCTTCACGATTGCTCTGGCCGCGATGGAAGCGTCGGTAGGCTTGGCCATCGTCATGCTTGTATCAAGGCTAAACGTCGACATCGACCTCCGGAAACTAACTCGTCTAAGAGGATAGAGAATCGTGACCTTCCTGCTCATAGGCGCGATAGTCGTACCTCTAATCGGCGTTCCCGTTGTGTTCTTGTCGTCATCACTTCTGAGAGAGAAGACCGGTTATGTTGCGTCAGCCTTGTCACTCATTCCACTCGTAGCTCTTATCGTAGCGGGAATTGATGCCTCTTCGTCTCTCCGCGGGATATACACTGAGTCGTATGCTTGGTCGCCGATTGGAACCTTTGGTCTAAGGGTCGACAATCTTAGTCTGCCCATACTGCTGACAATCGCGCTGATGGTTACGCTGATCGCTGTATTCTCTGTCCCATACATGAGGCAGAGAATCGGGGACGATCCTGGACGGTACGGACTCTACTACAGTCTCTACATGCTCTACTCGCTCGGCATGCTGGGCACAGTTCTCGCGACTAATCTGATCGAATTCTACCTGTTCTTCGAGATAATGCTCGTCCCATCCTTCTTCCTGATAGCTGAATGGGGTTATGGAGAGCGTGACAAGATCTCGCTCGCCTACTTCATCTGGACCCATGTTGGAGCTCTCGTCTTACTGGTCGGAATTCTAGTTACAGGATTCCTCACGGGAAGTACAGACATGGAATCCGTAGTCAACAATCTCGCTACGAATCCCTCCTTGATCTCGTCAACTGTCCGCTTGGCAGTCGTCGGCGCTATGTGCTTTGGGCTCTTTGTCAAGATTGCCCAGTTCGGCCTTCATGCGTGGCTTCCCTCCGCATACGCTGAGGCGCCGACTCCGATCAGTGCGTTGTTGGCATCGGCGATGACTGGAATCGGTGGATATGCAATAGTCCGCATTGTGATGACAATCTATCCATCTGCGTTTCAGACGCTCTCTCCCATCTTTGCAGGCTGGGCTCTTGTCACGATGTTCTATGGCAGCGCGATGGCGCTAGTACAAGACGATGTGAAGCGACTCCTAGCCTATTCCAGTATGAGTCAAATGGGATACATTCTGTTCGGTCTAGCTACGTTCACATCATTCGGCATCTCGGGCTCGATGTTCCAGTACATCAGCAACGCGACTGCCAAAGGGATACTCTTCATCGTTGTCGGCGCGATAATGCTGCAGTTTCGTGGGGAGAGGAGCATGAGCAAGATGGGTGGACTCGCGGGCAAGATGCCGATAACCGCAACGGCCGCCTTCATCGGGTCATTGGCCCTGATGGGCTTTCCAACAACAAACGGCTTCTTCTCCGAGTTCCTCCTCTTCCAGGGAGGGTTCATCCGCGCAACAAGCTCGTTCTCCGATTACAGAGTAATTGTTGCAGTGCTGGGAGTAGTTGCTACTGCATTCACGGCGGGTTACTCGCTCTTGGCTCTGCGCAAGATATTCTTTGGGCCGTCAAACGCAGACTCGGCAGGTGTCAGGGAAGCACCCTGGACGATCACTGTCCCGCTAATAGTGCTGGCAATTGTAACAATCGCACTCGGCATCTATCCGACACCGGTAATCAGCAGATTCGCAACGTTCGGACAGTCGATTGTAGGTGGCTGAGAATTGACCTACATTCCGTGGCTTATCTGGACTGCGCCGCTTGCAGGCGCTCTTCTCACACCGGTCTTCGCCAAGATCCATCCAGATCTTCGAAACTATGGAGCGGTAGCTTTCACCCTCATCTCGGCCATCCTCGCGACACTAACGGCCTTTACAGTCGCTCAGGGCGACTACCAAGTCTCATGGATTTCGTCACCGATTTTCAGCGTGAACGCCGGAGTCCTCGTTGACCCCCTAAACATGTTTCTGGCCAACATAGTTGCGTGGATCAGTTTCCTGATCATGGTCTACAGTCTCCAGTACATGAAGGCAGAGTTTGGGCTCACTCGTTACTGGTTTTTCATGAACCTCTTCATCGGCAACATGCTACTCCTCGTCCTTGCGGACAATCTGCTGATGATGTTCTTTGGCTGGGAGGGAGTTGGACTCTGCTCCTACGCATTGATCGGTCACTTCTACCACGACGAGCCGGAGCACTGGGTCGGAACCACGGGGGATACCGCGCTCGGGGTCCCGCAGGCGTACTCTCCGAGTCATGCTGGCATGAAAGCCTTCATCATGACGCGAATCGGAGACATCGCTCTGCTATTAGCAATCTTCCTGATCTTCGCTACCGCTGGGACGTTCAACTATAGCCAGCTTGCAACACAACTCGGGAAGACAGGGTCTTGGGGGTCTACCCTGTCTGGGCTCGGTCTACTAGTTCCCACAGCTCTTCTCTTTTTTGGTGGTCCGATTGGAAAGTCTGCTCAATTTCCATTGCAGGAGTGGCTTCCTGACGCGATGGCGGGTCCGACCTCTGTGTCAGCTCTGATTCACGCAGCTACGATGGTAAAGGCAGGCGTCTTCCTCGTAGGACGGATGGGTCCGATCTTCTTCCTCGCCCTTCTACAGGTCAACCAGGTAACTCCGTTCTTCGGAACAGTAGCTTGGATAGGAGCCTTCACCGCGTTTCTCGCGGCAACTCAGGCCACGGTCGCGAGAGAGATCAAGAAGGTTCTAGCATATTCGACTGTATCCCAGATAGGATACATGATGATGGGTCTCGGAGTCGCAGGTCTGAGCGCGAATTTCATAGCCGGATACTCGGCAGGCTTGCTCCAGCTGATGAGCCATGCGATATTCAAGGCATCACTCTTCCTCGCCGCCGGCTGGGTAATTCATGCCACCGAAACTCGCTTCATGGACCAGATGGGCGGACTAGCAAAGGCAATGAGATCGACCTCGATCGCAATGATATTCGCTGGACTCTCACTAATGGGCATTTTCCCTTTCAGCGGATTCTGGACTAAGGACGCGATCTTGTCCGCCACCTTCGAAAGCAGCCAGTACATCCTCTACGCGATCGGACTAGGCACAGTCCTACTCACCGCTTTCTACACAACGCGAATGCTCGGGATCACACTTGCTGGAAAACCGAGCAAGCATCTCGAGGAACTCCAGATGGAAGGGGACCATACCAGCGAGGCAGGACTAATCATGCTCATTCCATATCTGACGCTCGCTGTTGCCAGCCTTGCTCTTGGTCTACTCTATCCACTCTACAGTGGACCCCTAACCAATTACCTCATGGGCGCCTTCCAATCCCTGCCACCCAGTTTCAACGGTGGGTCAGTGCCAGGGCTCTCAACAACCGAGATCATTCTGCTAACCGCTAGCACCGGCACGGCAGCAATTGGTCTTGCTCTTGGATACATTCGTTATTTCCGAAGAGCCTACGAGACTCCGACGCAGATGAATGGTCTGCGAGCCTTTCTGTGGCACCGCTGGTACATTGACGCAATCTACTACAGAGTATTCGTGGGAGGATTAACACGGGCGAGCCGCGGACTCTACCGGTACATAGAGCAGGGAATATGGGATCGGCTGAGCCCAACCATTGCCCGCGACATAATCGACTACACTTCTGTGAGCGGGACCCTGGATTCGATGGTCGTGGACAGAGGCGTAAACGATGTGGCCACAGCAGGCTCACGGTTGAGCAACCTGTTGCGCCGGTTCCAAAGCGGAGTGACTGAACAGTACATTATGGTATTCGCCATAGGAATCGTGCTCCTTCTCGTCTACATGATATTCGTAATTGGAGCCCGCTAGCGAATGGTTGGACTCCTTACACTCCTAATCTTTCTCCCCGTGGTAATGGCAGTTCCAACCTTCCTGCTCGGGAAGAAAAGGACGAATATCGCGAAATTGCTCGGGGTGGGAACAACTGCCACCGTTTTTTTGGTCTCACTGGTAATCGTTGTACTCTTCCAGTATGGCTCCTCGGGTTTCCAATTCACAGAGACCGCCAGTTGGGCGAGCAGTTTCGGCTTAAATTACATTGTCGGAATCGATGGAATTAGCCTTCCACTACTGATCATCGCAACATTGCTCTGCCTTCTCGCTGCGGCAGGGTCTCGCGATATGATCAGCCTGCGGGAGCCCGAATACTATGCCTTGTTTCTCCTCTTTGAGACTGGAATCATAGGCGTCTTCACATCACTAAACCTGATCCTATTCTACGTCTTCTGGGAAGTCGTGTTGATCCCGATGTTTTTCTTTATCGGGATATGGGGAGGACCAAGACGAAAATACGCATCACTAAAGTTCCTCATCTTTACTTACGCCGGGAGCGCCATCATGCTCTTCGGATTTGTAGCCCTCTATGCCTGGACCGGTAGCATGGGATCGCCCTCCTTCGACTATACTACGCTGATAACACGGGCCGCCTCGCTAACTATGCCGTTGCAAGTTGCTGCTTCGCTAGCGACTTTTGTAGGCTTCGCCGTCAAGCTTCCAATATTTCCTTTGCACACTTGGCTTCCAGATGCTCACGTGGAGGCTCCGGCGCCGGTCAGCGTCTTGCTCGCAGGTCTATTGTTGAAAATGGGAGGTTACGGGCTCATAAGATACAATCTTCTGCTCTTTCCAGCAGCCGACAAGGTCCTCTGGCCCGCATTTACGGCGATAGGCCTCATCACGATGGTCTACGGTGCGTCTGTAGCCTTCGTCGCCCAGGACTTGAAGCGAATGATCGCGCTGACGAGTGTGAATCACATGGGCTACGTGCTCCTAGGCACATTCACGCTGACTTCGGTAGGGGTCTCTGCCGCGGTCTTTCAGATGTTTGCCCACGGGCTTGCGGTTGGTATGCTCTTCCTCATGTCAGGCTACATCCATGAGCATACAGGTACTCGAAACATCAACGAGCTCAAGGGGCTGAGAGGGAAGATGCCCACTACCACCCTGCTGCTAATCCTCGGGTCAATGGCGGCGATGGCCGTGCCTGGCTTTGCTAACTTCATCAGCGAATATCAAGTCATTCAGGGAGCTCTGAGCGCAACCTACCTCTACGGCTTGGCTATACTCGCACCTGCGTTGACGGTCGGTTACTTCCTATGGATGCTGAGGAGAGTCGTTATGACTCCTCCTGCAGGGCCAAAAAACGAGCTTCGGTCAGGGCCTCTGCTAATCCTTACGGCGTTTCTCGTCCCACTGCTAGTCTTCGGCGTATATCCTTCGCCTCTGTTAGGAAGCGCAATTAAGCCGACGGTTGACCACGCCCTTTCCGTCCTCTTCCCGGGGGGAAGATAGATCACCGACCTCTGGTTTCTGACACCTTTTGTGAGCTTGGCAGTATTCGGACTGCTAGTCACTCCCGCTGGATTGATTAGGAAGGGCAAGTCGCCGATAGGCATCGGGGCCTATGCCGGCCTTGCCGGGATTATTATCGCACTGGTCTCGACAATTTGGTTGGGTTTCAAGCTCGGATCTCCAATCTCCTTTGGAGGATTCAAAGTCGACCTGTTCACCTATTTCTTCACCGGGGTCCTGTTGCTTGTCTCGCTCTTCGTCGCCATCTCGTCGTTCGACTTCATGAAAGGGGACCCAAACACCGCTCCATACTTCGGCCTCCTTCTCCTGTCAACCCTTGGAATGATCGTTCTTGCCGCCTCCATGGACCTTGTTCTCCTCTACGTAGGTTGGGAACTGATGAGCGTACCCACCTACGCTCTCACTGCAATACGGAAGAAGGATCCGAACTCGAACGAGGCAGCAATGAAGTTCTTCGTCCTCTCGGCCTTGTCCTCAGCCCTGATAGTCTATGCGATATCTTTGACCTTTGGCGTGACTGGCTCGACAAACCTCCAGGAGATCGCCAACTCTCTTGGAACCATCACTCCCGATTCAAGATCCTTCGCTCTTATCGCCATCGTTCTTTTCGTGGCAGGTTTCGGCGTCAAGATGGCCGTGGTTCCTTTCCACATGTGGATTCCCGACGCGTTCGAAGGGGCCCCCACGACTGTAAGTGCGCTGCTGGCATCGGGGGCAAAGATGGCGGCGTTTGCCGCGGCATTCCGTGTGTTCATTGTCGGATTTTCAACCATCAATGTGGATTGGTACTCTACCTTCGCGATAGTCGCAATCGCCACTATGACCTTGGGCAACGTCGCAGCCCTTATGCAGAAGAGCTTCACTCGGCTCCTAGCCTACTCCAGCATCGCTCAAGCTGGATACGTACTGATCGCACTCGCCACACCCTTCACAATTACTCGCGAACCCTTAGGGCTGGCCGGAGGACTCTTCCACGTGCTCAATTATTCGATCGTAAAGACGGGGGCTTTCATCGCGGCCGCCGCGGTTGCGACCAGGCTCCCAGTGAACACCCTCGACTCGTTCACCGGATTAGGCCGAAGAATGCCACAGACCGCGTTCAACATCACGATATTCTTCCTCGCATTGGCCGGCGTGCCACCTCTCAACGGATTCTTCAGCAAAGTAATGATCTTCACCGGCGCCGTATACTCCCCGTTTTCGTGGGGTGGCTACCTCGCTGTTGCCGCTTTGATTAATAGCGGCTTCAGTATGAGCTACTATGGCTGGATCATCAAGAGGATGTACTTCGACGACCCTAGTGACTCATCCAAGATCCCTGAGCCCAGGGCTTACACTAGCGTAATGTGGATCGCGACGGCGTTGGTATTCATAATCGGCATCTATCCCGACCCTTGGATACGTCTAGTCCGAAGTGCCGCCGGTTCGCTCTGAGCCGCCCAACTTTGCGTTGATTAGGCCAACAGCACCTGCGATGCTTGCAATCACTGCTTCCTTTCGGAAACCTCTCTCATCAGGGCCAAGAGCTAACCGCACCGTTTGCACATCATATCCAAGGTTTCTGCCAGAAGTCTCACCGTTCCCCGTATTGATGGTCAAATCGAAGTCGAGAGCGAGCCTAGCTCGCACGAGCTCAAGGGTCCCTTCCCGAGACGCCATCGGGTTGGCATGGATTTCGATACCGGATTCGTTCTTGCCACTTATCGTAATCACACAATGGACTTCATGTTCTTCTAGGAAACTTTGCGCCCCCGCTTCGAACTCTGATTGAGCAGCTTGAAGATCTGATGGGTTCAGGTCTCTCTTCGATTCCTTTCCAATCATTGCGTGAGCTCGTGAGAGGAGAGCTGCGTCCTCGACTATATGCCCAGTGTAAAGATCCCCGGTTTGGTCAGCGGACGGCGGACTTGAAAGAAGGACGGTTCCTCTGCCTATGATTTCCTGATGAGTCTGTCGGATTATCTTGATTGGCATGGAAGATCAGACGACCAAGAACGACAGGTCTCTATTCACGTTTCTCTAGCAAAAGAGTTGGATAGACGTCGTTCCTCATACAGTGGTCGAGGATTTTTCGGCGTCGGCGAACTTCATGTTCTTTACCGTTCGCCATACATGATTCGCCACCTTCGATGCTTCTGCCTCTTCGTCGATGTCTCCAATTAATAATCGTCCGTTTCTGAACAGAGATATCGTATAGGGTCCTTCTCGATAGACTAGCACGGTATCAGTGTTGGCGAGAATTCTTTCGGTAGGAATCATGGCAGAGATCTGGGAGAGATTGAGGTCTAGCCTATCGAATGGCAAGACATTTGCGGTGTGTTCGCCGCATAGCGACGTGACCATCGGCGAAGCCTCCGGATTCTCGTCCGGGAACTTTCCACACACCGCACAATCGTCCCTTCTCGAGAGCTTTGTGAAGAGGAATTCCGGCCCCCCCATATCGATCGTCATGAGATGGTCTGTCAATAGCGTGGGTCTGCCTAGGAGGGATCGGAGAATCGTTTCAGCCCCGATAGAGCCAGCGAGACCGGTGATTGAAGGGCCCACTCCAAGCGTCTCGCAACTATCTTCGAATCGGTCCACGACGTGAGGGATGACACATTCGAGACATGGCGTTTGGGGAGGGTTCAGCAACGCCAAATGCGCCTGGTCAGAGACCGCGCTCGCGAATAGATATGGCGTTTGACTTCGAAGAGCAAACTTGTTCAGAACGTACCGCGTGCGAAAATTGTCCAGTCCATCGAAGATCAAATCTACATCTCTGAACAAGTCGTCCACATTTCTGTCGGTTATAGTCTCCACGACGGTTTCGACGCTCGACCAGCTGCTAAAGTCTGAGAGTCTTCGGGAGAGCACTTCTGCCTTGGGACGAAATAGATCTTCCCGGGATGCGCCGTGGACCCTTTGAAGGTTTGAAGGCTCGACGATATCTTGGTCGACGAGTCTGATCATCCCCACACCGGATCTAGCGAGATAGTAGGCGGCCGAGCTGCCGACACCGCCAACACCTGCAACGGCTATGGTTGTTGCGCGAAGTTTCGCTAGTCCTTCTAGCCCTACGCCGGGAAGGACAACTTGTCTAGCGAAGAATTCGGACGATTCATTCTCCATTTTGTCTCTATGTCGAATTCGTGATAGAAGTATCTTACCTGGAAGAAACTCAGTCATGGGAACTTTGGCGAAAGAGCACCTGCTGGACACGCATCAATACAAGCCATGCATAATATGCACTCTGAGTCGTTGAACTTTTTCCAGTCAAGGTCCAGGATTGGAATCTGCATCGGGCACGCTGTTTCACACTCCTTGCAGTCCGAACACTTGATCGGGTCCCGGTGCATTCCGAGGAGACTGTTCTTCTGAGTAACGGCCATGATTGCCCCTACGGGGCATATGTAACGGCACCAGAATCGGGGGATCCGCCAGGCTGCATAGATGAATCCGATTAGGATTATTACGTTGAGCCATGTGAGGGCCGGGATCCCGCCCAGCCACTTCGATATATTGGCGAAGCTTAGATCAGATGCCTGCGCGGTTGCAAGGTATCTCCAGGACCCGGCGAAGATGGTCGGAAGAGTGCCGAAGAGCGTTCCATCAGGGGTTATCGCAACGAAGAGTCCGTCCGCAAACTGTCCAAGGCTGGTCTTGTAATCGCCGCCCGACCCGTAGTAGACTGCGAGCCCTAGTGTTCCACTAACGAGGAATGTGATGCCGACTAGGACATACTTGAGGCGGATCCAGTAGAGATGCGCTCGTCTCTCCACAGCGTCGACTCGACCCTTGACGCTTGTGATTACGTCTTGTAGAAATCCAACTGGACAAATCCAACCGCACATGAAACGACCGAGGATCGCGCCCACAACGAGCATTATTCCGATTGGAAGCCACGGAAACAGACCGTTCTCCAGGAGAACAGTAATGGCATCCATAGTACTGGTAACTTGGGCCTGCGACTTTACGCTCGCAACAACCGGTAGGACTACCCATGAGCGGGTCCCGTTGAACGCGGGATCGAGGCTCATTATGCCGACTCCGCTGAATAACAAGAAGAAGCCTAGTTGTACTACGGTTCTAATCGGCCAGAAGTAGATTCGTGCTCTGGTAAGGTGAAGGCGAGCACGCAGACCACGCACGGGACTCGTCTCAGTCGCGGAGGCTTTTTGCTTCTCCATTCATTTGACGCCTATCCAAAGAAGGGCACGAATTGTTTGAGTAACTGCTGTATCGTGGACCACTGTTGTGAATAGACCCCTATCATCATAGCCGAAAGCCCAAGGAGCAAAGTCAGGGAGGCTACTACTCGATTCAAAAGGGCTCACAGCCTGTCTAAACGAACATCGCAAGCTCGCTCCTGCGGTAGTTATATGATTTCCTAAGTTGAAGAAGGATCGAATTGCTCAAGCCGTATACAAATTGCGCTACGATGGAATATCGAGCAAACCATCAAAAACGTATTCATAGACTAATGGCAGAGCCAAGACTGAACTCTACGACAGGACAAATGCTGGGAGCCATCATTGTGCAGAGTTGGCTCTAAAATGCTACATCAAGTTCCGCCTTCAGGTAGGGATAGGCCGTGACAAAGGACGGATCGTAAACTGCGAAATTGCCTAATTGGCAAGCCTGGAAAGTCAAGTCGTAAGAGTCGCTCGGTCGGATGTATTCGCCCTGTTCGAAGTAGTGAGTGATGACGAATCCATGAGATTGCGTATCATTGTTCCAAGCCCGGATTGTCACATACTGTTTTAGCGTTACGTTCATTCTAGGCCAGGGAATGGTGTGATCCTTGCTCCCATTGTATCCATAAAAGCTGATTACTAGCGAAAAACAGGTTGAACTCGGTACATTGGCGGGAGTCGCTCCGCAACTTCCGAATCCAAACAAATGAGCCGCATAAGCGTAGAGAAAAAGAGCTGAGCCTGTAATCACAACGACCGTTAGGGCGAAGAACAGTTTTCTGCGTATGATTCGTGAAGTCTTCCGCCCGTTGGATTTGGAGAACACCATGGATCCGGTAAAACCACCCGAAATCGAGCCGAACTTTAGCTTTTTGAAAGGCGATCTCAAGATCAGTATTCCGAAAAGATGAACGAAAAACAATAGGTAAGTCTTTAATACGATTTCGAGGGTTTGACGAAAATTGTTCGTCTCGGGCGAGAGAACATGTCTGACGACGAGAAAAAGCAATCTAACGAAGCTAGCGTCCCGTCGCCCCCAGCTTCTTCCGCTCAACGCCAACAGGGAAACCTTCCCGCTCCTGCCAAGAACCCATTGATTTCGCGAAGAGCATTCCTCGCCGGTGCCTTTGGGGCCTCAACACTGCTGGCGATAGGTGCTTTCGCACCACCGTCCTTGCCATCATGGAACATTCTCAATCCACTGATTCCACAGAGGGAAGGTCCTACTCAGGTCACCACATGGAATGACTTGAATTCGAAGTATCTGAAGGCTTTTGCTGCTGGCAATCTGTACTCCCCTTCCAATTATTCGGAATTTTTCTATTACCCCTATCCAGTCACAGACAGCCCATATTACAAGAACGTAATCAGCAGGCTGCCGGGGCGCCCGGAGCTCCCGGAGGATCTTGTTAATCCATACTATCCAAACGACGATGTACTCAAACACGTTGTCGCGTTCAATCTGACATGTGTTCACCTGAGGTGCATAGTGAATCCCGGCTACGGATCCGGAGAATTCAGGCTCCAGTGCCCCTGCCACGGAAGCCAGTACAGATTGGCAGACGCCGTCCCAGTGGCGGGCCCAGCATATGATCTTGGACTTCTTCCTCTGCCCCGTGTGAAATTATCGTACGATTCGACCACCGGGAACATAACGGCGACGGACTTGGATGGGGATGCGGGGATTGGCCGCACAGACTAGAAAGAAGGCAGGGGTCCTAGACCCCATTATCGCTCTTCTCAGGTGGATCTGGGACAGACTGGAGAGAACGCTTCTTCTCGCCGTGAAGATCGTCTTTCCCTCCCGCTTCATCAGTCCGCTGGGATTCTTGGGCATGCTCACTGTAATCGTCTTTATCATTCTCGGAGTTACGGGCGCACTTCTCCTCTTTCACTTCCAGCCACTCTTCGGGGATTGCCCACCTGCTGCGGCGAATACATCGTATGTCCCTTCTTCCACCTGTAATCAGGCATTCAATAGCGTGGCATCAATCAACAATCAGGTGGACTGGGGATTCCTGATCAGAAATATTCACTATCAGGCTTCAAACGCAATGGTATTGCTTGCCGTGATGCACATGTTCTACCAGTACTTTGCTGGTCGATACAAGCTCAGATACGAGATGCTCTGGGTCACCGGGATAATTCTCGGTGTAATAACAGTAATCGAGGCGTACACTGGATATGATCTCATCTTCAATATCCGCGGACAACTGGCGATCAACATCGGACAAACTCTGACGTACTATTCACCTGTGATTGGTGCAAATCTTGCACAGATAATCTTCGGCTTCAGCTTCAATGACCTAGCGATCAGGTTCTACGCATTCCACGTATTCATAATTCCGATAATCATGCTTGCCATAATGTCAGTTCACCTCCCCAAGAACCTCGTCTTGGACATTCCAGTGTCGTCAGCGATCACGGGAATCATTCTGATAATGGGAGGGCTTTTCCCGGTGGAAGTGGGGATACGATATGACCCGAATCAACTCACACAAATCACGTTCCCTGAATGGTACTTTACTAGTCTCTACGCTTTCATTAGAACCAAAGGTCTACCACCCTTCATTGCCGGGGCCATCATCCCCGCGGTGTTCGTTCTGATTTTTCTAGTCGTTCCATTCTTCGACCGAGGCAAGAAGATCGCGATGATCGACAGACCCTTCTGGGTCGCCTTGGGAGCCGCATCTCTCGGACAAATCGCAATCGTCACAGTCTGGGGATTCCGGGCTGGAAACCCATTCCAAGTCCTCCAATCCGAAGATCAGCTCCTGATCGACCCAGTTCTTTTTGCCGCATCATTGCTTCTCGCAACCGCCCTCGGTTATGGTTTCGTGTACGCATTTGTCAAATGGAGAAAGGCCAAGATCGAGGCCCTCCGTGCTGCCAAGAAACCTCTGCCTTATCGCAGAGTCCAACCCTACTTGCTGTCTCGAGGGGAAGTCTTCTCCTTATTGGGAGGTCTCCTGCTGCTGCAAGGATTCCTTGATTTCTCCATATTCCGTGCCTTCCTCGCAACGCTCAACAATTTTGCACTCGTTGAAATCGGAATGGTGCTGGTCGCGTTCGCTGCGACCGTTCATATATATCGAGTTTCCAATCAGATGAAATGACTATGCAGGTTCCGAAAAAGCACCTACCCTTCGTTGGTTTGTTAGGTCTTATCGTAATTGTCGCGGCAGGCGGAGGAATTTACTATTACCAATTCGTAATTCCTCATATCACAGTCACATATACCCCCGTGCACCGGCTGGTAATTATGACAGCAATCATTTTCGAAGAGAGCGGCTTCCACGTTAACGATACGGCCTATCTCAACCAGTCAAGCCTCCCTCCTTTTGATTCGACGAACGGTGCGAATCTGACAAGGGTCGAGTATCAGAACTATCCGGGTAACAGCGACAACAGGACAGTCGAGGCCCGTGTAGGGGATAAAATTACTTTCTACATCAAGGGGTTGCCCACCAAGGACCCCATGTTGCAAGATTCGACTGGGCACGGTTTTGAGATATCAGGTCCGGCCCCAGTAACTGTAAACGCGGGAGGGCCAGAGCCATGCTCTACCTCCCCCCCACCGTGCATTCCGTTCAATACATGGTACACGGTCACGGTCACCTTCAACGCTTCGGGGTCATATCGCTACTTTTGCACGTTATTTTGCAGTCCACAACATGGACTGATGGACGGTAATATCGTCGTGACATAGGGCGTCTCAACTGCTAGTTCAGCAACAAAGATCTCAATCCTTGGTTTCTCAGATTCAAACGTACTACGAATTCACGAAGCCAAAGATCTGGTATCTGCTTGTATTCACATCCTTATCCGCGACATTCGTGGCAACCAAAGCCCTCCCAGTTGCTTTTGGTCCCGTTGGCTGGATCATTGCAGGGACTGCCATTGCAACGGGGTGCGCGGGTTGCAACGCTCTTACCAACTATCATGACCGCGACATCGATGCTGTAATGCTACGGACACGCCACCGTCCGCTTCCATCGGGCCGCATAACGCCACCGGCGGCGTTGAGGTTTGGACTCGGACTCATCGCTGTGTCCCTAATCTTATCAGCTCTACTGAATCTCCTGTCGCTTCTCTGGATGGGCCTCGGCATACTCGACAATGTGGGGGTCTACAGTCTCCTCCTCAAGAGACGGTCCTCGCTCAATATTCTGCTGGGCGGGTTCAGCGGAGGCTTACCCGTATTTTTCGGGTGGTCAGCTGTGACATCCGGTTTTATTGGCGGGCTTCCCCTCGCACACATTCCAATTCTCATGGCTGGGCTAGTGTTCATCTGGATTCCAGTGCACATTTGGTTCTTGGCCGTCTCAAATCGCTCCGACTATTCCAAGGCGGGAATTCCCATGCTTCCAGTCGTCGTTGGGTCCAAGACGGCTCTGAGGTTGATTACGCTCTTCTCTCTCATCATGGTGCCCTTCTCTCTAGCCCTCTATACCCTCGGGTATTTTGGCCCGATCTACGGGACGGTGGCCCTCTTAGGCAGTCTAGCCAACCTAGTAGGTAGCGTTTGGGTTCTCTACAAGCCGACAGAGTGGAATGCTTGGAGAATGTTCAAGGTCTCAAGCCCCTACCTCTTCCTACTCTTCGTCGCGATGATCGTCGATGTTGCTCTGAAACACTAGGCGAGCACGTGCATGAACGGTCCCATGCCGCTAGGGACCTGGCACATTATCACTTCAGCGATTCTCTTCGTGCCTATTATGCGGAGCATCAAGTCGAAGACGAATCCATGGCCCATCAAACGGTCCGAGGCCTGCCGCATCCGCTTTGAGTTCTCCATCTCCACACCAATCTGGTCCTTCCAAGCCTCCTCATAGCTCGAGAGCGGAATCTTCTCCTCGAAATACCGGACCGCCGCCTCTCCGGCAAGCTGCCCTGTGATCATGGCTGTCTGTATCCCGCCCCCGTTTGTCGGCATGACCATGCCAGCAGCGTCTCCAACGGCCATCACTCGATCAGTGTAAGTCCTCGCGAGGGGTCCATCAACCGGGAGACTATCCCCTATCAAAGACGCCTGGTGCCCTCCCCTCAACCGTTCCGCGGCTACCTTGTTCTTCTCGATGAAGCCTGTCAACAACTCTCGTATCTGCCAGTTTCGTCGGACATAGGGTTCGCGAATTCCTATCCCGACATTAGCCCTCCCATGCCCCTTTGGTATTATCCAGCCGTATCCCCCCGGCGAGTATCTCGGGTCCATGTACATCTCCGCAACATCTTGCTCAACGCCGAGGTCCGTCATGAGATACTCGATGTTCGTCGCGACAGCATAGGGACCCGCATATTCTCTCTCAGGAAGGCCAGCACGCTCTGCAGTCTCGCTCGGATACCCGTCTGCGGCAATGATAATTTCTCCGTGATCAGCCTGTTCGCGGGTGGGTCCGACCCAGCCGCCTTCGTCGTCAGGATAGAAGTGGGCCTGAACGCCCACATCAATATCAGCCCCATTACCACGCGCGATATCGCCTAGATGACTCTCGAAGACATGTCTGTCGAGTATGTAGGCGGCGAACGGAAACTCGAACTCGTGCCCTCTCGGACTGACGAGTCTAATCGATTTGCACTTGGAGTCTACCGCATCGTCAGGAGCATCGATGATATCGATACACTTTACGCGTGGGAGGAGTCTTGCCATCTCGTCTTTGACCGGAAAGTATTCGCCGCAGCGAACCGGCTTTCCGAGGAGTTTCTTCTTCTCGAAGACCTTGACCTTGAGCCCCTTCTGGGACAAGTATACTGCGGAGGAGAGGCCACCGGGGCCCCCTCCGACAACGATCACATCGTATTTACGGCCGGTCAAGCAGATAGATCAGCTATTGGTGGGAGACGGATCGAGATGGCTATGCGATTTATGCATTTGGCAGAGAAGGTCCGGAAGATCCTGATGATGAGCGGTAGTGGGGAGACAGCGTCGGTGGGACGATTCAGGTCGCGACGCAAGATAATTGCGGCCGTTCTCATCATCGCCCTAGCCGTATCCGGTGTCCTGCTTTATTCACTGATCACGGGGCATCACACATCGGTTCCAATTACGACACCAGCTCTGGTCGGCTGGGGCGGCGTCAAGATGGACGAGTCCATAACCGGGAGTGGAGGCACTCTCTCAGCCGTGTTTCCAGGAGAGTATGTTTCGGACATGGAGCTGTTGTTGATACTGATGAAGGCCAAAGACTACAATACTGTCAGGCTCGACTTCGACCCGTACTGCACCGACACGGTTGACCACAACTACATGAGCGTCTATAACCAGACGAACGCTCAACGGGCTGTCCAGATCGCTAATCACTATGGTTTCTGGATCATTATCGACTATCACGGCTACTCTGACGTCTTCCGGGATACAAGCTGCTGGTTGAACTACTGGAAACCGATAGTACAGAACATCGGACCATTATACTCACAGATAATCTGGGAGCCTGAGAACGAGCCAGAATACTACGATTGTAACAACAGCCCGTCGTCGTGTCCGAGCGCGCCATGCTCGACAGACACGTCATGCGTCACCTATCTCAGTAGCGCGTATCAGCAGTGGATAGACCAGGCCCGGTCGCTTGGTGATACTCACTGGATCGTGGTCCAGAACCTGTGCAGCTATAGCTGCAACCTCTGCCCGGGAGGTGACGGGAGCTGTTCCAATGCGGTAAACGGCTATCCGGCAGTTACGGACTCACTTGGAAACGTTTCGCAGGGCGGTAGGGTTTTCATCAGTCTTCACAGCTACATGGGCTTCAACTACTACAACGCTACAGAAGGCTGGAGCAACGCGACGGCGGAGAGCGTCGCTCAGGGTTACTACCAGACGGTTGTGGCGGGTATGACGAGCACCGGCTGGCCTGCGCTGAATACGGAGGGCGGTACAGATCCCCTCTCATGTGATACAAACATATGTGCTCCAGACGTTGTACTTGACGGAAGCGCAGGATATACTGCCGTGACATTCCACTTCATACAGACATTAGTCAATCTCTATGACGGCAATACGCCACAGAGGATAAACTGGATCTGGTGGCCCGCGGGCGACTGGACCAACACTACTACGAATCCCCTCGGAGCCTTGGACTGTAATAGCTCTCCCCAGGGATGGGGCTGCCTTCTCAAATCCTTGCCAGTGGCTACCACAAGGTAGTGTCAAATAACCGAGACATGTTCACATCATAGTCGCTACCGCAAATCAGCGACCTCAGCCTATTTCAATAGATTTATAATCCCGACGGGGCGGCTTGACGGAAATTCCATAATTCGAGGCTAGTAGGAAACAGAGCTTGGCTTTCGACCCGTTACTCCTGACGACATCACTCGCAATCGCCGGGGTCGCCGTCGCCATCTACCTCGTCTACAGCATCAAGAGATACCCTACTGGCAACGAGAAGATGGTCGCCATCTGGAAGGCCATCAGAGAAGGCGCAAACGCCTACCTCAAGAGGCAATTCCGGACCATCGCGATAATCGCGATAATTATCGCGCTCGTTATCGTCGCCGCCTTCGGCGCTACGGTCAACTTCACCTACGGTGGTGAGATTGCTTTCAGCTTCCTCCTAGGGGTAGCATTCTCGCTCTTTGCAGCCTACATCGCGATGTACTCTGCGACCAACTCAAATGTTAGATCTACAGCAGCCGCGGAAAAATCAACCTACGAGGCCCTGAAGGTCGCAACTCTGGGAGGCGGAGCACTAGGCTTGATTGTGATCAGTATGAGCTTGCTAGGTTTATCGCTTCTGTACGCAGCATTCGGAGACCCTGGCGTCCTCGCGGGATTCGGCTTCGGGGCTTCCCTAGCCGCCTTGTTCGCGCAGTTGGGCGGCGGAATATTCACAAAGTCTGCTGACGTCGGCGCAGACCTTGTCGGAAAAGTAGAAGAGAACTTTCCAGAAGATGATCCTCGGAACCCAGCCGCAATAGCCGATAACGTGGGAGATAATGTGGGAGACGAGGCTGGGAGAGGAGCTGACCTGTTCGAGTCTCTCACAGCTGAGAACCTAGGAGGCATGATAATCGGCTTAATCGTTTCCATAATTCTCTTCCAAGGTATCAGCACCAACAACGTCTACTACGTGACGATGCCTCTGATAGTGCGGTCCCTGGGAATAGTCGCCACCTTCGTAGGTCTAGCTGTTGCGATCTATGAAAAGAAATTCAAGAACCCTATCAAGCCCACGAGGGACGGGTTGCTTGTCGCTTCGCTCGTCGCTGCAATACTCCTCTTCATCGCAACGTGGTATGTATTTGGGCCCTCAGGATTGACGGCTATATCGGGAATAAATTCGGCCAATAGAGCCCTGGGAGTCTATGCTCTCTACGGCTGTATGATATCGGGACTCGTTGCCGGCCTATTGATAGTTCTCTATACGGAATTCTACACCGGTTCTGAGGCCAAGTGGGTCGTCACGATAGCTGAGAGGTCAAAGTCTGGCCCCGCCCTCACCATAACCTCGGGAACTGCCGTGGGGATGATATCTAGTGGGCTCCCGGTAATCACTGTCGCGATTGCTCTGCTCATCTCCTTTGGACTGGGGGAACAATTCGCAAGTCTAGCAGGCCTCAACTCGTTCCTCGGAGGCGTCTATGGGACGACGATGGCTACGATGGGCATGCTTTCAACTGCAGGAATTGTTCTTACGATGGACGGTCTCGGTCCTATAGTAGACAATGCGGGGGGCATAGCCGAGATGTCAGGGGCCCCCCCAGAGATCCGTGATCGAATAGAACCGCTTGACGCCCTCGGCAATACGACCAAGGCCCTTACGAAAGGATACGCGATGGGGTCGGCCGCATTAGCCTCCCTGTTGCTATTTCAGGCGTTTGTCTTGGAAGTCGCCAGATATCAGGCCAAGTTGTTTGACCTGACTAAAATCACTCCGGCAGATGCGATCTCGTTAGGAAACTCATTGACTAGCCTCGGAGCATCTCTCGCCCTAAACCACCCTGACGTGATCATAGGCGCGCTGATTGGAGGCATGCTCCCGTTCCTGTTCTCAGGAACAGCTATCAACGCCGTCGCCGTCGGAGCCTACCGAATGGTCGAGGAGGTTAGGAAACAGCTCAGGGAGATTCCTGGGCTTAGAGAGGGAACGGCTAGACCAGACTACGCAAGGGCTGTGGACATATCGACGAGGACTGCTCTTCGATTGATGGTCGCCCCGGGGGCGATCCCTGTCGTAGCCCCAATCGTCGTCGGAGTATTTCTAGGCTGGGCGGCCGTTGGAGCCCTTGTCGTTGGGGCCACTCTCTCCGCGATCCCTCTAGCCATCATGATGATGTGGGGCGGAGCAGCAATGGACAATGCCAAGAAGTACATCGAAGTAGGAAACCTCGGAGGCAAGAACACTGAGACGCATGCCGCGACCGTCGTAGGTGACACCGTTGGCGACCCCTGGAAGGACACCGCAGGTCCGAGCCTCCATATTCTCATCAAGCTCCTCAACACGATCTCCCTAGTGTTCATCCCGATATTCCTGACCGCAATAGTTGTATTCCGATAGACATCCGATAGACCTCTAGACGGGACCACTGATGAGTAGTGTCGCGAAAACCTCAACCCTCCGTATCATAGTTCCAAAGATTCTGGCTCAGAGAGCAGTAGCGAGCCTTGGCCCATTGGGCAAGGTCGACGCCCAGGAGCTGGTCCTCGACACGGGCAGAATGACAACCGAGGATGTTGTGCGATACATCAAGGAATACGCAAAGCTCCATGACGGTATGTCTCAGACGCTCCGACAGCTTGGAATCGAGAGGAAACCAGAATCCGCTGTCCCCGAAACCTCTGATCTGAAAACCAGAGGTTCTGAAGCGGAGACTCAAGCTGCAGAGGCTCGTGGCGAGTATCAGAAGATATTGTCCAGTGTCGAAGCGGCCGAGCGGCAGGTCCAGGAGATCGAGAAGCAGATTTCAACGGTGGAACAGCTCAAGGCTACCGGATTCAACTTCGATGAGATGATGTCGAGAGCCACAGGATTTCGACGCCTTCTAGGAAGAATACCATCCAAGAAACTTGATGCCGCCCAGAAAAGTCTACGAGTGTTATTGAAGGAGAGAGCAATCATGATGACTGGCGCAAAGAAAAACGATTCCGTCTACACACTCGTCGCCACGCCTACAGAAGACGCCTCGCAAGCTCTCCAGACCCTTCTCCTCTACGACTTTCTCCCAACGGACATACCGACGATTGGAGCCGCCGACGCGACCGCGGCTCTGACGTCTTGGCAGATGGAGAAGGATCGACTTACCCGAGAGAAACAGTCCCAGAACAGCAGACTCGAAGCTCTCCGAGAAAAACTGGCAGGACCCCTTAACAGATCTGCTGATAATATCGAGGAAACTCTTCTTCTGCTTCGTGGCTCCCTCCGGCTGGGTGATGGCACCAAGGCTGCTCACATACTTGCACGACTGGACAAGCCTCTCACACCCATCATTCTCAACTCTCTGCAGAAAGACGGAGTGGTGGAGCTAGACTAGTCGAGAGAACCGCCATTGAACAAGCCGGATCTGGAAGCTCTCGTGACTTCAAGGATTGCAGAGGCTGTTCAAGCCGCCGTCGACAAAGTCGGCCGGAATGAATTCGAGACGATAACGGGAATAAACGATCAAGACCTAGCCGCCATACTAACCGTAGAAGATGTGTACATTGGGGTAGCAATAGTCACGATTGCGTGCCAGATTAACAAGAGCCACAACGATCCAGACCCAACACATTCCAGCGTAACAGAATGTCTGAAGGGAACAACCATTCGTGTTCCCCCCGTGGGTGGAAGCATCCGTTCACCTGCAGTTCAACAGTCCATTGACAGAAAGAGGTTTCAGAGGCTTGGCAGTGGTACAGGTCCGACCAGTCCGCTCTACGAGAAAAAGACCCTCCGGCTTCTCAGTTTCAGCGCCAACACTGCCGCATTCCTAATACTAGGCTATTTTCTGGGCGGAATCGCGATCTCACCAATCATAGGGGAACCATCATGCATCGGCGTCAGCGCATCCCCACTCGGTCTGGTTCCCTGCGGTGGCTCAATAATTGGCCTGGTCGTAAGTGCGATTGGTGGAATCGGTTACACATACTACTACTTCGTCAAAAAGCTCTAGACGAGCTAGCGATAGCAATCGACCGAATTCAAAGTCGACCGACCCACATGGCTAATCCTGGACGGCAATGAGAGAGCGCAGTTCGTCTGCTGGTAGTCCAGCTCCAACGCCGGTGAGGACGGCCGCGAGATTCTTGGCTTCGTTCTCCTTCAGGATGAGAAAAGCGAGTACTATTCCTACTGAGTAGGGGAAGCTCACGAAGAGTCTTGTGCTGAGCCTCAACTGGTGCTTCCTCAACGCTACCTCTATGAAGGCGAGAGACTTGGACTCCTCATACTTCTGTCGCGCCCCCGCTAGAACCTTGTGGTAGTATTCGTGCGAGGCCATCGAGTCGAAGGCTTGTGACACGTCCATGGAGGCCAGTAGCTGGTCGATTGCTCGCTGGTTTAGCTTCCAGTGTGTTGGAATCAGGTGGTCCTTGATGCCTGAGGCGGATAGTATCTTGCTCCTGAGAATGATGGTCAGGTTTGCAATGTCGATCGTTGAGCCAGCGATCGGCAGGCAGTTTTCTCGATCAGGACCCGACAGGCGCTCGTCGACAAACTTGTAGAATCTCTCTTCTCCCCATCCATTGATTGCGTCCCTGACGAGCGATGCTCTCTCGCCTGCAGCGTCCTCCATTGAGAATCCCTTCAGCCTCTCGACTAGGTGTCGGTCACCTGCCGCCGTTGCGATGGTCGATAGATCCTCGATGGAGTAGAGCCTGTGGAGTTCAGCTTCTTTCATCAGCGCCAGCGGTTGCCTGGTGGCAAGATACTCCTCCCAGGTCCTGCCCTGCGCCTTGAAGACCACGAGACCCGCAAGGTCATAAGCGTCGAATCGTCGCCGGTATTCCAATAAGAAGTCATGAGTGTCAGCGCTCGACGCGGAGATTAGGCCCCTCACGGATCGAGCGAAGCCCAAGCGGATCGCCCTCTCGGTGTCGATTGGTGACGATTCTCCCTGCAGCTTCGATAGCTCCGGCCCGTACGATCCCTCCGAGAGGAGTCCGACGATTTCGCTCTGGGACTTCAACTCTGATAAAGAGACCAGTTGCTGGCGGTGAAGGAGCTGGCTTCGCTTGCCGCGCAGGAGAGAGATGAGATAATTGTCTCGCAATAGGTGGGATAAGGTATCTGAAGGCACTCTGACTCGCTTAACCGGTGAATAGTAGGAGTAGACCTGTGACGAGAGCGTAGATTGCGAGAGCCTCTGCTAGGATGAGCGAGATTACTGCTCTCGAGAAGATCTCGGGTTTTTCCGCGGTAGCGGAGGCCATAGCGCTCCCTGCGGCACCTATACCGAACCCGGCACCCAGCGCGGCCGCGCCCATCGTCAGTCCCGCCGCAAAGATCCGCGTGCCCTTTTCAATTGTCAGGGCCGGACCTATGGCGAAGACCGAGAGGAGCCCGACGACCAGGCCGTAGATTGCGAGCGCTTCTGCGAGTATGGTTGCGATGAAGGTCTTCAGCATCACCTCGGGTCTCTCTACTCCTGCGCCTGCTATGGCGGGTCCTGAGATTCCTATTCCTAGTCCGGCTCCGATGGCGGAGAGTAGAACGCTGAGTCCTGCGCCAAGTCCTGCCCAGAATGTGGGACAGAGGGTTACAGACGAGAGCGTCGAGCAGTCGACAGCCACTACTGTGTCACAATCCAGGTCATAGGTTCTTGATAGGGCGC
>WNGL01002334.1_pt1 | contig 37516 bp, 26 predicted proteins | sample 5400591 | NCBI WGS metagenome assembly WNGL01 (sample SAMN13153377, study PRJNA577476) | soil metagenome | isolation source: 80 cm soil or saprolite under Garry oak tree replicate 1 | place: USA:California | collected 2016-06-15
GAGATGTCGGGTTAATGATAGGTGTACCTATCACCGGTGGTTGTGACGGAGGAGCATGTGCAAGAGCGACAGAGCCAGCAACCAAAGCTAGGGTCAAGAAAAGTATAGGTAGACTTCGTTTGGTCGTCATGTTCATCACGATAATAACCGAGGGAGGGCTTGATTTTGATTCTGTTACCATCGATCCTTGGAACACGTAGAATTCGAATCATCGAACGAGAGCTGCTACTGTCATAGGTTTAGTTCGAGGCCTCCGATGGCAGAGCATGCCATCCTGCGTCCCCGGGGGGTTTTCCAACCGCTTGGGTTGTCAAGATCCTCCAAAGGTCTACGTTCCGTAGAACCACATCCAGAGGGTCGAGTACCCTTTGCTTTGAAGCCAAATCTAGGAGAAGGTGGCCTTTCTAGCGAACATTTGTTCGAGCCTTGAAGCTCATAGATTTTCTACCTCGATCTGCGGATCGATGGTTCAAACTGTTAACTAGGACCTTTACCGACCTAATGGAATATTTCCGAGGGCTTAGCATTACGTTTTGAAGGATGCCCGAGGGTCGCCGTCGGCGACGCTCACTGGGTCCGATGCCTAGTTCGGTTCGCCGGCGATATTAGCGGTTGATATCGCCTAATTTCGTGACCATTGATGCCTGGGTGGTCGAGGAATTTATTCGATTCCGGGCTCAGCGCGTTGAGCGTCCTGACGATATCCTAGGGTTCATTCATCATCACAACGATTGAAACTGACACGCTGTCCGAGGAAGCATTAAGAAGTTGCATACCTGAAAGACTTACAAGCGAAAAGAAAATGAGCCGGAAGTCTCTCCAAAGCAGATCTAGTGGAGGGGAACCAAGACCGTCTTGCAATTCGGGTATCCACACGATATCGGGTTGATGACCGTGTTAGGTTTGAATAGATGCTGGGGGCAGCTGTCCCCGCGCTATAGTATGAGAGACTCGCTCTCGAAGAGAACGTCTACAAAATTGAGGAAGAGCTTGTCAGGAATTGCTCTCGAACCACGCAACAGATCGAGCGGTCAGAATCTCCAAATACATAAGGCGTCGTTGAGATGAACGCAGCTAGGATAGCAGTGATGGGTTCGGAATACCAGGCAAAGAAGTCCATGAGCTTCCGGAGAATAGCAGAAGCACTGAGCGAGTTCAAGTTTTCGAGGTAGTTGACAACTCCCCACAATGCTATCTCAGTGCCAGCGAGAGTCTGGGTCCTTGGCTATAGACTACTTCACCAGAACCTGTTCACAGACGCCGGACACCCACGTGGACACAGTTGCACGCCAAGAAATCCAAATGGAGACTGTTGATGGACTAGTCAGGCTTCGCACTGTAGACCGCGGACCCGATATCCGATATTTCCAAGTCATTATCGCGTTCGTGAGAGAGCTTCGAAACACGGTGCCTCCGGATTAGAACATAGGTTAGGTGAGGCTCAGATTCCTCTATTCGAAATCTTGTTCTTCACCGTTTGGCTTACCATCTGTGCGGTGTACAGTCTCGCCTTCGCTGTTTTTCTGGGCCATCCAACGCCTGATACCATGAAGGCTGTCAACGGTCCTTGGCCTACTGTGTGCATAGTCGTTCCCACTTACAACGAGGCGAGCATTATCGATAGAAAACTTGAGAACATTCTCCAGCTGAATTATCCCCGAAGCAAGCTACGGGTCATGGTGGTCGACAGTGCGTCCATCGACGAGACCCGGAGCATCGTTAAAGAATTCGCTAACCGACACAAGAACCAGTTGGCTGTAGCGTTACTAGAACAGCCCGTTAGGATGGGAAAGAGCCAAGCGATAAACGAAGCTCTAAGGGTTTCCGACGCGGAAATATTCGGCCTGACTGACGCTGATGTGATAGTTCCTCCCGAGGCCCTTTTAAAGCTCGTACAGAATTTCCAAGACTCCAGCATGGGAGGTGCTTCAGGGTTCGAAGTTCCCTTGGCAGACGAGAGCTTCCTCTCAAGCCTAGAGGCTGGGTATCGAGCGGTATACACGGCTATAAGGAAAGCTGAGGCGAGCGTCGACACCCCGTTAATGTGCGAGAGTGAATTTTCTCTTTATCGGAGAGATGCGCTAGGGCCGCTTCGTCCCGGATGCATGTGCGACGATCTGGAGCTGACTGTGATGGTAAGGTCGAAGGGTCTGAGGTGCATGTACGACTTAGAGGTCCCATTCTACGAGCGGGAGGCAAGTAGCCTGAAACCGAAGTTCTGGCACAAGCTTAGGAGGAGTACGGCAAACCAACACGCGATATTTCGTAGCCTTGCCGTTTTCTTCAACAGGTCTTTCGGAAAATACGGCAGTTTAGTCTTCCCATTCGAACTATTCGCCAACATAATATCCCCCGTCTTAGTTACGACGGCGCTAGCGTTTTTCGTGGGTATTGTGATCACGGAGCCTGGGGATGCATTACCAGTCTTGGCGTACGCGGCTTTGGTAGGCCTTCCAGGAGTTGTTCTCCTCCGGGTTCTAACAAACAAATATGGGAGCCCTGAGATTTCAATGATGCAGCGAAGCCTTTCATGGGTACTCGGCGTCGCAGCATTTCTGGGCTTCCAAATCGCCTTGGTTGCGAGCCTTGTCCGTCTGGGACTAGGGGGACCACAACTCATGTGGGAGCAAGTCCCAGGAACGCGAACGTCGGCCGTGAAGACTGTAGAATTGAAGCTGGAGGAGGCGGAGTAATTCATTCAGATGACCGAGACCCAATCTCGGCAATCAGACACCGACTGGTCCAAGGCCATAGCAAAGATTCTGTTTGGCAAAGCCGAAAGCAAATTAGGTATAGCGTCCGAGGCTGAACTCGAATCATTAGTAGCACAAGCCAAGGCCAATAAGGCGCTGGCCAGAACCCTCATCCAAGTTGAGGGCCTGACCAATCGGATTGAGAGACTTCTTGACGGTATCCGTCATGAGGTTGCGGACCAGCTAGATGACTCTCTGAGGCTCCTAACTGATGCACAGAAGATTTGCATGGAAATGGGCGTACCCTTTGCGGTGCTGAAGTCTTTCGATGCGTTACCAGACGTTGGCCATGACATCGACCTGCTTGTTGGTAGGAACCTAAGAAACGTTCGTTCCATGATACTCAAACGGTTCAATTGCAGTGCGGTGACCTTGACATTTTGCGACCGACAAGCGGGAAAGTTCAGTACATTCGTACAGGGTTTCCACTCCGACTTGGAGTTGTATACGCGTTTCAGTCAGCTTGGGGAGGAGTACGTTCCCGTAGACCAAGTGTTAGAGAGAAGGGTAAGTTTTCAGTTGGCCGAGGGGTTCACTTACCTTTGCTGTCAGGAGGATAGGCTGATAATAACTTGCATACACACTTTGTACCGGCACGGCCGCATCCGGCTTTCGGATCTTGGAATCGCCTATGAGTCGCTTAAGGCCGGTCTTGACGTTAGGAAGATCTTGGAGACAGTTGAGTCAGCGGGTGTGAGCAGGGGTTTTGCTGTTTTCATTACCATTCTAGATCGCACTTTCAAAGAGATGATTGGGGAAGACCCAATTCCTTTTCCCATCAGGAGTTATGTGAATAGGATTCTTGCCGGAGACAGGGTCCTCGCTTTGTTGATGGACATGATGGAGCGACGGTTTCCCTTGAAGGTTCCGGTCTTAATCACGGCTCTTCTATTCCTCTACAAGAGTGCATCCGACCTAAGCCAATCGTGCGTGCAGAGCGGGCTGAGGTCGCTGACAGCACCTTTTCTTCTGGCTCTGGACAAGGTAGTCCCCCTGAGGTTTCAGAAGGCAATTGGAGTAAGAATATGGTGAACTGGTCAAGGGAGAAATAGGAGTTGACAAAGCTCGCGGTTTTTTTCCTAGATGCAATTCGTTTCCAAGACATGACCTTCCAAAACACTCCATTTCTTGCTAGAATCTCACGGGAGGGAATAAGCGGCCCGCTGGCAACGCTCCTGGCATACGAAGGATTGGCCGCGACTCTGTTCACGGGTACCTTTCCGTCCATCCATGGCATCTGGACACGATACTACGCAGACCCAGAGAGGAGCCCTTTCAAGTGGGTCGGACCAATCGCCCGCTGGATCGACGATCTCGACGGAGGGCTGTCCTTCCCGGCAAAGGTCCTCCGGTACGGAATCATGCGCCTCTCCAACGCGATGGCTGGTATCTCCTATTTTCCAGGGCTAGACGAGGTACCAATAAGACAACTGGCAAGGATGCGCCTCTCTCTGAGAGGCAACTTGTATGAGCCAGGCTCCTTCGGCAATACCAAGTCATTCTTTGATATCCTTCGAGAACGGGGCTTGTCTTTCGATTACTTTGATCATGGTGTCTTCGACTCAGACCTTGATGTATTCAAGAGGGCTATAGGAACCGAGCACGAAAAGGACGTCAATATAGTCCGCTTACTGGACTTGGACACCGCGTCTCACCGGTTCGGTCTGGGAACGAAGTCAGCGCTCCAGGTCTTGAAGAGGACCGACAATTTCGTAGAAAGGATAGTCTCCAGATGGCGTGAGAGGGATCCCGAGCTGGCGGTGCTGTGCTTTGCGGATCATGGGATGATACCTGTCAAGGGGTCTGTGGACGTGGCTCGAGCTCTGATGGACGCAGGTCTTCGCCCGTTCGAGGACTTTGGAATGTTCTTGGATTCAACAATGGCAAGATTCTGGGGGAAAGAGGCCATCCTGGCAAATGTGCGTAAGGCGCTCGAGGGGCTGGGCTACGGGAAGATACTTTCTGATAAGGAGAGGGAGCAGTTCATGATTCCATATTCAGATTCTTGGGGACAGCTAATATTTCTTCTTCAACCCGGGCTAGTAATCAGACCTAGCTTCTTCGACACTGAGACCCAGCCCAAGGCGATGCACGGCTACGACCCAGCTACTCCGGGCCTGGAGACTATCGCCGTTCTCCACTGGTCCAAGCGCCTCGACGGGCGGAGCCTGTCAGGCGCCGAGATGGTAGATATCCTTCCCACGATGCTAGATGTTCTAGGGATAGAACGGCCCTCCTACTGCCAGGGCACCTCTTTGCTGATGATATGAAGGAGGAATGGACTCTTGCTCGGCCAAACTCGGGGTTCTGGGAGGACGGGAAGGGCACAAATGAGTCATGGATTTCTTGTAACCTTCAGCGGACTGGACGGATCGGGCAAGTCCAGTCAGGCAGTCACGCTCCAGAGGTCGCTGGCTGGCCGCAACATCTCAGTGGCGCGGGCTTGGGCGGGCCAAAAGCCCATGCTGTCGTATCCGTTCTTAGCATTAGTGCGGTTCTTGGGGTATACCCACAGGCGGAAGATTCAGGGAGTTGCATTTGTAGAAAGAGACCTACGACGAAATCGTGCGCTCGCGCGGCTCTGGCCCTTGGTTTTGGCCTTAGACTTTGTTCCCAAGACCATAGTCTCGGTCAGGCTTCCACTTCGGAAGGGGAGGATTGTCATCTGCGACCGCTACGTCTACGACCTCCTGGCTGAACTTTTGCACGAGGGAATGTTGGGTGAGAGGACTAAGAGAATGCTGATAGAGCTGACGCCGAGAGCGGACTTAGCCTTCCTTATGGATGTAGATGAGAAGCTCGCTTGGGAACGGGCTTTGGTTCCCGGCCGGGCGAGGGAGCAGCCATACTACGACTTGTTGCAGAGAAGGAAGGTCTACTTGGAACTTGGACGGGAGATGGGAATGGTTGTGATGAACGGACAAGGGGATGTTGCGCAGAATCATCGGATGATTCTCACGAAAACGATGGACGGCTTGATGAAAGCTGGGTTTGGGGATAATTCAAAGGGCAGAACGGAATGAGGATCGCAATACTCGGCCGTGATGTACACCCGCCGTGGAACGAGGCGGTCAAGAACATGGCCTACGAGTTGGCACGCCAGCTTACTCGTCTTGGTCACAGCGTTTTGCTGATCACCACTGAGAGGGAAGGGACGACTATGGACGATGGTGTGAAGCTCAGAACACTTCCGCGACCGGGCTTTGGCAAGGCTGCTGTCAAGACCATCTTGGAGATGGAGGAAGCAGGGGAGCTAGATATCGTGCACCTTCAGAACATGATAATCCACCGAAATCTGGCCCCCGCTCTCTGGAGTCTCAGTAGGAAATCCGAACTTCCAATAGTGGCCTATTGTTGCCAGCTGCCCACGCTCTCCTTATCCAACTGGCTCCATGTCTTCAGGAAGGATCCGAAAGAGGCACTTTCCACGAAGCTAGGGATGTTGGCGCCCGCCTTTATCACGTCTTGGACCATCAGGAGGATAAGCCTTGTCGTAGCCTCTAGCAGGTTCATCAAACGTAAACTCGCCGCCTCTCGGCCCAATAGAGAGATAGAAGTTGTCCCGCCCTTCCTTAGGAACGAACGTGTGGCTCTTCAGGCTACGAGTGTAAGGAAGAGTCACGAGCATCCCCAAATCCTGTATTTAGGGAACCACAAGGCCTTGAGAGGAGAGGAAGATTTTCTCCGAATGCTTTCCCTGGTGAAGAGGGAGCTTCCAGAGGTGAGAGGCGTAGCGGTCACAACATATCCACTGCCTAGCAGAGTCTCTGCGCTTCTCAATAGCTTGAGCTTAGAAGGGTCCGTAGAGTTTCTGTCCAGAAACGTCGACCTGGATATTCCAGGACTTATTCGGTCTAGCGATTTGTATGTTTTCACCGGGCAGAGTCCCGCTGGATCCATCGACCCCCCCTTAAGCATCATCGAGTCCCTGATACTTGGGACCCCAGTTCTATCATACGACACGGGAGGGATAGGAGAAGTCCTTGACCAAAACAGCTTGGTCGGGTATGAGGATTACACATCACTGGCGGAATTGGCTTGCAAGGTTCTGCGCAGGAACGGAGCGAATAATCCGCGACCTGAATTATTGTCAACTTACGGGTCAGAAGCAGCAGCCAAACGATTCGAGGAAATATATCAAGGATTGATCTGAGGATTAGTGGATGAATTCCCAGGACACTTTGGCTAGGGCCGGCAATAGGCTCACTTCCTTCGACCTTGGACCATGGGCGGGGCTACCATTCATCTCTGTTGCAATAATTACTCTTAACAATAAGTCGACCATCGAGCGGTGCCTGGAATCAATCGACACTCTGGACTATCCTAGGGACAAATACGAGATCGTGGTGGTAGACGGAGGCTCCAGCGATGGGACCCTAGACCTCCTCCAGAAGTTCCCTGTGAAACAGGTGATCGACAGAAGACCCTGCAGAGGTGCGGCACGCAATACAGCGGTGAAAAACTGCGCGGGAGAATTGATAGCCTTTACCGACGCTGACTGCGTGGTAGATAGAGGATGGCTCAAAAACCATGTCTCAATACATCGCGACCCGAGAATCATGGTCGCGGCCGGGTCAGTACTTCAGGGAGGAGACTTCGGACTCCCAACGAGCCTCTACCACTCGACGTACTTCGCGACCCAGTCCCCGGCGACCGCGCGAAGAAATACTTGGGAAATAGCCACATGCAACGCGAGCTTCAAAGCTTCCTCCTTCAAGGTTGCCGGGCCTTTTCAAGAGCTTGACAGAGGCGAGGAAAGTTTGCTTTGCTGGAAGATCATACAAAAAGGGTTCCAGGTCGTCTTCGATCCTTCCCCAAGAGTCGTTCACCTCCACAGGCCCATGAACTTCAACGCTCTCTTCAAGAGGAGTCGGGAAGAAGGATATTCAGATCGATGCCTGCAGGGAGCCTTCGGGGACAGGGCCCCGTTCCGGCTACCGAAAAGTTACGCACTCGTGGCTATACTAACCCCATCTCTGGCGATGGCAAGATTGGCTAGATACTTCACCAAACTATTATCTGGCGGATACAAGAAGACCAAGGCTCTTCTATCAACACCGGTGCTCATCGCCTCATCCTTCTGCTGGCTACGGGGCTATCTGACCGCTTCCCACCGGGGAGGAGAAACAACTCTTGGGTAGAATACTCGATCTAGCTATCAACCAGGGTTTCATCGGGATACTCCTCGGAGTCGGAGCCTTAACATACAATCTGAGCCTTTACTCAGAGGCGAGCCGTAACCCGTTCCCAGAGTTTTTCATCTACTTTGGAATATTCATTCAGGCCACTAGTGTAACTCTCTTCGTCGCACAACTGGCTCATAGCGAGCCAGGCAGAGTTCAGCAGAGATTCCAACTCTTTTTCTTGTTCCTACTCTCCATTTCCCTCAGCTTCACAAGACTCTCCCGGTACGCGGGTTTCAGCGGATTTGATCTCATCAGAGAAAATTCTGTGCTGCAGAATACTGCTGCAAGCGGTTTCTGGGACCCTGCTCTGGGAGCCAGCTCGCCATACCAGTCTAGTCTAGCCATTACCGTCCTCCCTACAATGACATCGGCGATCAGCCAAGTCTCCGCTTCTCAGCTTCTTCTCTTCCAGACATTCTTCTTCTTCGCACTCTTACCGATTGCGGTCTATGCCGTGGTCAACTCCATCACGAACGACTCTGAGCTGGCGGCGCTTTCCAGCCTTGCTCTGGCACTAAACTGGTTTTTTTTCGGTGCCCATATTATTGGAAAGACCGCGCCTGCGCTTCTGCTTTTCTTCCTGGCCTTCTACGCTCTGACCGGAAAAGAGCACAGCGTCAGATCCTTAGGGATAATCCTATGTCTAGGCGTTGCCATGTCCCACTATACGATCTCAATCGCCCTGGCATTCGTACTTGTGGCATGGCTCGTCATATCCAAGATAGTAGTGCCAATTCTTCAGCGTCTGCCATTCTTCGAAAAGTCCTCGCCAATACAGGTAACTGTAACGCCCCTTCTAGCCTCCCTGGCTCTAGTAACGCTCTGGTTGGCTTTCGCGGCGCCAACAATACTTTCTCAAGCTTTCACATCGATCCAGCAAGTGCTCTTCTCCATCAGCCACCTCTCATCTGGGCCAAAAAGGGCTGATACCTCTCTAGCGATCTCAAGCGCTGCCGGGCCAATAGTCACAGGCTGGTTTGACTTTCAGAACGGTCTCATAGCACTCGGAGCCCTCTTGTTTCTTAACAGATACCGAAGGGGGTTGACCCGCGGAATTTTCGCCACTTGGAACCTGATGGGAGCATCCTTGATAGGTCTCTTAGGCGCGTGGCTCGCGCTTCCCTACGTATCCGTCGCCATCGAGTCCACGAGAATCCTTGCCATAATACTCCCCTTCATCACATTCTTTCTCGCGGGTCTCCTTTGGAGAATCTTCAAATCTCATCAGAGTCTCTGGAAGGGAACCGTCTTGGTCCTCATCTTCGTCATGTTGCCTATGAACCTGATGCTGCCGAACCAGGAGAGAAATTCCCTGTATCACTCCAGGGACAGCCTGCCTCTCGACGCGAGGCTGGACGTTGACTCGTCACTTATTCCCAATGCAGCGAACGCGGCTGTCGCAGCTTGGGTAAACAGCAATGTTCCCGCGAACAAACCCTTGGAGGTCGATTCCGTGGGAAGATACGCTATCATCACCGCGGTGCCCTTCCCACCAAAACTAGGCTTCGCCCAGGAACCGTCCCCACCGTATAACTTCAGCCGGTACGCCATTCTATCCTCCTACTTTGTCGACCATGATATTTGGAGCACCTCAATTCTTGGCTCGAGCATACAAGTCACTGCTGACCCATCTCCCTTCTTCAGCCCAACACATAACATAGTCTATTCATCCTCAGTGTTCTGGGTCGCTTCACCGCCATGACGAGCAAAACTCAAGAAGTTTCAGCGGTCGCTGCTGTCCGCGTCGGTGAGAATATACCCGAAGCTGTTCGAAAGATTTTCGACCTAGTTGGCGCTCCCGTTCTTGAAGACGGAAACACTGTTACCATAAAACTGAACTTGTGTTTCTTTCGCACCTACGACACTGGAGCCACCACCGACCCGAGGGTTCTGGAAGCGTTGATACAGTTTCTGAGGACTCTTGCTCGGGACTTAGACATTGTACTAGTCGAGAGCGACGCCACGAGCGCCCGGGCCGACCTGCTCTTCAAATGGCTCGGATTCGCCGACCTTGCACAGAGGCTGAAAGTCCGAACATTGAACCTCTCGAACGATAAGAGAGTAAAGGTGGCACTTCCTCCAACGTGTTTCCTTAAGGCGCTCTGGATGCCCAAGACTCTCCTGGATGCAGACTACTCAATATCTCTGGCTAAGTTGAAGACGCATGGCCTGACCAAGATCACCTGTGCCCTCAAGAACCAGTTCGGTAGTATTCCATACCGGGGAAAGAAAAAATGGCATCCAGTGCTCTCCCAAGTGATAGCAGATGCTAACGTGGCCGCAAGACCCGACTTCTCCCTGGTTGATGGAATAATCGGGATGGAGGGCGTGGATGGGCCGGACATGGGAACGCCTCGGATTGCAAACCTCCTCATCGGCGGGCGAGACCCTGTGGCAGTGGACTCTGTATGCGCCAAAGTCATGGGTTTCAACCCCGAGAGCATCGGCCACATCAGAGAAGCGGAGAAGAGAGGAGTGGGTAGCCGTAATCACCGCCTAGTAGGAGCAGAACTCGCTCAAATCCAAGAAAGATTCGACTACAACACGTTCTATCATGTAGTGGAGACTGTGATCAGGAAGATTCGAAAATGAGCGGCGAAGCGTTGAGGGTAGGGGTAATAGGTTGCGGCCCAATTGCCGAGCGAGGCCACATCCCGGGAATAATCAAGTCTAAAGAAGCCCGCGTAGTTGCCGTTGCGGATCTCGATACCAAGGTCCTCGAAAAGACCTCGAAAAAGTTCGGAATAGCAAAGACCTTCACTGACTACCATCAGATGCTGGAGGAGAAACTCGACCTTGTCCACATCTGCGTTCCCAATCACCTACACTCAAAAGTCGCCATTGACGTGATGACACGAGGGGTCCACGTCTTGGTCGAGAAACCCTTGGCAACCTCAGTTCATGAAGCGGAACAAATGGTCAAGACAGCCGCGGCCCAGAAGGTGAAGCTGTGCGAGGCAAAGCAGTGGCGCTATGTTCCTGCTGTTCAGCGAGGCTATGACATTTACAAGAATGGGAAACTTGGAAGAATCGTGAGCATGCTGGCCCAGTGGCATACCGATATTCCTCTCACCTGGTCCCATGCTCAATGGTATTACAATCCAGAGAAGTCAGGTGGAGGGATAGTCTCAGATATTGGAATACACATGCTGGACCTTCTGCTCCTTTTCGGCGGCCCCGTCAACCATGTATCAGCGTCCGGCGGCGACTACACGGGAACAATGGGCTTCGACACCTCAGTGCAGGCACTCCTACAATTCTCCGGCGGAGGAACCGGAATTCTCGACGTTTCATGGCTCGCACCCTACTCAAAAATTCTCGACATCGTTGGGACTGGAGGTATCGCAACCGTCGACATGCAATATTATTCGCTCTTGCACGCGAACTACTCTCGGAACCCACTCAGAGATTTCTTCCACTCTGCACGAACCCTTGTCGGAACAGTCCGCAGAGTGCTGAACAAAGACTTCTTCAACCCTCTGCCGAGACTGTACGCGGCCCTCGTCGATGACCTAGCAGATTCGATCCGCAACGACAAGCCTCCTCCCATACCTGGCGAAATTGCAATCGAGGCCCTAAAATTGAAAGAAGCCATCTACCAATCCATCGCCGAAAAGAGCGAGGTCAAAGTCAGTTGAGGCCAATAGCAATTTGTTCACCTCTCTCAACGACCCCACAGTAGAATCAGGCCTTCAGAAACAACTGGACATCATCGTCAGTGAGACAGTCAGAACCTTCGGGTCAGAATGTACAATTATCCTTGGAGGAGGATTCGGCCGTGGAGAGGGAAGCATCCGTCTCACAGACAGGACCCCCATTCCTCTCCACGATTTTGACCTCTATGTGGTCACAGATCGGAAAATTGACACCGGAACATCTGATTCGATCCAAAGAACCGTCCTGAAACAGCTCTCCCAGCTCACAGGATACGACCTGGCTGAGCAGGGTTTCGTATTAGGCGTGGAGATTGTCCCCTTGAATTCCCTCACAAGACTCCCCCCCGATCTGAGCACCTATGAGATGAAAGCCTCCAGCACTGTCCTATACGGCCCCGACATACGATCCCGCATACCAGTAACCAAGCGTGACATTGCTCTAGCTAGCGGCGCGATCACGCTCTTTCACAGAGTCACTGCTTTGCTAAAGAACGTTGAACCAGAATATTTGAGGTCTAGAGAATACCCGGTTGCCAGACGCCTTGAAGGCGTGTATGAGTGTTGCAAGGTCTATACCGAGATCTGCACAGCACTCTCCCTCTTGGGAGGTTTTTACGAGCCGAGCTATCGGGCCAGAGCGCTAAGGTTTCAACAGAATTACCATCTCTTCCCTGATCTACAGAATGACCTGCCCGACCTCGCCGATTTGGTTAGCACCCACACTGAGATGAAGCTCTCCTCGGACTTTTCCTCTATCATTCAGGCACCTGTTGAGAGCTGGATACGGGCTAGACAGGCACTGGACGTTTCCTTACGCTTCTTCCTATCAAAGTTTCTAGGAATGAACTGCCAGAAAAGAGATTGGACTAGCCTGTACCCTGAAGCAGTTAAGAAGATGAGGTGGGTCTTCTTCCAACAGTATCTTTCCTACTACCTCAAACGGCTCGGAGTCAGAGGTGCTCCTCTGGTCCACGCAGCCAATGTCTTGTTCCAAGCGTATGATTTCCAGTCCTTCAGGGGCAAGGCGCGCAGGTTTGGAAGGTATCCTTCCAGAAATATTTTTTCATTCACATCGCCAATCATTAACGTGTATCTATCGTCTGCACTAGTCCTATCTTCGCTACTGGATGATGGAGAAATAGACCATGACCTTCTAAGGAAAGGCAGGGAACATCTAGAGAGCGTATTTTTTGTTCGGGAGGGCATTGTGCAGGAGGAAGAGTTGTGGAAGATGAGTAGGGATGATTGTGTGGCGGGTCAGTGGCTCTATTTTGGCATAAAGCAACAGAAGATGGTCCACTAGGGACCCTCTGGGTTCGCGCTGACGCAGCTTTTCACGTGGTCTAGTCCATATTACTGGGAGTGCGGCAATGTTCTATAGTGGGTTCCATTGCGAACCTAGATGCCTGGCTTTGGTGAAGGTGTGCATCTGCACAGTCTCTAGAGCTTCAGTAGGATGATCGTAATGGAACCTGACAAAGCCATCTGCCCCCTCTGCAACATACCCACGGACGAGGTGATTCAGGAATTTCAAAGATTCCGACTCTGTCGGACAAAGACAATGAAAGGCCACAGGGAAAGACTCATGTTGTACTCCACAGACCACGTGAAAAATGTTGATGAACAGTCTCTCGGCGAGGCCTACCTCCTCCTCATGATAATCGGCACAAGAGCATTCTCCTACGCCACGAACTGGGCCGTATTCGAACCGGCATACGCCACAGTCCCTGAACACTGGCACCGAGTAGCCTCGGACTTAGACCCGAGCTCACAGGACTACAATCAGATTCTAAAGACGCCGAGACTGATCATCGACAACGAAAAGATGACGGTCAATCGGGGCATACCGGAAAAGATTGAACATTCATCGGAACTGCCTCCATCGACGGGGACAAATGCAGCGCGACCACCAGCGCAACAGCCGGGTCAATGATATGACCTTCATCTACGCATTGGATTGGTCGCGCAGGTCCCCATATTCTCTGTAGGATGCAGCCACGGAAACAAGCAAATTCAGGGCAACGACCGACGCTGCGGCGGTACCGGAAAAAATCCCTAGCCCGCTAAGGCTGAGCGCCAACCCAAGCATCATGATTAGAACCATGCTCGAAGCAACCTCAAGAAGAAGTCTCTCCATCGGTGCAGGTTCGCGTTCCCGTAGGAGGATCCTTAGCAAGCCTCGCCCAGGCAAATAGAAAACGAGGATAACCGAGGAGAGCTTGAGAAGGCTCCAGGGAAAGGCGAGCGGCACCACAAGCAGGCTAGCGACCAATAATACTATCATGATGGGCCACAGCTCAATGTTCCAGCGGTGATTGATGAAAAATTTCTGAAAAGACTCAAATCGCGGCGGAGCGGTAATTAGACGGTCGCTCTGGCGTAGATTTTCTACTGTCTGAAGGATCGAAGATTCCGAAACGCTTGGATCGCGTGACTGTACGTTTCCTACAAGGTCTCTCACAGTTCGCGGATGCGAAGTCTTCAGAACCTCTTCGACCATTTGCGCCAACTTGTCTTGTTTCTGGTCTCTCCGCATCTCTGCCTAGCGTTCAGAAAGGCGCTCACACAAGATAAATGTATGAAGTTGTCCAATCATCAAATATGATGTCGGCCAAGTCCACGCTAGTAGCATCACTCATACTTTCGGTCCTTCTTACATGCTCAGTATGGACGACTCAGCTGGCAGGCGAGAAGGCACCCTCGTCAACTGCCCTTGCCGCGTTTGAGGCAATCCACTCTGCTGAAGAATCAGGCGCAGACGTAGGGGCATTAGTTTCCCAGTACAACTCGCTCCTCCAAAACTCCGCTCCAGATGCCGCCTTCGACGTGATTACGAACCAAGCTATCGCGGCCCAAAAATCAGCTCTTTCCGCTGAGTCTCTTGACAATCTGCTTACGAGACTATTGGTACCCGTAATCGCATTCATCCTATCCTTCATTACGACAGGCTCTCTTAGGTTCAGGAAGCGACTGGCCAAGGAAAGAATTCTGGATAGCGAGATACGGACAACGCGATGATAGAACTAGTCAGAAGCAAAGAGTTCGCCTGGTTGTTCCTCTTGTTCCTCTCGCTGACATCAGTAACAGCATGGGTTGTTGCAAACCCGCCTATGCAAGACCAGTTCGCTTCGATAAGCGTCTTAGGCACAGACATGACAGCCACAAACTATTTTCCAGCGGGCAATTCGACAATCACCCCCCAAGAGGCCGTTCAGTGGAATGTCTTCGTGTACAACCACTTGGGCACTGCTCAGCTTTTCCTACTTACAATGAAACTTGCGAACCAGACGATCTCTGGACCTAGCTCGCCCACCAATACACCGAACGCTGGGAAGATCTTGATGCAGACCTATAGAGCAGTTCTTGGTAATGAGACATGGAATATTCCGATCAATTGGTTTGTCGATTCTTTCACCAACACGACAACCCCACAGGGGAACACGATCGGCATCGACAGTGTGAACGTAAATGGCCAGTTGACAAACGGGACGATGATCTCGGCCAATGGGGGACAGAACTTCAGAATTGTTCTGGAGCTGGAAGCATACGACTTTCAAACTGGTTCCTTTATTTTCTCGTTCAGGTCGAATGGCACTGTTCGAAGCGTTTGGGACCAGATTTGGTTTAGTCTCAAATAGATTAGGGACTAGTCAGCGTTCAAATAACCGCCGATTATGGATCGTGATAGAGTCCTCGGCCAAATGTTTCTACGTGTCCTCGTACTTTGATCGTTGGTTCAATAACAGTCCCTCGAGATCATCTCGAGAACGTTGCCTAGCTTGGCATGGTTTTTCGCTGGAGCGACAATAGGTTATGGCGTGCCTCATTCCTTCCTGGGTAATTTCTAGGTCCGAGTTTTTCCGTTGTCCTTGAAGCAAACCAGTTCGCGAACCTGGCGGAAGTGACAGGGCCGACGTCTCTGGACATACTGTAAAGAAATGCGCCAAGGAATGCATCGCCTGCCCCCGTGGTATCAACGGCCCTTGTTCTTACTCCCGGAATCCTTGTTATTTCTCCATCAGAGGCGAGAAGACATCCTTCTACTCCTGTCTTGACAACGACTAATTTCCCCCTCCGCGAGAGCCTAGCGGCATATCGGTTCACCTCAACTTTTCCCGCTAGAACTCTTGCTTCATCCAAGTTAGCGCAGAGGATGTCGGATCTGTCCACGGCTTCTTGAAACACGTCTGGGTGTTCGCGAACCAGGTTGGACGCTCCGGGATCAAAGACGACTCTTGATTGTTGTTCATGCCCTAACCTTGCTGCGTGTAGGATAGCTTCCCTTTGCGGTGATGCGTTCAGCGAATATCCTGGCAGATAGATGAACCGTGGTCTTCCCATTTTTTTGAGAGCGTTCGTAACCTCGTTTTTCGTCAGATAGTCGTTTGCTCCCCTAGAGACAAGCATGGTTCTACTCCCGGAGGGTTCAACTAGACACACTGCGAGTCCAGTGCTCATTCGAGGGTCTACAGTAATTCTCGTGGCTACTCGCGCGGATGTCAGATCGTCTGAGTAGGCTCTTCCATAGGGGTCGTTTCCGGCCTTTCCTACGAACGCAACCCGACCCCCTAGTTTGGCGATGGCTACTGCCACATTGCCGGAGCCACCGGGAGTTATTTTGCTCTCACTGAAGTAGTTAGTTCCGTCCATTATCAGCGAGTCTACAATCTCGCTTTCGCACCTGAGAATTACGTCCATCATCACGTCTCCCACTATTACGCAGTCGAACGTTGCTGCGCCCTTCGAGGCCCCTGAGATTTCCCGGGGGCTTGTTCCGCGTTTCATTATTTTCCCAGCAGCAAGATCCGATGGCCTGATCGTTCCCACGGATACTACTCTAGTCATCTCTTAGCATATACTTTGTTGTAGTCAAATGTACATGGGCATGGTAGGGGAATTTCTCTTACTCGGATCTCAGATCTGCGTGGCGGACCCGCAACACAAAGCGGTCTCGGAGAGTGTCGATCCTGCTACGGTCGTATTGGTCCTCGACCTGCAGTTGCAACCACTATTCCAATGTACTGTCAATGCTCCCCATAGAGAGGTTCTCTTCATTCTAAGATGTAATTTTAGTAGGTCACAGCGTGGCTGCGGATAGCCAAAGATACCAATCTGTCCCACATCAACCTCTAGGTATATATATTGAGGTAGATTTCGCTAGATCCAGTAGGTAAGAGCCTGACAAATCCAGCTAAAACCGTCTGTCGTCGTCGCGCCTCTTGTTGTTCTCTCTACGACACCTTTTCTGGAGGATTTCTCTGATTGATCCCTCTCTCTCGAGCCAGCGACAAGCCAATTATCCTCTTAGCTCTCATACTCTCCATTTCAGGTGTTGCTACACTTACTGCTGGCCTCGATAGTCCCGTAGCACTTGCACCATTTGCGACTCAGGCCACGTCTCCTTCATGGAACCCTGCAACAAGTTGCGACGCGGTAGTTCTTACCCTAGAGCAATACGTAGGTGCTGTGGCAAATCCCGCCCAGAAGCAGCCCAATGTTGGCGCGGACTATAGTGGCGGGGCTCTGATCCTGGAGGGTGCAAAACCTGCCGGAACTAACCCCCAATCCACTTCTTGGCCTTACTCAAAAAGATCGACCAGCCCGCCATGCACGGTGACCCTGTCCAACGGGACGGTGTTGCCAACCCTTGTTGAGATTCATGGGGTCAAGGTCGGTGCTCTCAGCGACGATGAATGTGGGACCGTTTTTCGCAATCAGTGTGATCAAACTTTCAACGCGTGCAACGCAAACCTGGCCCCTAACTGTTCCAGTTCCTACCCGGACACAATGCACAAGTTTCACTCCGAGATCGACATGTACTGGAGCAACTCGGGAATAGCTCCGCCGAGGCCAACGGTTGGGACTATAGTCGATCTTCAGGGATTCGCGTACTGGGATGATGCACACGTCTCTGACAGTTGGCACAGTTTTTCCGGATGGGAGCTCCACCCGTTGACAGCTTGGCGGCTCTCCCAATCCTCGTCTAGTCCCGACTTCTCAATGGTGGCCACTCCGAGTACAGTCAAGCTAACGGCCGGGTCATCTGGTTCATCTTCTATCACGGCCAGCCCGCTCAACGGGTTTAAGGGAACAGTCACCCTAGTCTCCTCATCATCGGCCGGGGGGGTCTCGTGCAGTTTGAACCCTACAAGCGTTGTTCTAGGAGGATCTCAAAACTCGACTCTTTCATGCTCAGGAGGCTCTGGAGCATATTCTGTTGTGGTAACCGGAAGCAGTGGCAGCCTGTCACACTCCACCACCGTGACCTTTGCTTTCCCTGACTTCAAAATTAGTGCGAGTCCTGCAAGCATCAACACTAGTCCGAGCCGGATCGGAGTCTCAAAAGTTATTTTCACTTCGATGAACGGCTTCGCAGGCACTATCTCTCTGACGCTCTCGTCCTCCAACGGATTCAATGCGTCGCTCAACTCAACCAGCGTATTTCTAGGATCCGGTGGGACGGTCAATTCAACCCTCACGGTTAGCTCCAGAACGATCGGCAGCTACACAGCCAACGTAACCGGGACGAGCGGCTCCCTAACTCACAGTATCTCAATTCCAGTCATCGTTTCCGACTTCTCCATCTCAGCCAGCCCGAATACACTAACCCTTGCTGCGTCCTCAACAACATCCTCGCTCATTACTCTAACAAGCCTGAACAGATTCGTTGGAACCCTGACTCTCTCAGTAACCGTCTCACCCTCTGGTCCGAAGACATCTCTCATCCCGACGACGATTACGCTGGCTTCAAACAACTCCGGCACATCGACCCTGACAATCAGAGCACTCAACAAGACTCCCATCGGAAGCTACACCGTAACCATCACCGCAACAAGCGGTTCTCTATCACACACGATCACCATTCCTGTCACCGTTACTGCTTAGAGTTAGCTGTCCAGACGTCTGAGGAACGTTCGGACCAAGGCGATCTCTTGGCGTTCGAACCCTGCTCCTTATTTACTGAGCCCCCCGGAACTTTACGTCTGCAAGACGCAGAAGTATGCCGACAAACACTCTTCCAGACGTCGGCCGAAAAGTCTCAGTGAGCTGTTACTGGTAATTGGTGCAGTGCCCTGAGATTCAACTGTATAAGACTTCTTGGGGCAGCGGGTCTTGAAGCAGAATCTGTGACGAGCTTTCTTTTGTGGCTGGGGATAGATAGAGGACTTATGATCGTTCAAGTAGTCGAGATAGAAGAATTGGGTAGCTACGTAATGCTTCACGCCAGTGTCGAACCAGACAGTTCCTGAGATTAGTTCGCGGCTTGGCGAGAAGCTTTCTGTTTTACCGTTTCCTGGTTTCGCTTACTCCTGTTCCTCGAAGCTTCGCGTTGAATGGCCACTTCGTAGACAAATACGATGGCAAGAATCGCCACGATTGCATCTAGGGTTATCCGTTGGTAGTGCGAAGCCCAGAAGCTTTCCACGAGCGCCAGATTACTCTCTGGATAGAAGGTGGCCATGGGGGTCACGTTCGCGAAAGTCCTTGACTTTGAGCTGTCCAAAATAATGCTAATGCCTCTAAAGGTCACGGGCGTTCCTTGGTCTATCAGAGAGACCTTATCAGATGATATCTCTGCAATAGTGCCGTTCGTGCCCACAGTATACGCCACATCCGTCCCGGGCACCCAGGCAGCGGAGTAGAGGTCACCAATGTGGTGAAGGTCAATGCTATTTCCTCTACCGATGGTGTACGTTCGAATCCTGGTCAGGTTTCCCTGACTGTCTTGGATTACAAGGCCTTTGTTGCCGTTGATTACGGCCATACTTGTACCATCGTCAAAGACGATGGACCTGATCACGTGGGCGTCGTTAAGGAAACAGCAACGGGTGTCGAGCAGTTCTATTGTGGAACCGTCATACTGGAATAACGTTGCGTTTTTCGCAAAGTCGTGCACATCTCCGCCGATGAGCGCTAAGCGACCATTGGGATACCAGGACACAGTGTTCAGGCTGTCATTAGTCGGAACCGGGATGGTCTTCGTTACGTTTCCCTCCAAACGGTCGAAGCGTCCATGGAAGAAGATTTGAGTCGAGTAGCCTGCGAGTACCGCGTAAAGACCGTTGGGATTCCATTCAACTGCTTTGTACCCTACGTACTTCTCATCGGCAAGTTTGGTCAGAGAATTCCCATCGAAGCTTAGAACAACGCCATGACTATTCCCAGCCGATTGACCGATGCCGACGATCAAAGCCTCGGAGTCATCCGGCTTCCACGAAATTGCCTCGAGGTCAGTACCTTGTCCCAGCCCTGTAGGAATGACTTGCATGGAAATACCATCATATTTCAGCAGCGTGCCTCCTTGTCCTGAAATTAGCGCGTAAGAGCCGTCGTGTCTCCATTCTATGTCGGTCAGATTCTCGGTGGTCGGAGTGGGAATTCTCCCTAGATTTCTGCCATCAAACGAATAGAAGCCGCCGGAGCCACCGACAATTAGCGCGTATGTGTGGCTCGTCGCTGCAGGGTTGGCGAGAAGAGCAGGGATTCCGACCGCTGACGTGATGGATAGGATCACCGCAAGCGCTCCGAACCATTTGTTGATGTGAATCGACACCCCGTACAGTCCTTCCTTGTCACCTACGTACTCCCACCCTCCCTATTTTTACATGCCTAGATCCTGCACCTTAAGACGGGAGTTTTCATGGAGGAAGCACCGCTCGCACGGCGTGCGCTCATGTTCGGGCGGAAATACACAGATATCTTTTGCAGCCAAAGAGAATCCTCACTCTCAATGGACTAGTGAACCCTCATATAGTTGGAATGCGCTTTGCGTATGAGGATCCAGGCTGGCGGACGTGGGGTAGTGCAAAGAGCAAGAATCGCAATCCTGACTGTGCTCGTCTTACTTTCTCTATTCACAGTCGGCGGCTCTCTCTCAGCTTCCGGTCCATCCTCGTCTTCATTCACTTTCGCCGCAGCGGGTGATCTTGACGCAAATGCGAACGCCAACTCCAGTCTCGTTCGCCTCTCGGGGTCTGGCACCAACTTCTTTCTGGCTATAGGAGATCTCAGCTACAATACGATCACGCCTGAAACCTCTTGGTGCAATTACGTAAAATCGTACGTCGGCCAGAACTATCCGTTCCAGCTTCTCTCAGGAAATCACGAAGACGGGAACGAGGAACAGAATGGGCTAATTGACAACTTCGCGCAGTGCTTACCCAACCAGGTAGGGACGATCAATGGAACCTATGCGAAAGAATACTATTTTGACTATCCGTCGAGCGCGCCGCTTGCCAGGTTCATTCTGATATCTCCCGGCTTGAACTTTACATTCGGCGGCTACTGGTCCTATGGTGTGGGGACGAGCCATTACAACTGGTTAGCAAGCGCTATCGATAGCGCACGGGCAGCGGGGATTCGTTGGATCATTGTGGGAGACCATGAGGTCTGCATCTCGGCGGGGCAGCATCCCTGCGAGATTGGATCGGACGTGATGAACCTTCTGATGAATCGCAAAGTCGATCTAGTGTTGCAGGGTCATGATCACACGTATCAGCGCAGCAAACAATTATCCTGTGGGCAAGCGGAACTCTACATTTCGTCATGCGTTGTGAACGACGGATCGTCAGGCGTATACACGGAAGGAGCCGGAACCGTATTCGTCATCTCAGGGACCTTCGGTGCCGGTGAGACGCCAATTCAGACGTCTGATCCCGACCTCCCCTACTTCGCCAAGACGATGGGAAACACAACTCAGGGGGCGGGTCACGGCTTTGTGAAATACACGGTCTCGTCGACGAGCATTACTGCGCAGACTGTTTTCTCGGGATCGTTCTCTGATAGTTTTGGCATACAGAGCGGGATCGTCCCTCAAGGGACCATCAACTTTTCTCCAGCCAACCCTGGGGTGGGGCTGATTACAAATTTCACCGCCTCGGCTACTTCAGGCACTGCACCGTACACTTTCAGCTGGAACTTTGGGGATGGAGGAACAGCTACGGGAAGCAAAGCGAGCCACATGTTTCTCCAACCGGGATACTACACCGTGACGCTTACCACTCGAGACTCGGCCTCGAACACAGGGACAACAAGTCGGACGGTTCCTGTGGGTTCCTGGAATCCCGCCGTTACCACATGCGCGCCTTATGTGACAACATTGGAAGCGTTGGTAGGGAATATTTCTATTGCCAGAGGTGGGGGAAGAGGGGCGGACTATAGTGGCGGCGCGTTTCAGTTAGCCGGAAATCTCCCCTTTGCCTCTAACCCCACCACCTGGCCCTATCTTAAGAGGGCGCTTCCAAGTAGCCTGCCATGCTCAGTTTCCGTTAACGGGACACTAACAGCCGCGTTCGTCGAAATCGACAACGTCCAGGTTAGGGGCATCTCGGTTGAAGACTGCGGCACGATTAACGGGACCTCATACTGCGATACTACCTTCAATGTCTGCGACCCGACCGGCGCAAAGTCCGGAGGGGGAGATACTCAGTGCAGTTCCACCTACCCAGATACGATGTTTAAGTTCCATACCGAGATCGATCAAATGTGGAAAGCGCATGGCATTGCGCCTAAAAACCCCGGGCCAAATGGCAGTACATGTAGTTGTTATGTTGACCTTCAGGGCTGGGTCTTCTGGGACACCCAGCACATCACCGAGAGTTGGCACTCCTTCTCCGGATGGGAGATCCATCCCCTGGCCGCCTGGAGATTTCATGTTTCACCACCTACAGTTACCTTCAACACCACTCCCTCTTCGCCCTCTCCTGGGCAAGCCGTAACGTTCAGCGCAACAGCTTCCGGCGGCGTTTCACCGTACACCTTCACCTGGGACTTCGGCGACGGCACAATCGCGAAAGGTCCCTCGGTCAGCCACACTTACCCAGCTGGGAGCTACAGCGTACGTGTGGCAGTACAAGATTCGAAAAACAACATTAGTACCGCATCGAGCCAGCTCACGGTGGCAGACAAGCCTCCAACCATGAGCCTTGTCCTAAGTTCGAACACTGCTCAGGTTGGCCAGACTGTGATTGTTTCAATAACCTCCTCAGACCCCGATGGAACAATTACTCAGACTGTAGTCGACTGGGGTGACGACACCATCGACACCTTCGCAACCAAGGCGACAAGTGACGGCCATGTTTATTCGACAGTCGGCAACTATCTCGTGAAGGTGACGGTTACTGATAATGGTGGAGTCACAGCCTTCGATGCAGATCCAGAACAGGTGACTAACTTTACCGTCTCGGCGAATCCGACAAGTGTCACAGCACTAGCAGGTCAGCCTGGCACTTCCACGATCAGTGTGACATCTGTAAACGGGTTTAGCGGGACAGTTTCGCTATCCGTCTTGTCCTCCGATATGAGCTGTAGCATCAGTCCGGCCACTGTTACTCTTGGCCTGCAGCAGTCTTCGAATCTGTCTTGTAATGTTGGCACAGCCGGGAACTACACGGTTACCGTGGCTGGCACGAGTGGATCTTTGTCCCACTCTGCTATAGTCAACTTTGTTGTTCAGGACTTCCAGATTAGCGCGTCAACGGATTCAGCGGAGTTGTCGGCCTTTCCCAAAAGGTATCGCCTTCTTCGGGCCTCAGTTGCACCCTATCCCCATCTACCGTGACAGGCTCGGGACACGCAACACTGTCGTGCACTGCCTCGGTTGTGGGAAATTACACTGTCACGGTTACAGGAACTGCTGGTTCTCTCTTGCATTCTGCGGCGATCACCTACACCGTTGGGCCTGTTCAACCCCCTGACTTCACGGTTACTAGCAATCCAACAGCTGTGACCATTTTGGCGGGAAAGACTGGGAATTCTACTATCACGGTCACCCCTATCAACGGTTTCGCGGGACCTGTAGCTCTGAGCTCGTCCGTCTCGCCAAATATGGGTCTCAGCTGCTCCCTCAGCGCCACGAGCGTCATTGTGTCAGGTTCCTCACAGACTGCTGTCCTATCATGCGCAAGTAGCATTAGCGGTGCCGGAATATACAACGTAACGGTTGCGGGAACTAGTGGAACCCTGTCACATTCCACAACGGTGGGCTATGCAGTCCAGGACTTCACGATCTCTCCATCAGGTCCTCTGACGGTCAGCTGCGCAATTGGTGCCACTTGCCCGACAACAATTACCGTGTCGCCTCTGAACGGTTTCACCGGTACTGTTACTCTAAGCTTCAACACCCCCTCAGGGCTATCTTGCAATCTCAGTCCATCCCGCATTACTAGTGGTTCCGGCACTTCGACACTGTCATGTTCCGCCACTGTGCCTAACGACTATGTTGCGAACGTGACCGGCACGAGTGCTTCGCTATCTCACACCACTGCAAACCTAACCTACCACATTACATCCGGCAGCTTCTCGCTGACGGCGAATCCGACAAACGCTGCCATTCTCAATACACAAACGGTCACGTCAACAATAACCCTGACGTCTTCCGACGGTTTCACCGGCACTGTGGCTCTGACCGTGTCGACGGCTCCCAGCACTGGGCTGTCTTGCACTTTGAACCCGTCGACCATCACCGGCGGCTCGGGCTCTGCGACTTTGTCCTGCACTGCATCTGTTGCCACCAACTATGTGGCCACTGTGGTTGGTACCAGCGGTGGGCTGAGAAGTTCGACAACGTTCAGCGTGACGGTCCAAGACTTCGCTGTCACCCCGCGTGCACCCACCAGCGTCACCGTTCTGGGGAATGCCCAGGCGACCTTCACACTTACTGTGACCCCACTTAGCGGGTTCACTGGAACAGTGACCTTTCCATCTACGGTCAATGTTCGCTCGCTTACATGCAATTTGAATCCGGCGAGTATAGCCCTCGGTCCCGCAACGAATACCACTATGTCCTGTAACGGAGCTGCAGGAAATTACACAGTGACGGTTGCAGGAACCAGCGGCATCTTATCTCACTCTGCCACTGTTACCGTTATTGTCCAGGACTTCTCCGTCTCGGCTAGTACTGTCACTCCATTGGCGATCAATCCTGGTTCATCAGGTTCTTCGACGATTACGGTATCGCCTGTGAATGGTTTCACGGGTAGTGTGACCTTGTCGCTCTCGGCTGCTTCAGGTCTCTCCTGCGCGCTGAATCCGACGACCATCACAGGTGGTTCCGGTACTTCGACACTGACATGTACTGCCATCACAGCTGCCGACTATGTTGCCAGTATTACTGGTGCCTCAGGCACACCTACGGTGTCTCGCTCAACCGGTCCAATCACTTTCCGCTTCGTCGACTTCAACGTCACAGCCAACCCGACGAGTGTTACAGCCAACGCTGGCACAGCTGCCACTTCAACGGTCACGGTTTCTCCGATAAACGGGTTCACCGGCACTGTGAGCTTATCCCTAACAGTGTCTTCGGCAGGTCTCACCTGCTCCCTGAGTCCAACCAGCGTTACTCTTGGCTCATCCCAGCCCTCAACCCTGTTCTGCACTGGAAGTGCAGGGTCATACACCGTCACCGTGACCGGTACCAGCGGTTCACTTTCCCACACCACTAAAGTTAACGTGAGTCTGGCTAGTGCGGCCGACGTGGTCAGGACCGTTTCTGCCGAGTCTGATATCGCGCCGGAAAGTCAGCAGCGCGTCTTCAGAGATCCAAGGGGATTACAAGGATACTATGTATTCTACAGGCAGTCGGTGGCGGGTCTTGACAGGTGTTACTATGCTTATTCGGCCGGTGGTACTTCGTGGGTGGTGAACCAGACCATCAGCGATATTGCCTCCTTCTCAGGGATGAACAGCTGTTCTGTCACCTTCTGGGAAGACACGGCCAACAGTAGACTGGTAGTCTACGTCGTATTTACCAAGCCTGACACTGTCACAGGAACATCCCATGGAATACGCTTCGCCATAGGCTTCATACCCGACTCGGGCCTCGCAATCTCCTGGTCCAACTCTCAATTGGTCAGACCGGCTTTGCAGACCGAGCTTATGGCGTATGCTACCATCGCCCGGGCCAATGATGGATACCTATTCATTGCAGCAGCCTATGTTGTTGCCAATTCAACCTCGAGCAATTATCGCCAGAATGTGATCGTCTGCGCGAGCATGGTTCAAAACCCGGTCGCGAATCCTGCCTGGCGCTGCTCGAATCCGGCCTCTGCCTTCCCGTTTGCGGGAACGAGCGTTGCCGGTGTCACAAAACCCTCCTACATGCCAGAAATCGTCGGAGGGCTGATTGGGCATGAGGTGCTGGTCATCGCGGGCTCCTGCATGGGCAGCAGCATTGGCGGCCCGGAGTATCTCGCATGCGCGGATTTGGACACGACCGAGCAGACTATAGTCCTAGACTGGGATGGAACCAATATGACCTGGAGCAGCCCGGCCTCCTTCACGCCTTCACCCGGTTCTCCGGCCGATAGGAGAAGCGCTACAATCAACCCGTCCAGCGGACGGGTGCACTACGCATACCAGGATGGCACCTCAGCCTATCTCAGCAGATTCCTGGACAGTCCCTACGGCGCTTGGTCCGCACCGTCGACTATAACCTCTATAACCGCACCCACGCCTGCGGGTCTCCACCTCAGCTTCGTCACAGGTACCTCGACACCAACACTCATTGCGTTCTATGTCCTCCCGAGCAACGGAGACATATTCAGCAGGAATGCTACAGACACTGAGATTTGGGGAGCCCAACAGGTGGAGATGACGAACTCCACAACAAACTACAAGGTGGTATCGAGCCAGAATCTTATCGACGGAAGCAAGGTCAGCACACTTCCCTATGTCTGGATCGCTACTCCGAGTACCGGCATCGAGCTATGGTTCAGAGTCCATGTGTTGCCACCGACGAGCCAACAGTTCGCGATTGAGGGTTTGACAGCTCAGCAATCCACATTGGCCGCGTTTGGCTGGACGGAATTGTACTGCCTCTCCGCGATCTTCGTTGCACTTGCCCTTACAATATTCGGCGTTAATGGTAGGTTGCGGAGATCCTCCGGTCGTCCCCCGAATCGTTTTCCCACTCCCAATTAGCGAAAGACGAGTCATCCAGTCCGTTCTTTCAAACATGAGTCACGTGGGCATTCCTCCACTCCAAAGTCGCTTCAGATGACTCTTGCCATCCCCATTTGCACCGTGGAATTTTCGAGGATGCAGAGCTACGGACGAAACCTGATTATTCTTCCTGTATTATTGTCTAGGCAACCTCTCGAGGCATGTTCTAAGGCGCCGACCGTTCCGAGTAAGGTGTGTTCTCTTGTAACCTCTATTATGTCGAAGGTATTCATCCCTAACACATGTAGACTCGCTGGCCAAGATACTGCGGCTCTACCCCTAAGGTGCTCATCTCCCACACATTGTAAACGGCCAGGTAAAATATTGTAGCCGTGTCTAGGTCGAGCAAGGCATAAGCTATGGTAGAGAAGAGTTCGGCAAGACTGCTGCGGCAAAGGTCATGCGGGACCATCGTAGCCGTTGGACTGCTAGCGTCTGTCCTATTCCTTGGGGCGGTGGGCTTCTGGAGGCCAGCGGTTGGAATCCCTTCTGCTCTGGCTCAGGAGGCCACTTCTTCCTCCTGGAGCGCCGCGACCTCCTGCCACGCAGTGGTCTTGACGTTGGAGCAGTTCCTCGGGAAAGTCCCCAATCCCAACCAGACCCAACCAAACGTGGGTGCAGACTATAGTGGCGGGGCTCTCTCACTGGAGGGTTCCAAACCTTCCGGTACAACCCCGTCATCAGCAGCTTGGCCCTACTCCAAGAGGTCCACAAATCCACCCTGTACAGTCACCCTAACCAACGGCACGGTACTACCGACGCTTGTGGAGATACATCATATCAAGATTGCAACTCCTATCAGCTTAGACGAGTGTGGTACAGTATTTCCTGGACAGTGCGACGCAACGTTCAACGCCTGTAACGCAGATCTAGCACCTAATTGTAGCAGCACCTACCCTGATACCATGCACAAGGTTCACATGGAAATAGACATGCACTGGAACGAGTCGGGAATAGCGCCAACGCATCCAACGGCGGGAAGTATCATAGACATTCAAGGCTTCGTCTTCTGGGACGATGGTCATGTCATCGATGCATGGCACAGTTTCTCAGGATGGGAGGTTCACCCTCTGAGCGCGTGGAGGCCTTCAACCCCGGACTTCACCATGTCAGCGAATCCTAAGAGTCTCACGTTTCAGACAGGCTCGTCTGGGGCGTCGACGGTTAAGCTGTCTAGTCAGAACGGTTTTGCCGGCACACTCTCGCTTAGCGTGTCTGCCCCAACAGTAGTTACAACGTCCATCAACCCGGCAAGCGCTACACTCACTCCCGGAACTTCCTTCAGTGCGACTCTGAAAGTTAGCTCCTCGACCGTCGGCTCCTACACCGTCACTGTGACAGGGACCAATGGCTCCATATCGCATTCCGTAAATGTGGGGCTCAATGTCACATCTCCACCGGACTTTGCAGTCTCTGCTAGCCCAAGTAGCCTGAGCATCCCGCTCGGCTCCTCAGGCACATCAACAATCCTGCTGACAAGCCTCAATGGGTTCTCTGGGAATCTAACTCTTACAGCGGCCGCGACAGGATCGATATCCCTAGATAGCCCGACAGCATCACTAAGCCCATCAGCGGTCAGCCTCTCGGCAAACGGGACTGGAACTTCGACCCTGACGGTCTCCACAAGCCTTCTAACAACACCGTGGACTTACACAGTTACTGTCACTGCTTCCAGCGGCACACTGTCGCGCTCGACCGCGGTGACAGTCACCGTGACTCTATTGTAGCATGCCTCCCCACCTTCATTTGTATGATGTACTTGAAGTATGTGCCCCACGAAAATCAGCCTCGTATCGGCCGCCCGGTGCTCGCCAAAAGAGCCGTCAGACGGACGCTCTTGCAGATCCGGTCCGTCCCCAGAATATCCGGAATCAAGGCGACCGAGTAGACTTAAACCGTTCTCTCGACTCAGTGTGTTCGCAGTCTCTCAAGGCAAGCTTGGAGACGCCTAAATCGTCCTGATAGGCAGAAATTGTATTTCCTTAGGAACCCTCCCAAAACTCGGTGCGGATCCGATCTAAACGTCACACCACGGGCTGGAAGATACGTTGCAAGATCGGATCTCGCAACAGCTAGGTAAGGACTTAGAGCAAGATGAGACTGTGGAAACTCATTCTCCTCCTAGTCGCTCTAGTATCAATCGCCTTCCCACTTCAGCATGATCAAGCCCATGCATCAACTCCTCAAAGTTTCACCTTTGGCGCGGCAGGCGACCATGGAGACATTACTGTTCCCGGAAGTTCTTTAACGACGCTCAGCTCCCTAGGAGCTTCGGGTGCAAGCTTCTACCTGGCTCTCGGGGACCTGCGGAATGGCACGACTGACGAGCAGACATGGTGTAATAGTTTCAAGTCAAAGTTCACGAACGTCGAGCTCATCGCCGGAGAGGAGGAGTCGGGAGAGGTCTCGGGTGCTGGGGACATCAGCAAGTTCATCACATATTGTCCCTTCACGCTAAGCGTCCCCGTTTCCCCAGGGGAGGAGGCGGGCTATGGGTACGGATACGAGTACTACTTTGACTATCCAGGTGCAAGCCCCATTGCTCGGATGATAATGATCTCGCCGGGGATATCGTTCACAGTGGGCGGCTTGAACGAGACGTGGGCTTACTCGAAGGGTGACAATCACTACACCTGGCTCTCCGATACCATCGATAATGCCAGGACTCTAGGAATTCAGTGGATAATAGTTGGCATGAACAATCTTTGCATTACATCAGGCCAGGCGACCTGCCAGATTGGCGAGGACGTCAACAACCTGCTCGTGGGCAAAGGCGTGGACTTGGTCCTCCAAGCACACGACCGGACCTTCCAGAGGAGCAAGCAGCTCCTATGCGTAAAAGACCAGACCTACAGGTCCTATTGTGTTGCAACTGATGGGTCACCCGGTTCCTACACGAAGGGTCGAGGAACAATTTTTCAAGTCGTCGGCACGTTCGGGCAGGGCCACAGCGCCGTCAAGACAACGCAGGACACCGACTATTTTGCCGCGACTAACAATGATACTTTCGGCTACATGTCGTTCTCGGTTGGAGCCGGAAACATATCCGCACGGTTCATCAACACTGACGGCTCGTTCGCAGACAATTACAGTATCACGACTGGTCCAACGCCCTCAACCTATCCTGTCTTGGTGGGCTGGGGAGGAATGTGGACAGGGGAGACGGACCTTTCAAAGTCTAATCCCAATAATCCATCTAGCGTAGTCTTTCTTGGGGAGAAGGCGTCGGATGCTGAGATGGAGATGCTCTACCTTGTAGCGCATGGGCATAACACCGAGCGGGTCATCTTCAGAAGCCCCTTCACTTCCAATGGAGAGAACTATCCGGATGAGAGAGGTTACTACGACCCCTGGCTCAACAGAACGATCACAATTGCGAAGACCCTAGGCATCTACATTATCGTCAACATGCACTCGTTCTGTGACTGGGTCAACTCCACCTACACCTGCTCTGACCCTGAGACGCATTTCGTGGGAAGCAACGTGGAGAGCCAATGGCTGTCTTTCTGGAATACCAGCATTGTCCAGAGATACAAGAACTACTATGACAACATTATCTGGGAGCCGCTGAACGAGCCCATCGTTTCAGCTACAACGAAGAACGGAACTGCGCTCGGATTCCCTGGAAATCCTCTCCCTCTTCAAGGACCCTATCAGGACTTCATCACGACCGTTCGCAGCAAACAGGGGGACAAGCATTGGGTGATCATGTCCAACGCTCAGTGGGGCGGGGACTTTCCAGTTGTAAGCGACCCACTGAACAGAATCTTGCTGAACAGGCATTGGTATCACTTCTACAACGACGGGGGAGGCATCTACGATCAGACCGCATATCAATACCCCAACTACGACGCCTCGGATAAATACCAGATAACAAGGGTCAACTGTTCATGGAGCGTCAACTGCGCGAAGGCCAAAGGGGACGATGTCAACATCTATGTTAGAACCGCTATGGCGAGGTTCGGACGACCGTTCGTCAGCACTGAGGTAGGGGCCCAGTGGCACGATGGAACCGTTCAACAGCCCCCTGACTCTCTCTGGAATAGCGGTGCCTGCACATACGCGGCTTCCACTCTAGCTTTTGTCCAGAAGATCGCGTCTAACTTCGATGGTGGTCCAGGGAGAGTTGGTTACACACTATGGATGAATGGTCACCGGGAGAGTGGAGTCAATGGTTGCATCAACGTATGGGGTTATCAGATATCCAGTATTCCAGCTGTTCCTCCGCCAGACTTTGGTCTTTCCACCCGTGCTTCCATTATTGCCATGTCACCTAGTTCCTCGGTCGCCGCGACGATTACGGTCACAAGCCTCGATGGCTTCTCTGGAACGGTGAGTCTCAGCGAGACAGTGTCTCCGACCGCAGGCTTAGCTACGGCTCTGAACCCGACAAATGTAACCGTTCCGGGCTCGTCAACACTCAAACTCAGCTCATCCACACCTAGAAATTACACCATCGTCGTAACGGGGATCAGTGGTACATTGATCCACAGAGTCAACCTAACAATAGTCGTTACCACAAACAATCCTCCCCTGTTCACCACCACTTTTTTTCTGCTCCTCGGAGGAGGAACTCTTGGAGCACTTAGTTCCCTGACCTTGTACATGAGAAGAAGGCGACGCTTGAAACCAGCTAGAAAGGTTATCCTGTCTCGCCGTCAGGCAGGATTCTTAGTGCAATTGTGACGTGAGTCCTGCCGCCTATATTTTTCGTCTTGGTCTGACTTTCCCAATCTCCTTTCAGAAATTCAAGACATTTGTCATTCCGCAACGTTAAGACTGGAATGTTCTGCGATTCCGGTGGACAGATAGCTCAAACAATCTAGAAAGTCTCGAACTTGGCCGGGGCCTCGGGCAATGAGAGCAAATGCAAGTATGGCTCTAACCAATTCTTCTATCGTGAAGGCTAAGAAAGGCTTGTCACGGCGATTTCGTTGCTCAATCATCAGACTCGGTGGTCACAGACGGCTTTCATCACAGCGAACATGAAGTCTCGCATACCTGTTGCAACAGACAGTGCAACGAGCCAAGGAACAGTCGTATTACCCAGAAAAAAATAGACCGCTACCAGGCGATCCAGGCAGGGTTAGCCTCAAGAAGGGATAGAAGTCGGGAAGCTCGTGAGCCTGTCGCGGGCCCGGAAAACTTTTGGGTTTCTTAATCATCCTTTGTCTCGATTTGCGGGGGCGTGACAAGCAAGATGTTGCACTAAAAGAACGTTCACGAACATCTGCGCGACAACGGCCGGTTCGAAAAGATCCGCTCTTCGTCCTCCGGTGGCTCACCCTATCTGGCTCAAGACGCGGCTTTCTTAGCCGATCAATCCCTAGTATGGCATGATTTACTGATGTTGGCGGTGCCTTGTGGTTTTCTGTGCCCAACACGGCTATAAACCTCTGTCCTATGACATCCTAGTATATCAGACTGTTAGAGGCCGGCCATACTCCTATATTCCTGTTCGATCCCGAGATTTCTTGGAGTTTGCGAGGTTAGACCCTGACAAGACTTTTCCTCCGAGCACGACTTTTCGTTAATCTTCTCTCAATTACTGTCGCCGATGCGTCCTTTGTGGATTTGGCTTTTACCGTATTATCCTAGGGGCTTCTGAGAGTGCACCATCTCTTGCAGATTGCGAGCTCAATCACGCTTCTAGCTCTCACAATCTTCGGGGCCTTTCTGACCGGGATGACGGCGAGTCAATCTCTCGCAGTGGACCCGGTGAGGTTGTCAACCCTCTTTTCGCAAGCTAATTCTCCGTCATGGAGTTCCGCTACAAGTTGCAACGCCGTGGTGCTTACGCTCGAACAGTACATCGGTTCCGTGGTTAACCCGAAGCAGACAGGGACTAACAGGGGCGCGGACTACAGCGGGGGAGCCTTGCCGTTAGAGGGGGGGAAGCCAGCTGGCACAAACCCTGCATCAAGCTCTTGGCCCTACTCGAAGCGATCTACGAGCCCTCCCTGCACGGTCACATTTTCCAACGGTACAGCTCTCCCCACTCTGGTGGAAATCCACGGATTGAAAGTTGGAGTGGTAACCGATGACGAGTGCGGTACTGTTTTTCCAAACCAGTGTGATCAGAGCTTCAACCTCTGCAACACCAATCTTGCACCCAACTGTGCCAGCACCTATCCTGACACGATGCACAAGCTGCACTCTGAGATAGATATGTACTGGAACAGGTCAGGAATAGCGCCTCACGCGCCTACATCTGGTGCCCTGATCGATATTCAGGGGTTTGCCTTCTGGGATGACGCGCATCTAGCTGATAGCTGGCACAGTTTCTCAGGCTGGGAGCTGCATCCTGTCTCGGCTTGGAGGTTGTCGAATGGTCAAGGTCTCACATCGAGCTTTAGCTATAGTCCCAGCGCGCCTACTATAGCCCAACCCGTCACCTTCACTGCCAATGCAGGCGGAGGATCCCCGCCTTATTCCTTCTCGTGGAACCTAGGCGATGGAAGCACGGGCACGGGTAGCCCAATCTCGCATTCTTATTCGTCCCCTGGATCGTTCACTGTATCCCTTACGGTGACAGATGCTAAAGGCAGTACTTCCAAAACGAGTCAAGTCGTATCAATATCCGGACCCCCTGATTACACTGTTTCCTTGAATCCCACATCGCTGATCGTTCAAGTCGGAGGTTCCGGAACCAGCACAGTGACCCTGAAAAGCATCAACGGATTCGCCGGAACGATCGGCCTGGGAGCAACTGTTTCTCCATCCGGTCCAAGGGCATCTTTCGCCTCCACAAGCGTCGTTCTCTCTGCAGGAGGGACAAGCTCGTCTACACTGACGATCCAGGTCCCATCAACAGTGGCAGCGGGCAATTACACTACGATTGTAACTTCGACCAGTGGCTCCCTTTCCCACTCCGCGACCCTACTGCTCATTGTGAAACTAGCCCCCGACTTTAGCATCGCCACGAGTCCTTCATCCTTGGCCGCCATCCAGGGCGGATCTACCAGCTCAATCATTACCTTGACAAGTCTCAACGGTTTCTCGGGCTCTGTCTCCCTCTCAGCAACGGTCTCGGGGAGCGGTTTCGGAGTTCAACTAAGCCCGAATAATCCGACCGTGTCTAGCGGCGGCTCATCCACATCTACGCTCACGATAGCGGTGCCAAACACCGCTATTCCCGACACGTATCTTGTCACATTGAAGGGGCAGAGCGGTTCAATCACTAACACGATCACGCTGCCCCTGAAAGTGACCAGTTTCGCGCTAGACGTAAACCCCGGCTCTCTCACCTTCAGTCCAGGCTCGAGAGGAACATTCTATGTCAGTTTGAGTAGCATTAACGGATTCAGCGGGAATGTCACCCTGTCCGACAAAGTTAGCAATAATCAACTTACAGCGGCGCTCGGGTCCCAACTTGTCTATCTTCCCGCGACGGGAACAGTCTCCACCACACTGGTCGTAGGTTCTTCAGTCCAAGGAGGCTACACCATTACAGTTACTGCATCGACTGGAAAACTCAGCATAAACCTGCAGATCGCAGTCTCCGTAACGACTCAGCCAGACTTTTTCCTCTCAGCTAACCCGATATTCTTGGCGATCCCTCAAGGGTCCTCCGCGAATTCCACGATAACAGTGACGGGTGTAAACGGATTGTTAGGTAACGTTAATGTTCAATCTGGAGTAAAGCCTAGTGGACCAATCGTCTCCCTTAATCCTACTAGTGTACAGCTAGCTTCCGGCGGGTCGGCTTTGTCAATATTAACGGTCACCGTGTCCCCTTCTGTTCAGGCAGGGCTTTATTCCATAACAGTAACCGGGAGCGACGGGCCAAACCATCCAGTAATATTGACTCTTTTCATAACCCGGCCAGTGGCTGATTTCAGCCTCCATGTCTCTCCAAACTCTCAAACAGTCGCCGCTGGCGGCTCCACTAGCTACAACGTCAGTCTGACGAGTCTCGATGGCTTCTCCGGCAATGTTACACTCACCGATAGCAGACAATCGGGCTTCAACTCTTCGCTGAACCCATCGGTCGTTGTTCTGACGGCCGGTAGCTCAGCGAGTTCCACCCTCACAATCACCACAACGTTCACAACCGCGCCAGCAACCTACACTTTCACCATTACCGCGAAGAGTGGTTCCACGATTCACTCCATCGCCATAACTCTCTTTGTTACCGCAGCCCCAGATTTCACCATCACGTCCAATCCTCCAAGCAAGACGATGCTTGCGAGTGATCTAGCCAGCACCACGATCGCACTGAACAATGCAAACGGGTTCGCGGGCATAGTAAGCTTAGCCTCCACCATATCTCCAGCAAACGGCTTGAGATGCGCCCTAAGCCCTTCAAGCATCAGTGGTTCACAGACATCAACACTCTCCTGCGGCGGCCTCACAGGCAAGTACACTGTCATGGTAACCGGAACTAGCGGAAGCTTGACTCGATCGACAAACGTCACTTTCACAGTGCAAGACTTTACGGTTTCCGCGAATCAGACGACGATAAGTCTCACAGTTGGTAGCTCGGTAAACTCTACGATTACGATAACTTCACTTCAAGGCTTCAACTCTTTGGTAGGTCTTGCTTCCTATCCCTCATCCCCGTCCATTGCGGCAAGCCTAAACCCAGTCAGCATTACTGGATCCGGAACCTCAATTCTGACGATCTCAGGCGGGACTCCTGGTTCGTACACAATCAATGTCACAGGAACCAGTGGCTCTCTATCTCACAGCATCACCGTCAACGTTACCGTCAACTCTGCTCAGGACTTTACGATCTCCGCCAGTCCGGTATCGCTAACTGTTCTCGCCGGAGTCCAGGGGATTTCGAACGTGACGATAAGCTCAGTAAATGGTTTTACGGGAACAGTTAATCTTGCCAGCTCAGTTTCCGGAGGATCTGCTCTCAACTGTACACTGAATCCGCCAAGCGTTTCGGCTGGTTCGGGAAAATCTACGCTATCGTGTGACCGCCGCATCTTCTCCGTCTGGTCCAGTCGTCTCGTTAAGCCAAACCAACCTGGTCCTCGCATCAGGAGGATCAACCACCTCCATGCTGACTCTCTCGACTATGACTTCCACCTCTACCGGCACATACACTATCACAGTGACGGCTTCGAGCGGAACGTTGGGGCGGAATGCGACCATCTCCCTCATTGTGTCCAACCCGTCCGGTCAGAGTAGCTACTCAGTAAGCATCACAGTGGCCGGACTGCCATCCAGTCTCAACACAGGTCTCTACGCAAATGGAACGCTCACTCATATGGCGGCAGGGGGAAGCACCGTCAGCATCAGCTTCCCGTCTGGAACCTCCAATCTAATTGGAGTAGATTCGTTGGTGGCTCAGAGCAATCAGACCAGATATGTCTTTAGTCAAGGCAGCGTTCTCGTCACCGGTGCGGCATCGCTGACCTTCACGTACGGAGCCCAGAATCTGTTGACGGTAGCAGGGACACCCTCCTCTGCAGCGAGCTTGACCCCAGCAGCAGGCTCCTACTGGCTGAATGCATCGGCCACACAAGGTCTTTCGGCCAAGTCCGCGGTCTGGACCTACTTCTTCGACCATTGGTCCATCGACAACGTAACGATAAGCACCTCCGCCACCGTACAGGTCTTGATGAACACTCCCCACAGGGCTATCGCTTACTTCGACGGCGCCGTTCCTGCGACATTCAATACAGCAGGGACTGCCCAGCGGGTCTTCAACGCCACCGATACCGTCATTGTTGGGGCCGAAGTGTCCCAAGGAACCTACACCGTGACGGGAATAGTCACAACTATCAAGGCTCCTTCGGGAACATTACTGGTGGCCAACGCTACGATGAGCCCTGTCTCAGGAAATCCTGGATTCAACTACTCATACAACTACATCGTGAACAATGGGGCTTCGGGACAGTACTCCTGCATCATCTACGTCACCTTTTCGAACAAGAAGGTGATGACTTATGCCAACACCTTCAATCTCATGATGGTTCAAACCTCGGCCTCAATCCCGACCGCTGTCTTACCGGGGGCATCCTATAGTGCCAATTTCACGATCACAGTCGGGGGTAGCGAAGCTCACAATATTGTCTTCTATCTGGACCTGCCGCAAGGCATGAGCCTCACATCCATTACGTTAGGAGGACAGGCTAAACCGTTCTCTTCGAGCCTCAGCCCGATTAATGGCTATACCAGGTTCGTTGTGAGCATAGGATTCTTGGCAAGCGGGGGAAGCGTCCAAATCTCTGCGAACGTTAGCGTGGCTGCGAACATGCTGCCACAGCAGACGATCATCTACTTCCACACCGCATGGACCACATACCAGAACTACGCTTACTCAGAATACTTGAAAGCTCAGACTATCACAATCGCTTAGCAGGTCCCGCGCCAAGCACAGCCGTCTACGCTTCATTCCAGATCCTGTCCGCCCCTATCAAACTCCAACAGTCACCCTGACTCGACGGGGTCTATCGGTTATTTCAAAGCTGACGGAGCGGTGGGCCAAGGGTCAATATTGGAGCCTCGGGCGGGGTTTGAACCCGCGACCTTGCGGGGCAGAATCCTGCCATTCCGCTTACGAGGCGGATGCTCTCTGTTGCGAGACGCATCTACCAGGCTGAGCCACCGAGGCGCTGGCCGAGCGGCGTCAATGTCTTGACTTAAAGCTCTACCATTGATGGATACTGAGCGACTCGAATGGACAAGGTCGGGCTTAGCGAACGCGAAATCATTGAAGCTCTAAGAAAACGATTCGACTTCAGACCAATGCTTCCACTTGGGTTTGAAGAAGATGTCGCCGCCTATTACTTGTCCCCGCAGAAGCTAGTCGTTCTGAAGACTGACATGCTCGTAGGGAGTACCGATGTTCCACCGGGGATGACTCTTCGACAAGCAGCTAGAAAAGCGGTGGTCGCAACCGTTAGCGATTTTGCCGCAAAAGGCGTGCGTCCCAAAGCACTCTTGGTATCTCTAGGGCTCACTTCTCCCGTGAGACGAACAATGGTGGTTGAGTTAGGGCAAGGGCTGAGTCAAGGGGCGCGAG
>WNGL01003460.1_pt1 | contig 37480 bp, 30 predicted proteins | sample 5400591 | NCBI WGS metagenome assembly WNGL01 (sample SAMN13153377, study PRJNA577476) | soil metagenome | isolation source: 80 cm soil or saprolite under Garry oak tree replicate 1 | place: USA:California | collected 2016-06-15
TCGTCATCATATTCCGTTGCCGTGTCTGCTAGATTACAAGTCTCTTCGGTCCATGCCGTTCCCAACCCATCTGAGGCCGGTTATTCCATCAGTCTTTCGGCGACGACCTCAGGCGGCGTATCCCCAGTCTCGTGCAACTGGAACTTCGGCGACGGCTCTCCACCCTCCTCCGGATGCTCGATCACACACGTCTATGCCAATGCCGCGAACTACACCGCAACCGTGACTGCAACCGACAATCTCGGCGTGACCGTGACAAACAGCCCCACCATAACCGTCAGCCCCAAGCTGACCGTGAGTGTTACCACTAGTGCGCCCAACCCTGTAGTTGGACAGAGCCTCACCTTTACCGCCACAACCGCCAACGGCGTTGGCGTTGCCACGTGCAGCTGGAACTTTGGCGATGGATCCACGGGCAGCGGATGCTCCAAAACCCACGCATACAACACTCAGGGAACTTTCACGGCCAAGGTCACAGCAACCGACACTCTTTCTGTCACTGCTACCGCGTCGGTTACCGTCAATATTGTATCAACGCTCGGTGTGAGCCTAAATGCCAGTCCGAACCCGACCGAACCCACCGTCAATCCCACCTTCACTGCTACAGCTGCTGGTGGAACGCCTCCTTACACGTCATACAGTTGGACCTTTGGTGATGGCACGACCGCGACTACGACCGCGGCCACTACGAGCCACACTTACAATTCTACTGGAGCATTCAGCGTAACCGTAACAGTCGCCGACTCGGCTGGTAAGACAGCGACATCTAGCGTCTCAGTAACTGTCAATGCGAGGTTGACCGTAACAACGGTCGCTACTCCGAATCTAACCGAGGTTAGCGTTGCGGTCGGCTTTACAGCGCCCACTACAGGCGGTCTTGGCACAGCGACTTGCAAGTGGACCTTTGGTGATGGTGGCACGGCTAACACATGTTCTGCAAGCCACAGCTACACTAGTGCCGGAACATTCACGGCCATTGTCACCGCAACTGATGCTCTGGGCGTGACCGCGACAAACAACACGACCATGACTGTCAGCCCCAAACTGACGGTGGCTGTGACTACTAGTACGTCTAACCCTGTAGTTGGACAGAGCCTCACCCTCACCGCCACTCCCTCTGGTGGCGTGGGCACTGCGACTTGCACCTGGAACTTTGGTGATAACACTACTGGTCCTGGCTGCTCGACTATCCACACTTACGCCACTAGCGGGACGTTCACCGCCACGGTCACCGCCACGGACGTTCTCACCGTCAATGCTACCAAGTCGGTTACCTTCAATGTTGGATCGGCCCTTGCTGTGATTCTGGTCATCAGTGCGAATCCGACGGAGCTTGCAGTCAGCACGACCTTCACTGCCAGGGCCACGGGAGGATCGCCTCCATACTTTTCGTACAACTGGACCTTTGGCGACGGCACGACCGCAACAACCACAACGGCGAATACCAACTACACCTACAACGCAACAGGAACATTTAGCGCAATGGTAACAGTCACCGACTCAACCAGCGTGACTGCAAGGTCGACCGCAGTTTCGATAGCGGTCAATCCTAGATTGAGTGTTACGGCTGTTGCCGGTCCAAACCCGACCGAGGTGAGCAAGGTGACGAGCTTTACCATTATGCCTGTCGGCGGTGCTGGTACTGTCACTTGTAGCTGGGCTTTTGGTGATGCTACTACTGGTTCTAGCTGCTCGACGACTCACACCTATGCTGCCACTGGTTCGTTCACTGCCAACGTTACAGCGACTGATGGTCTTGGTGTGACCGCGACCGGTAGTGTCTCACTGACCGTTAATGTGAAGTTGACTGTTACCGTTGCAGCCAGTCCTAATCCAGCCGAGGTTGGATCGGCCATCGGCTTTACCGCACATACAACAAGTGGAGTTGGTGTAGCGACTTGCAACTGGACCTTCGGCGACGGAGCCACGGGCACCGGATGCACCACAACCCACGCCTACGCCAGCCAAGGAACGTTCACTGCAAGTGTTACTGCCACTGATACTGTCAACGTGACAGCGACCACTAACATCACTGTAACAGTCAATGCGAAGCTTGTCGTTACGTCTGTTGCTAGTCCGAGGCCTACTGAGGTCGGGACAGCAGTGAGCTTTACTAGTACGCCTGCTGGTGGTGTTGGTACTGTCACTTGCAGCTGGGCTTTTGGTGATACCACTACTGGCACTGGCTGCTCGACGACCCACGCTTACGCTAATAGCGGAACTTTCACTGCTGCTGTCGCCGCCACCGATAGTCTTGGCGTGAACGCGACCGCTAGTATCACAGTAGCCGTCAATGCGAAGCTTGCCGTTACGGCCAATGCCAGCCCGAATCTGACTGAGGTTGGTGCTCTGGTCGACTTCATCGCTCCTACAACCGGTGGTGTTGGTACTGCGACCTGCAGCTGGGCCTTTGGTGACGGTGGCACGGCTAACACATGCTCTACAAGCCACACCTACACCCGTGCAGGACGCTTCAATGCCACTGTCACCGCCACTGATACTCTCAGCGTATCCGCCCTAAGCAGCGTGTCAGTAGCTGTCCACAACAGGTTGACTCTGACTGCGACCGCTGGGCCGAATCCGACTGACGCAGGTGTCCGAGTAGGCGTTGCTCCTGTATCGACCGGGGGTGTCGGGAACATCTCCTGCAGTTGGGACTTCGGCGACACGGCTAGCGAGACAGGATGCACAACAAGTCATACTTACACTAATACGGGGACGTTCACTGCCACTGTCACTGCGACTGATGAGGTCGGTGTCACTACAACAGCCAGCGTTACGATAACTGTGAATCCTCTGCCTAGTGTTGACTTCAGCTTTGAGCAGGCCGAGCCCATGGCCGGCGAGCCCGTGAATTTCACTTCAATAACAACCGGCGGTTCGGGGCCATTCAGCTTCAGCTGGAAGTATGGCGACAGTCGCTTAGGGTCAGGAAATCCTGTCAGCCACTCATATGCTGTTGCTGGAACGTTCAACGTGACCGTCGCTGTAGCCGATGCGGTGGGCGAGACCGCAGCTGTGACTCACTCCATGGCTGTAACGCAGAGTCTCGCCGTAAGCATCACTTCTATCGCTCCATCTCTCTCGGAGATCGGACTGTCGACCAGTTTCGTTGCCACCGCAATAGGCGGTACGCCGACTTACACGTTCAGCTGGGACTTTGGAGATGGAGGGCCAGCTGTCTCGGACAGCCTTGCGACCCACACCTACTCTGCTGCTGGAACATACGCTGTGACAATTAGCTCGACTGATTCTGCAAATCACACGACAACATCCACACAAGCTCTAGTGGTCAATTCAAGACTCGCAGTCACCGCCGTGGCCAGTCTTAACCCGGCCGATGCAGGAGTTCCTGTAAGCTTCGCGCAAATATCCACCGGTGGGGTTGGTAGCCTGGTCTGCAACTGGAGCTTTGGCGACGGCTGGTCAGCAAACAAATGCAACACAATCCACACATACGCTACAACAGGTTCATTCACTGTCAGTCTTACTACAACCGATACTCTGACTGTATCAGCATCGGCCTCCCTATCTATCAGCGTCACCGTGGCACCTACTGTCAACTTCACTTCCAGCCCTGCTACTCCATCGACCGGTCAGTCTGTGACCTTCACGGCGACGACGAGCGGCGGCGCGGGTCCCTTCACGTATAGCTGGAACTATGGCGATGGTTCTGCAGATGACAACGGTAGCCTGGCCGCCCACACATATGCAGCCCCTGGAAGCTTCATGGTTAGTCTGACGACCAAAGACGCTAACGGGGCCAGCGTGGTTACAACTCTGTTCGTAAGCGTGGCGGAGAATAGGCCCCCAGTCTTTTCCAACCAGCTAGGCTTCCAGGCAGTGAGTGTCGGCCGGTCTTTGACGTTCACTGTGGGGGCGTCCGATCCGGAAGGGGGTTCTGTGGCCATTGTTGCACATAACCTTCCAACGGGAGCAAGCTTCGACTCGATCACAGGGGAGTTCGCTTGGACGCCGTCATCAGACGAGACGGGAAACTATTCTATCACGTTCACTGCTATGGACGGTGGTATTCCTCCAATGGAGGCTAGTCAGACGATAATCATACAGGTTAGACCCGGTCCCGGTCAGATTTGCCTGACCTGCTACCGGACCCTTGGTCTGCCCTTGGACGATGGGGTTGTTGCGAGCTTGGGTTTCCTGGGCCTGATATCTGCGCTGGTTGCTACAGTCTACGTCGGCATGAGGAGCAGGGGGGAGTCAGACTTAGCGGACTCCGCGACCAACAACGTCTCTCGCGAGAGTGCTCGCGGGGACAGCCTTCCAGGCCAAGGTCAATTCGTTGAGTGGATGGAGGACGCATCTTCTTGAGACAGGACGCGACGAAGCGGGAAAAGAAGAGTGCGATCCGAGGTGTTGCGCGAGAGGAAAGGCCCAGAGAACGTTTGATGTTGCGTATCGCGAGGGCGATCATAATTCTGCAGTGGGTGGCAATCATCTCGCTACTGAACTATGTCACATTCGTGAGCCAGGCGAACCCGGCTCTGAAGAGCTCGCTCGTAGCCAGGTACGGGTTCCTCTCGATCCTGCTGGACCCACTGGTAGTTCTCAGCATCAGCGTTCTGGGAGTCGGCATCATATCGTTGATGGTTCTATCAAAGCCAAAGGGTACTCTCCGCAAGCTGTTTTCCTACCTCCGACCACACTGGCCCTACGTCCTAGCCATCGGAATTGCCATGGCGGCTAGTGACGCTCTGAACTTGGCACAGCCCTGGATCATCGGTTTTCTCCTATTCGGGAATGTTATCGCGCTTCGCAACATAGCATTCTTACCCACCGTCATAGCTCTGCTGGGTGGGGCCTTCTTCGCTAAGCAGATACTGGATTTTGTCGACCAGTACTTTACCGAAATTCTAGCATCAAAGACTGTTCACGGACTACGGACACAGGTCTACCAGCACATACAACATCTTCCTGTGCAATTCTTGGACCACAGCCGTTCCGGTGAACTCATCTCCCGGGTCATGAGCGATACAAACGAGATCGAGAGCGTTCTGACATCAGACCTCAGCTCTCTGGGCGCAGACTTCGGCATGGTGGCCGGAGCATCCGTTCTTCTCTTCTACGCTAGCCCCAGGATTGCCCTCATGGTCGTTCCGTTCATAATCGGCATGGTGATTGTCGTGAACTTGTTCAAACGGAGGATCAAAAGAGGGTCGAGGAGAATCAGGGAAGCTATAGGCAATCTTTCTGCTAGAGCCTTCGAGGTGATGAGCAACCTCCGAATAGTAAAGAGCTTCACGATGGAAGAGGAAGAAGCCAGAGATTTTCGCAGCAAATCCTTGGCAATTGTAAAGTCCAACATTAGTCTAGCCAAGTTAGACTCGGTATACGGATCCGCAGTGGACGCAGTCACTACCTTAGCACTCCTGACCCTCATCGTCGCGGCAGTTCCAGATGTGCTGAATGGAGCCTTGACACTGGGAGCACTCGTCGCCTTCCTCGGACTTCTCGACAAGATGTTCTCACCTCTAATATCGCTGAGCAAATCAAACTTCAAATTCCAAAAAGCCACGGCTGCGGGGGATAGAATCTTCGAAATCATAGAGACAAAGCCTGAAGTCCTCGATGTGCCGGGAGCATATGCCCCGCCCGAGATACTAGGACGAATAGAATTCGACGGAGTCTCATTCAAGTACGAACGGAACCAGACCGTCCTGGACAATTTCAGCTTGACGATCAACCCGGGTGAGACAATCGCAATAGTCGGTCCCAGCGGAGCCGGAAAATCGACCATAGTCCACCTCCTGTTGCGCTTCTACGAGCCGGACGCGGGAGCCATCCGGATCGACGGCTATCCCATCAACGCGCTGAAACTGTCCTACTTGAGAAAGAACATTGGACTCGTCATTCAGGACCCGATCCTGTTCTCCGGCAGCGTACGCGACAACATAGCCTACGGAAAACCCGGGGCAGGCCAAGAAGAGATTATCCAGGCAGCAAAAGCGGCCAACGCGCACGAGTTCATACTCACTCTCCCAAAGGGGTATGAAACGGAGATTGGCGAACGAGGCGTTACTCTCTCAGTGGGCGAGAGACAGCGAGTCTCCATCGCCCGAGCACTCATCAAGGATCCCAAGATCCTGATTATGGACGAGGCGACCTCGAACGTTGATTCCAAGTCTGAAGCACTAATCCAAGAAGCAATGGGACGAATGTCGGGAGAACGAACCACAATCGTCATCGGCCACAGACTCTCGACGGTTATGGATGCGGACAGAATAGTCGTCCTCGAAGAGGGGGGGATCGCAGAGATCGGTACTCACCGCGGTCTACTGCAACGCCAAGGAGCCTACACACAGCTATACCAGAACCAGCTGCAGGCCCAGACACAGGTTATCCCTTCACAATTCCGCGGATACAAGTATCTGAAGAAAGAGGAGAAACCGTGACAGCCGTTTACACATGCGCACCGGAAGGAGAGAAATTCCGTCGAGACGGGCGCAGAACATCCCGTCAAGTAGTCATGGGTATGCAAACAATGAAACGAGAAACGATGAGGTACAACCTTCCATGAAGCTGAGAAGCTTCAGGGTCCAGAACTACAGGTGCATAGACGACTCTGGCGAAGCACCTGTCGAACAAATCAAAGCCCTAGTGGGAAAGAACGAGAGCGGAAAAACAAGCATCCTGAAGGCTCTGCACAAATTCAACCCGGCCACTCCTGAGCCCTTCAATGGACTCAAGGAGTTCCCGCGGAGGCGATTCCACGAGTACGATGACAAGGCCACGGTGGTCGAACTGAAATTCTCACTAGACCATGATGAGAGGGAAGTGCTCTCCCAGATCGACCCGCGCCTTGAGGAAGTGTCCGGTGCATCAGTCACAAGAGACTACGCCGGACGATACGCTGTCGAACTACTGCCCGACATACAAACTCCACCCCCAAACCTGAAAGGAGTCTTTCCCCTCCTCATCCAGCTCCGAGGCGCAATAGACAGGCTCGATGATACGACCCAAGGACGAGAGGGAGGGGTCCGCTGGAAGCTCCTCGATGCTCTGAGCAGAGTGGGAACAGGCATTGCAGAGGAGACAGACCTTTCCAATGCATCCCCCTCAAGAGAAGCCTTCATCAGACAGCTCCAAGAAATCCAGGTCCTTCTAGAGAAGAGCATTGATGAAGGATCGAAGAAGGCCATCCGAGACATCGTACGGCTTATACTGAACACGGTCGACTGGCCGAGCATCGACACCCGGATCAACAAATTCATCGTCGAAAAACTTCCGGTCTTCGTCTACTTCGAAAACTACGCGATCCTCTCCGGCAGAATCCACCTCCCATCCTTCGTTGAACGGTTTAGGGCAGGCGAACTTAGCCCAGAAGAAAACACTGCGAGCATGCTGCTATCATTCCTAAAACTGGACCCAGAGAGGCTGGTCAAGCTGGGAACACGCGATGGCAAATCGTCACAGGATATGCAGGAAGCCTTCGATACCAGAGCACTCATGGTTGACAGAGCAGCCCTATCCGTCTCCGGTCTCCTTGCCGACATCTGGCAGCAGAGAAAGGCCCGGTTGGACCTCGCGATAGACGGCGACTATCTAAGACTCTGGGTAGCAGACGCCACCGACGGTTCTAGAGTCGAGCTAGAACAAAGCAGCAAAGGATTCCAGTGGTTCCTCTCCTTCTACATAGTATTCATGACAGAAACCCTCCAAGGAAAAAATACCGTCCTCCTCCTCGACGAGCCCGGGCTACACCTCCACGCGGCTGCGCAACAAGACCTGCTCCGAGTCCTCGCCAAGCTGTCCGAGAAGAACCAGGTCATCTACTCGACGCACTCCCCCTTCATGATCAACCTAGACGCCATCGACACGATCAGCGTTCTGGCAGAGACACCGCGAGGCACAAAGATCTCCGAGCCCACGAAGACGACAGACAAGACAGCGCTATTCCCGCTCCAGGCCGCCTTAGGGTATGCCCTGGCTCGGGGCTTGTACACTGGACAGTATAGCCTGCTATTAGAGAACATTACCGACATGTGGATACTTTCCACAATATCGCAGCATTTCAGGGAATCAGGCCACGGATACATAGCCGATGACATAGTAATCACGCCCTCTGGCGGAGGTCAGAAATCCGCGCTATTTGCCACAATGCTCGCTGGACAGAACATGGGCGTATCGGTGCTGCTGAACTCAGACGTCGAGGGAATCAGGGTCAAAAAACAGCTCGTTGAGAGCCCGTTGGCAAGAGAAACAAATATACTCTTCGTGAATGACGCTACCCAAGAATCCGGACGAGTGATGGAGCTAGAGGATCTCCTGCCCCCCAGCCTCTATCTCAGGTTCGTAAACGATGCCTACTCCGTAGAGCTGGGCAAGAACCGGCTTGGCAACGAAGCCCTCGCAAAAGATGTGCAGGTCCGGAGATACGTGGAGGCAGAGCTGGAGAAGAGAGGAGTTACCTTCTCAAGATTCCGGGTGGCCAGACAGATCATGAACGACTTCCCCAACGTTCGGTTCAACCAGCTCCCCCCGGACTTTGTCCAGAGCATGGAACGCTTGTTCTCATACATCAACAGAATCAAGCCGGAACATACCGCACAGCCAATCATAGCAAGGTCTCCACGCCACTCTCCCCTGAGAGCAATCTTCTCTAGAAGCCGGTCCTAGGCCACTACGAAGACTGCGCGATAATGAATCAGGATAGGACAGTGTCGCTGATCGACTGATCACACCCCAGAGTCTCGGAAGCCCGCAAATGGAAAACTCTCAAACACTATTGATCGACCAAGACCACAAGGGTACCTCTTGCCCTCTCTGCAATATTCCTGACCAGGAGGTTCTGGCTGAGTTTCCGAGATGGAGGCTGGCTCGGACCAAGACTATGAAGCGACACAGAGAGCGGCTTATGCTCTACCATAGAGAACATGTAAAGACTCTAGACGAGCAGTCTATCGGAGAGGCATACATGCTACTCTTGACGATTGGCCGCAAATATTTTCCCCATGCAGACCAGTGGGCTGTCTTCGAACCCGTATATGCCACCGTTCCCGAACACTGGCACCGAGTCGCGTCGGACCTAGACGAGAACACCGAGGACTATGAGCAGATTCTGAAGACGCCCCGGATGATCATCGGAAACCGTGAAGGAACCATCTCCAGAGTATTGCCTATCCAAGCGACGCCCAAGTCGCCAGACAGAGGTCAGTGAGCACATCCATCCTGTGGATCTAGAGGAGAGGTCAAGGACATCCCGAGGTGGGAGCGATCCTCCTTGCAAAAGTGCAACGGAAACGCCATCTGATTATCGTAGGAAAAAGAGGGACGAGTTGCCTTCGCGCACTCCACGAGGGCTTAGGCAGCTGCTGTTGGCGGACAGTGGCTTGAACGGGCGGCGAGTGCAGCCATAGCGTTAGCCGAAGCCTGGTCTGGGAGGGTGCCTGGATGGGCCGCGAAGGCCGCTGTACATCCTAGTGTGGAAGGCGGTCCGGTTGCATGATGCGCGTGATCGGATGCCGCACCCGCTACTGATGCTACGAGAGGCGAGGCTGTCAGAAGCATTGAAGCCGCAAGCAGGGCCAGTATCAGAGGTTTCATGTGTTCTCGCCATTGAACCGTCGTTAAGAACATAAAAGTCAACAATTTTGAACAGTGAAACGTGGATTTCCGCAGATAGAAGTTTAGCCCCGAAGTTATCGGCCGCTTCTGTGAGCTTCTTTGTCAACCGGAGTGTCGAAGTGCTTCCCTTCGACTCGGCCTTATTCCAAGAGCTGGAGCCCATAGCCAGCGATAGTCGAGGTTCCCAGATGAGTCGGTACTAAGTTTTCGGTCTCAGCTTAACCTCGCTACCCTCGACCTTGACCTCGTAGACAGGTTCAGGTCTTGCAGCGGGGCCCCTCTTCACCTGACCTGTCGTCACATCGAAACGCGATCCATGCAATGGGCACTCGACCTCGTGACCGTCTAATCTGCCCTTGTCCAGCGGACCCCCCACGTGCGTACAGACGTTCCCGATCGCGTAGAACTTGCCTTTCAGATTCACAAGGAGAACCTGCTGTCCCCCGTGCATTACCTTCTTCATAGCGCCTTCAGGGATCTCCGCGGTCGAGGCTACTCTGACGAATTCAGCCATGGTTGCCCTCTCTGGTCGAGAGAGTGTGCTGATGAGTATTAGCTTTTGTTAGATAGACGGCTCACCGGTGGAGGGCATGCAGAATCTGAGCTGGGCGGGGTAGGCACAGGGGGTGTTAGACCTTGTTTGCTGGGTAGCTGAGGCGTTTCCCTTTCCAGATGTCGCTGTCTCCCCAGAGCCCAAGCCGCCAGGCGTTGAACTCTACGATCTGGGAATGGTCAATGAACAGGTTCACATCCTTTCCGAATGTCTTCAGGTACCATTTGAATACGGGCGGGTCCGAAGCTTCGAACATCCAAGTGTGATAGCCGAACTTGTCGACGAGCTTCTTGACAACATCTTTACGCCATCGCCTCGGAGGAAGATCTTCCGTAATTCCTTCTGATTCGAGCATGAGAATATTCGCGCCGGCGTTGAGATGCGCCGTTGTCTCCTTCGCAACGTCTGCGAAGGTCCGCATCTTTGTCTTGTAGCCGACTATGTGGGTTCCTGCGCCTGCACCTATCATCATCGAGACCTCGGGCTTTGCCTTCATGCCTAGTTTCTGGACCTGTTTGACGATGGCGACTTTGTCTTCTAGCTTGATCGATGCGAGGCCGCTGGAGACCTCTACCATGTCAAACTCAAGGCTCTTGCACTCTTCTAGATACCTATCGACAGCATCTGGTCCTTGGACGATGACTCGTTCGACGAATCCTCCGGTCGAGACGTAGACGTTGTGCTGATGGCACAGCTCGATTATCCTCTTCGTCTTATCCCGCGTGAGGAGTCTCATGCTTCCCCCTGCGAACTTGAAACCATCAACATACTCTTCCCAATCCTCTAGAAGATCTTTGAGATACCCGTAGGTTACGGGAGTGTAGTAGGGTCCCCGGAACTCGATAACCCCGGTCTTACGCGGTTTCTCGGGAAGCTCGTTAAGTCGGACGAAATCAAAAGTCTTACTCTCAGCACTCAAATAGGAAAAACTTTCCCCAGAGTCTGCTCGTTCTGTTCTCAGTATGTGTGCGTTTCGGCTTTGTCCCGCGAGTTCGGGTAAGATCATGATGCGTAACATCGTGATTTTATCGGGTGGAGTTTCTTCCAAGACGAGTAGGGGTTTGCTTTTTCGTCAACAACGTGCTCCGGTTTAAGCGTGATCGAGTTACATTCTCTCGCCGGTTCTATTAGCGCTTTTTCGTGTCCTACTCGTGACTTGTTATAGACAACTTTTCCTCATAGATCTCAAAATAGTAATTCGAGACGATTTAGGCTCGGATGTGGCTGGCTAGGAAGCGTTTGTCAACGTCCTCGGCGACAATGTTGTAGGATTTGACGAGCTTCCTTATCTCCGACTCCAGAGGGTCATCCTGCTCCTTCTTGCCCGCCATGGGGACCCCGACAATCAGGCAGAACCATTCGGCGAGCTCTCTCGCCTCCGCGAATACGAACATGTTACCATCGCCTGTCGAGACTGTCCAGCCGTTCTCGACTTGGTCTATTTTGTAGGAGGACCTAATGCTCCTTATCGTAGACTGCTTATCCATGTCTATCCCGCTCCACACCTACGGTTCCGTGGTTCACCCAGCGCCTTGCTTCCTTGAGATAGCCTGATTCCAACCGGGAATATTAGGAAGGTGTTCCCCCGGTAGAAACACTAATACTCTCCCACGGGGGTCACTGCCGAGTGTGACAACATGACAACCGTCAATACAACAGAATTCGTCACTGTGGCTTCAACGGATGAGATTCCTCCTGGAGTAATGAGAAAGGTTAGCTTGGCGGACAAGGATGTGGTTCTCGCAAATGTTGACGGGAAATACTACGCTATCGGAAACGTATGCACTCACGAGGAAGGTCCCTTGGACGAGGGCATCCTCGACAATTATGAGATAGAGTGTCCCTGGCACAGCTCACGCTTTGACCTTAGGACCGGAGCCGTCACGCAGGGTCCCGCAGGTACACCGGAACCTAGCTATGAGATAAGAGTAGAAGGAAACAGCATCCGCATCAGACCAAAATAGTAGCGAAAACTCTCACTAGAGCACATCTTCTCGCTATCTTTTCTTTTTCTGTTATCTATTTCTCGACCCCCGGGGGGCATGGCAAAACTCCAGAGACGCTCCACACTTTTCACTCCCAAGAAACAATCCTTTAACACATACAAGACCCGAATACCGCGGTCAATCCATGTTCCCGGACCCCAAGCGGTTGCGTATCGGCTGCAGCGGCTGGTCCTATGCCGACTGGGTTGGCCCCTTCTATCCCAAGGACGCGAAGCCCGGCGACTATCTACGCCTCTACTCTACCATATTCGACGCCGTCGAGATAGACTCCACCTACTACCGTACACCCTCGCCATTGATGGTCGCGAACTGGCGGAAAGTAACCACAGACGGATTCGTCTTCTCCGCAAAGTTTCCCAAGAAAATTACCCACGAGCTAAAGCTACGCGACAGCCAGGCCCAGCTCGAACGCTTCTACAAGTCGATATCAGAGCTACGCGAGAAGCTCGGACCACTTGTCATCCAGCTACCCCCATCGTTCAACATCAAGAAGGACAGGGACGCGCTCGAAACATTTCTCGGACAGATAGACCAGACGTACAAGCACGTCATCGAGTTCCGGAACAAGTCCTGGTGGAAACCCGAAACCTACAAACTACTAGAGAAGAGCAACGTCGCCCTCGCCTGGTCAGAGAACCAGTACGCGTCAACACCTACAGAGACAACCAGCGACATCACCTATCTCCGAATGGTCGGCGACCGGACAATCACCAACTTCAGCGCACCACAGAAAGACCAGACTCAGACCATGAAGAAATGGTACACCGCACTCGAGGAGAAATCCAGCCTGTTCAAACAAGGCTACATCTTCTTCAACAACCACTTCGCAGGATTCGGACCCGGCAGCGTCAACGAGTTCCGACGACTAGCCGGACTCGCAGAGCTGGACTGGAAAGCAATCAAGACAGAACCCGGACCATTACAGAGCAGCATATCCCAGTTCCAACAATAACGTGCGAAGCTAATGTACGCTATGATCCCGCCTAACTAGAAATACGATATAGACAGACCCAAGGGATACTGCAGCAAGTCCCCAGACCAGCTCGATTAGCGACAGGTCGCCGCCGCTTCCAGTCAGCTGGCATGCTTCGATTCCTTGATGGAAAAATTTGCAGCCGTCAGGAAGAGACTCGTAGCCCCCAATGGCAAAGAAGATCCCGATAACAAGAATAACAACCGTGGCGATGACCTCGCCAGCGTCCCTCATTTTCCGCTAGCCACTGAACAGCTTCTCTTGTCCATACTTCGTTAGGGTCCATCTGCCTGCACGGCCGGATTTTGACACAGCAACCACTCTCTGCTTCAGGAGAAGTTTGAGGTGATAACTGACGCAGGCCGTTCCGAGACCAGCCTTGTCGCTAATGTCCCGGACGTTCGTCTTGCCCTTCTCCATCACATCCAAGATCTTCGTCCGGGACTCTAGCCCTCTGCTGACGTTCCTCATCCCCGCCAAGTACGCTCTCGGATGGTAAGCGGGGCTCAGATGGTCTTCCTCAGACGAACTCGCTGATGAGTAGCTTCTGCTGCGCCTTCTCCTCTGGCAGTGGCCTAAACGTCTCGGAAAGCTCCAGCTTTATCAAATCTAGTCGCTGATGGTAGTACGGCCGAATCTGGTATCTGTCAACCATCTCTGTCGCGACATCTAGATACTTTTCAACGCCCATCCGAAACACTGTGGCGACAAGCTTCCCCCCACAGCGATGGCAGACACCTCCTAGGGGGACCCGGCGCGGCTTTGACCCGCATTTCATGCACCGGACTCGTTGGGAAGTAAAAGTTCGTAGATTCCCAACGAGATCACGGAGAATGTGTGTCGAGAGAACCTTGACAGCTACATCCGCAGCGTTTACAGCCACGATCTGGTCCGCCAATTTCAACTGTTCCTTTACCTTCTCAAGCATGGTCGGTAGCTCCTTGTAGGAGCTGATCAACCGGCCACGGTCGAGGTCCTCGGTTGGATGAGTGAACCCGATACTCCACTGGTCAGCTTCTATACTCTTGTTCAGGGTCGGAACGAGACTCTCGACCTCGCTCGGATGCGCACCCTGCCATGTCCTCTCGTAGAACTCGACCGGAAGCTGTGAAACTGTCTCGATATTGAGCGCCTGGCGTGCCACCTCGGACGGGTTTAGAAGCGGCGACAGTAGCAATGGCGCGTCCATTAATCCTCCAATCCTGTCAGGCATGAACTCGCGAGAGAAATTCAACAACACATCCAGAAGCAGAGACACCGAGTCTTCATCACCGTCACAGTCGCGCCTCTTGGCCGCGTGCCAGAATGGATGGGCATAACAGACACTCGCTTTTGTAAATCCCACAATCCGGCCGACCACGCCGACAGATGTGTGTGGTGAGAGTCCGACCACTAGCCTCCCTATCAGCTCCTCCTTCTTCGCCGCGTTGTAGAACCTGTCTAGCCCATAGTAGGATGATAAGAGATCATCGAGAAATTTGGACGCTTTCAGAAGATACTCCCCGCACGCCTCCGGGACGACAAGGTCTTGAACGTCTAAGGCGCAAAGCTGATTCGGTGCCTCTAGCGGCTTTCCATTGATATCCTTCTCGTAGCCTAGAGCATGGGCTTTCTCGATCGAGAGTCCCGCTTCGCCTGGGCGAAAGTGTGTGAGAATGGCGTTGGTCGAGTCGAACCGTATTGTCCCGTCCTTGAAGATCGACACGTCGGTCCTTGCCCTCAACAATCCCTTCTCAATAGGCTCAGGAGTCTTAGTATGGTTCAGCAGACCCTTCGCTCCCTTCACCGCGTCAGGAATCTTCGCCAGCCCGACCCGTTTCCGAGCCTCTTCCAAAATACGGCTGAGATCGAGCGGGCTATTCTTGTACGCGACCGTCTCAACATTACAATTCTTGCACACACCAGGTCCCGGCAGACCACAACGTGGACACGAAAGACGCTCCACGGTCAAACCTCCACAGGTCGGACACTTGATGCGCGGTTCCCAAGTGTCACAATTGGGACATGACCTGTCGACGACCTCTAAGCTCACGGCCAGTTTCCTAGAAGCTTCAACAATATCTCGCCTGGTCCCACCGAACTGCCCGGTAGGAAAGAGACAGTGAACCTTGGGCGTCATGACCCGTTCCTTCGCCTTCTCCGGCCGTCCCATGCGCGCTCCGACATAATTCGGAGATTTGCTCTTGACGGGAAATCCCGCGAGCGAGGATAGTCTCTCGAGAGTTGTAGAGCCAACAGACAGCCGTTCTTGAACCTCAGGTTTGAAGAGAGATCGAAGGATAACTGTCTCAGCCTCGATAATCCGTAGAGATCCTCCCTCGACTCGGTGCGGGAGACATAGCTTCTCCAGTAGAGACTTGATCTTTGCATCGTTGGGAATGAGGATAGTCTCTTCGGATGCCTTTGAGAATTCGCGGATTCTTTCTCGCAGATATTCTAGCTCCTCAGGTTTGATGACGTCCCAGAAGAAGGTGTAGGAGGGATGCAGTGGAATGCCAAATTTTGAGCAGATTTCGGTCGCTTCTTTCGCGTTGGGTCTAGCCGACAGAGGATTCGTGGCTAGTGTCTGGAGACGTTCGGACGATATCGAGGGTGACGTAACCGGAGTGCCAGATTGAGGTGCGGCCAGTTTCTCGGCGAGCAGTTGCCCCCACCATTCTTCTACAAAGCCTGAGGGGACGAGCGTTCGGTTGTTCTCTAGGAACTCGCCGTATCCAACCATGAGGTCGCCTAGGAAGAGAATGCTCTCAATACGGTCCTTTACCGCACGGGCTTCGCTCGGGCTCTCAATCCTCACAACGGAACCATCATTCATCTTGACAACCGGCGGCTCGATCGAGTCAACGGCTGTCACGATCCCGGCTTTTCCAGGCCGCTCTGTTCTAATCTGAACTCCGATGGCTAGGAATCCGCCGAGAATCTCCATTGTTGCGGGGTGAACTCCGATAGATGCGAGGCCCGTGTTCCTCGCCCGGCCGTACCGTATCCTGAACCCGCCCGGAGTACTCGGAAAGGCGAAGATTGGCCGGCCCCCGACTACGTCTTCCATGAACATGAACTCCTTCGCCTCCTCACCCTCAGCCGAGGAGCTCTTCAGCGATCGCAGCCACTCCCAGCCGTCAAGACCCAGCCGATCGACGATCCGGAGAACTTTCTGCGAACGACCCAGCAGACCGTCATTCACCACTCGGAGCGCTCCGCCCCGGACCCGATTCGTCTCAACTCTCAGAACGTTCCGGTTGACTGTCACCTCGATCGGATCGGTCTCAACGCCGTTTGGCTCAATCGGTAGCCTCAACATGGCGTCATGCAAGGCATCGTCAGAGTTGCGATACTGGAACCTGGCGACAGCCCGCTCGTAGATCCGGAGTTCCTCTACAAACCTGCGTGCCTCAGCCTCCGACGCATGGTATGGTTGCAAGTTCAAGTTTCGACGAATATAGTCCGCTACGATCATAGTCATCCCCATCTCCGTCCCACCCGCGGACCGCATCGGACCCGCAAAATAGACCGCAAGATGCCTCGTACGATCAGGATTCGTTCGAATCTTCACAGCGTGAATTCCCTGAATTGGAGCAACAGTCACAGCCTCATCCAAGACCGCTAATGCAGTCCGGACGGCCTGCTCAGCGGCCTTCTCCTCTTCAAAACTGCCAAAACGGCCAAGGACGATCTCTTCGCTGATCTTCAGAGCGGTTTCTTCGCGAGAGATCACTTTGCTCAGTTCTCGGATTCTCTCAGCCACGCCAGTTGGGCCGACAGCCTTCTCGACCCTCTCGGCCAAGTCATAGGTCGTCTGGGATTCAACCTTCGAAGACGGGTCCAGTCCCTTCGATCGAGCTAGACTGGCAATGGCGTACTGACGATTGTACTCATCATGCAACCGTCTGGCGTAAGGATTGTTTTGTCGGTACTCGAGAGGATCCACTCAGATCGGTGGCCCGGGTCTCCACATGAGGTAATAATGCTTGACCTCTTCTCCGCGAATTGTAGTCCGAGAACCTGTCAAGTCGAATAGTGAAAGTGAAAATGTTCAAGAAGCCGAACCGGGATAAACTAATCCGAAGGACGCAATTCTCCTTCAGTGGAAGACGTTGAGAACCGCACTGTATTGGCGAGACTTGGACATACCGTTGAAGATTACGGTGTTAGTCGCAAGCCTCGGCGGTGTCGGAGGAATAATCGCCACAATGAAAATCTTGTCCTCACCAGTAGATCACTCAGCACCGCCAATCTATCTCCTGTTTTCAATCGAGGCTTTCATATCATTTGCTGGGGCATTCTGTATCCTTCTCCTTCCAATGAGCCATGAACGACGCGGTATACTGGGATTTGCAACCTTTGTTGTCTCTCTCCCTTGGTACCTAGCGCTACTTATCGCGATTTTCTGACCAGGCTACTTCTAGCGAAGAAGTTCGGGTCATTAGTTTGACCAGCACGATCAAAGGGCGGCTCTCTCCCTTCAACCATTTGGACAAGTTTGTCTCTTGCCTCCGTGATTTTTCTCAACGTTGAAGCAGGGATGAGGTCTCGTTTCTCTTCCAGCTCAACCTGATCTAACAACCCGTAGCTCCGATCAGCCTCCACGAAAATGTCCAGAAGCAGGTCTCTGGTGGTGATAGTAGAGTTCTTCAGCGAAGGCGGAGTTCCGATGTTACAGTACCAGCCGTTGAGCCGGCCTTGGGAATCGGAGTATTCTTGAATGTAGAACCAGTCCTTGGAGGGAAAATACTGCCGAACGAGGTCGCCTCGCTCGATGGTGAAATCATCAAATTTCAACCTCTTCGTAGCAACCGCACGAAGAGCGATCGCATCATTGGTTTTACTCTCGACGCTTGCCTGCCACGAATCTCGCACTTCGCCATCGAATCTTAGGAGGACTACATGGAGCAAGGGACCCTTATCCGCGGGCTTCCAAGGGCTTTCGCTCAATACTCTCGATCGAGAAAGAGAGCGCCTCCTTTCTAATAAGAAAAGGGTCATGCTGCAGAAAGGCTGAAGTGAAAAAGTCGCCGCTAAGGTAGTCCCTAGGAGCGTAGGCCTCGAATGCATGCAAACGCAGGTCCCAGGATAATTCTCCACTGTGACCTAGACGCGTTCTATCCGTCGTGTGAGATAGAGCGGAACCCCTCGCTAGCGGGGAAACCACTCATTGTCGGCGCGGACCCGAAGGGTGGTCACGGACGTGGTGTGGTAATGTCCTGCTCCTATGAAGCGAGAAAGCTTGGGGTCCGATCAGGAATGCCAATCTCTCAAGCTTACAAGCTCTGTCCCCGGGGAGAGTACGTACGGCCAGACTTCGAGCTGTACGGAGAGACCTCGGATCGCGCCATGGAAGTCCTGCGAAGGTTTGCTGACAAGTTCGAACAGACGAGTATCGACGAAGCCTACATGGACGTCAGCATTCGCTGCAAGAGCTTCGATGAGGCCCTCGAACATGCCGGAAGGGTGAAGGCTGGACTCAAGACGGCTGAAGGGCTCACTGTCAGTGTTGGGGTCGCGCCTAACAAGTCGATTGCGAAGATGGCCTCATGGCCTCTGACATGAACAAGCCCGACGGCTTGACAGTGGTTAGACCAGAACAGGTCCGGACATTTCTCGACCCGTTGCCTGTCAACAAGATCAGCGGTGTCGGAAAGAAGACAACTGAGTACTTGCAGGAGCATGGTATCCAGACCATCGGGCAGCTGAGCCAGATTCCTGCGAAGAAGCTGACCGACTGGTTTGGCAAGGGCGGGGTCTGGCTCTGGGGAATAGCCAATGGAATCGAGGAGACCCCTGTCGAAGAGAGGGGATTGCGAAAATCTATCAGCGTCGAACAGACTTTCGAACGTGACGTACAGAACAAGCAAGTCGTCCTCGAAGCCCTAGAATCGCTAGTCCAGGAGGTGCACCAACGTCTCCAAGCAGAACGACTACTGTTCCGGACAGTAAGCATCAAGGTCCGGTTCGAAGGTTTCCAGACCTTTACCCGGGACAAGACCCACACCGGCTATGTGGACGACCAGGACGTTGTCCGCGAATACGTCCACCATTTGTTCCGCGAGTTCGAGAAGGATCGCCGAAGAATAAGACTCGTTGGTGTCAAGCTCTCAGACCTCAGGCCAGCCGAGGGCAAGCAGGTCCGGCTAGGGTAGACCCCATGCTTCCTATCCGTCCAATCGTGTATCAAGAAAAAAATTTCTGCGGTCAAACGGCAATCTTTTCGGTCCGAGGAGAACCATGTGCCTGTGACTTATTCTGGCCGCGATCCCTTCAAGGATATCGACCTAGTGGAGAGCCACTAACCATGGAAGTCTCGGCGACGAATCGATGCCGACAATAACAGAATTCGCGCAGAATAAACTCGGATCAGCAATCCGAGAGGGGGGTCCCACAGAGCATCTTATTCACGCTTGAAGGGCCCTCACCAACACTTACTGAAAAACGATGATCCGCCCGTTTTGCGCGAAAAATTCGACATCTCGCCCAGAACGTTTCAGATAGCGAGAGACCCCCATCTAGGATTTAGAAATAGAAAAATTCCCGCGACACAAACGTGCTCTTTGGGACAATGTTCATGCTTGAAAGTCGTTCAGAACAAGCCCAGAGAATCTAGAAGGACCAGCCCCTCTCCCGAGAGACTCGAGACCAGCTAGCCCTATTGACACAACACCCGTCTGCCTGAAAATTCCCAGAAAGCTCGTTATCGTATGCTTGCGTAGCAGTCGACTATCGAGGCGATGTATCTTATTCCGTTGATGAAATCCTCGGTCGTTGTATACTCGTTCGGCGCGTGAGCGTGAGAGTAGGCCGAGGGCGGTCCGCTGCCCGTCCATATCGAATCCATGCCCAGCCGCTTGGTAAAGAGATAGTCGGGACCCGAAGCCGGGTTCCGGGGAATAACCACCGCGCTACTCCCATAGGCGATCTTCGCAGCCTTCTCCGCGGCCAATGCTATCGGCGCCGATGGTCTCGTAAAGGACGGTTCTATGAAGCCCAGCCCCCGGACCTGAATATCGTCAAAACCGTGACCGTGCAAGTGCTCCTTCAACAATCGCAGCTGCTTCCTCGGATTCTGGTTATAGACGAGCCGGAAGTCTATCTTCAGCATCGCACTCCCCGGCAGCACAGTCTTCGAGCCCTCGCCGATGTAACCAGTCTTGAAGCCACAGATCGTGCACGTCGGCTCCATCATGTAACGCCTCAACGCCTCCCGGTTGCTCCTCGCCTTCAAGAAACTCTTAAGACCCCACTCCTTCAACAGGTTCCGGCCCCTAAACGGAACCTTCGCCAGCAGACGGGACTGGGCCGATGAGAACCTTTCGACATCATCATACCAGCCTTTCACGAGAATCCTGTCATCAGGGCTCTTGATCGTGGACATTGCCCAGACCAGGCGCCAGGCCGGATTCTCCGCGAGTGGAGCGTAGGAGGAGTGCAGATCCTCTCGAGCCTTTTTGCAGCGAAGCTCGACGTACAACAGACCCTTAACCCCGAGGCTGATCTTGGCCCGGCCCGTCTCGTCAAAATCACCATCATAACAGACGACAGAATCCGCCTTCAACCGCTCAGCATTCTCCTCGACAAAGCCGGGAAGATGGGGACTGCCAATCTCCTCCTCTCCCTCGACGATGAACTTGAGATTGAGAGGAACATCACCGGTCGCTTTGAGAAAGCTCTCAGCGGCTTTGATGAAAGACGTCACGTTGTTCTTACTATCTGCCGCACCGCGTGAGATGATCTTTCTTCCATTCAGCTTAGCATCGAAAGGTCCAGAGACCCATTTCTCCAGAGGCTCCGGAGGCTGAACATCATAATGGCCATAGACTAGGAGGGTCTTCGAGCTGGACTTCGACCTAGCTTCTCCAAATACCACGGGATTGCCGTTCTTTACGGGAAGAATCTTCGTCTTTACTCCGGCCATCTCCATCTGTTTCTTGACGATCCTCGCGCAGTCCTCAATCCCAACCTTCTGGGCTGAGACACTCGGCTGCTTGAGGAGCGTGCGAAAATCCTGTAGAAACCGTTGCTTATTCTTCGATATGTACTCGAAAGATCTGTTCAGACGAGTATTTGGCACGATAATGACGAGTCTCGGTTGAGTAGATAGCCTCTTCTATACACCGCCAATACGAGGTTGACCTGGCATCTCCTTGAAGACTAGATAGGCATAGCATCTTGGGAAGAGTTGCCATCTGAACTCTTCTCTAGACCTTTTCTAGTACGCCTTGAAACCAGTGTCGAAGTTAGGATCGAGAGTGCTAGGGCGGGGACTATTATCAGAGATATGAGGACTGGGAGAGCTCCCGGTGTTATTGTCGTTTCCATTGGCGTCTGTGTCCCCGTATTGTTCGCGAGTCGCATAGTTGCATTGGGGTTGAAGGCGGTTGTCGTTGTTCCCCATGTCGAAGTAGTGCCGGGCGTGGTGGTCGGTGTCGAGGAGTGAGACGGCAGGGCCAGGATACCCGGGAGGGCCATAAAGCAGAGCCCGGCCACGACCCCTAGCATAGCAACCAGGGTCAACCTTGCTCGCGAGCCTACTTTCAAGCCTCGATCTGCCCTCGTGCGGTCGAACCTACTATGATATTCATTGGTCGTTTCCTTGGCATAATCCCACACGTTAGAACGGTCCGTACCGTTTTCAGAACGGTCTCAGCCTCCACGCCCGGTAGGTCTCAGTCCACGAAACTATTACCGCGGATCCTCCGAAGATCAGCGCTACGATATTATGAGTTGAAAAGGTCGGCGGATAGAAGATCGGGTACAGAATCAGCATTACTGTAAACATGGTGGAATAGAACAGGTAGCGTGGTAGGAGGACGCCGAGAACGCCGACAAAGTCTCGCAGGACGCCCACCTTTACGTGTTCGATGAGATGATATTCGCCCGTCAAGTCCTTCTCCAGTAATCCTAGGGTCCGCAGTTTCTCTAGATGATGCATTGCAACGCTGGGGCTGCTCAATCCGAGGGCCCTCTGCACAGGTCTCACCCCGACAGACCGGTTCTTAGAGCCGAGTATGTGCCAGTAGACCCTCAGTGTAACCCCTCGCAGTTCTGATTCTACAATCTTGTCACGGTCCTTCTCCAACGCCGATTCTCCGAAGAGATGACATTGCCGGAGGATAGAATCTTACGCTTTGGGGAGCCGTTCTGTTCTCTGAACGGCCCGTTCGAAACACTGGAATTAAGCCTCGGCAGAGAGAGTATGTTCCCATGCGACCCATAGGTCTTGGCACAGCCGTCTCTGTTCTGTCGCTGATAGCCCTAAGCATGGTCCCGGTTACGATGTACCTGACTCACACCCCAGCCAGCCCGTCAGCTCACTCGCTGACTCCCTTCTCATCCTATGATGAGCTACAACATTTCATATTCTCAAAGAGCTGTAATGGTCTTGAAGTCCGTGGCCTCTACAATCCCAACCCGGCACCTCAACCAGAGTTTGGGAATGGTCTGAGCGTAACAGCCGCGTCTGGCTCCTCCAACCCGAGTTCGATTCCAAGCCACTCAGAGACCAACGCACAGGTCGCGGGGGTCGATGAGCTGGACACGGTGAAGAATGATGGGACATACCTCTACACCGTCACGAACAACACGGTCGCGGTAGTCCTCGCTTATCCGGTTGTCGACGCAAAACAGGTGGCGAGAATCTCCGTAAACGGCTCTATCCAAGGAATCTTCATCGACGGCAGCCGGCTGGTGGTCATCAGCCAGCATTTCCAGTACTATCCAGTGCCTTACTACACCACGGGAGGTCCGGCAGTAGCGGGAGGAGTAAGCACGATAGCCGTGCCCGCCTACTCTTACGACCAGACCAGCTCAGTGTGGATCTTTGATGTCTCCGACCACTCCAATCCAGTCCTAGCCACCACAGTCATTGCTAACGGAACACTGTCTGGGGCGCGTCTTATCGGAAACTATGTCTACATGATATCGACCCAGCCGATCGAATGTCTAGGGCCGGTCCCGCTTCCAGAAAATATTCTCAACGGGCGTACATTGACCATACTGCCTACCCAGATCTACCACTCTGACATTGCTGACTATGCTCAGAGCTTCACCACGGTCATAGGCATTGACATCAGCCAGCCCAATCCCCCTCCAGTAGCCAAAACCTTCCTTATTGGGACGAGTAGCAACATCTACGTCTCGCTCGATCAGATCTATCTCACGCAGCCGATCTGGAGCCAGACCGAGCAGACTACGATCCACCGGGTGAGCATCGATGGTTCATCCATCAACTATGAAGCCACTGGAACAGTCCCAGGCCACGTTCTCAACCAGTTCTCAATGGACGAATACAACGGCTACTTCCGGATCGCGACCAGCCAATACGGTTACGCCAGGATTTTAGCTCTTCAGAGTGCAACCACCACAACCTCTACAGTGTCACAACAGCAGACAGACCTGTACGTCTTAGACCGCGCCCTTCAAACAGTTGGAAGCCTCGAGGGCCTCTCGCCTGGCGAAGCGTTCTACGCCGCCAGGTTCATGGGCGACAGGGCCTACCTCGTCACGTATCAGAGGATGGACCCATTATTTGTAATAGGTCTCCAAGACCCGTCCCAACCAAAGGTACTAGGCCAGCTCAACATAACTGGAGTGTCGGACTATCTACAACCGTATGATGAGACGCACCTGATAGGCCTTGGAAAATCCTCGACGAACGTGACGTGGGAGAACGCTGCGCTCTTCCAAGGTCTTAAGCTGAGCTTCTTTGACGTCTCAGACCCCAACCATCCTATAGACACTAGCAATTTCCTGGCTGGAGATCGTGGCAGTGACTCGCCGGCATTGACTGACCATAGAGCTGTGCTCTTCGACCAGTCGTTGAATCTGCTCGTCGTCCCCGTCGAGATCGCGCAGGCGCAGCAGAGCTCGACCTATCCATGGGCCTACAATCCTCCAGTCTGGCAGGGCGCCTACGTGTTCAACGTCACCACACAGAGCGGGCTGGTCTTTAGAGGAGGAATCACTCACCTTCCAAATGGTGAACTCCCAAGCTACTACAACAGCAGCCTATTCGTCACAAGGTCACTCTACGTCGGCAATGTACTCTACACCGTAAGCAGTGGTATGGTGAAGATGAACAGCTTAGCAGATCTGTCGGAGATAGGCTCGGTGAGCCTAGGCTAGTCTGTTAGCTGAAATATTTCTGGTACGAATCTTCCAGATCCTTCCTCGTCGGACTTCCACGCGTCTCGGGATGGCACGCTTTCAAAGCTCCGGCCATGTTGGCGTACCGGAAAGCGTCCATGTCACTGACGCCTAGAACCTTGTATGCTGCGAAGGCTCCGACGAAAGCATCCCCACTCCCGGTCGTGTTGACCACTTTCCGTCCAAGCTTCTCAAGCGAGATTCTTGGAATCCTTGATAGCTTGCCTGCTGAGTAGAAGGCGGCGCCTCTACTTCCCAGCGTGACGAGAATTTTTGCTTTGGGCGCGGCCTTGTTCAGCGAGGATAATGCTTGGTCAAGCTGCTTGACACCTGCGAATAGAGGCGCTTCATGCTCGTTGAGGACCAAGTAATCTATCTCCTCCATGTCGTCCTCGAACTCGCTCAGCCCGTATCTCGTCAGAACGCCCGGGTGCCAGATGACGGACTTGCGGAGTCTTCGGCCCTCGGCCAGCAACTTTCCGGCAACTTGTCGTGGTGGGTCGATTACGACGAGCCTCTGGATGTTTGCGAGGACGGATTGGACTGTGGGTAGCATTAAATGGTCCTGGTTGAGTCCCGCGTTTGCGCTGAAGTAGGTCTCGATGACGTTGCTGCCCTTCTGGTCGACTGTTATGTAGGCTTGTCCGGACTCGAACTGGTCGAGCATCTGGACGGTTGATGTGTCAACGCCTTCCTGTTTTAGGATGGAGATCTGTTTCTTCCCTACATCGTCTTTTCCGAGGCATGCGATGAGTGCGACGTGTCCTTGGCCGAGTATTCTTGTGGCGGCGACAGCCACGTTGCCTCCTTTGCCTCCCGGGACTCTGTCGATCTTCTCTACGACTACCTCCTGTCCGGAGCGGGGGATCTGTTTGACGAAGAGGTTGATGTCCCAGTTGAGGGCGCCGGTGATGGCTAATTCTGGCGGCAAAGGATCTCCCGCGCGATCGCGAGCCATTGTCCTAATGAATGTTCAAGCTGCATACTGGTCTACGTTCAGCATCGTCTATGGTCTTGTTTCGAGAGCTGCGGCTATGACGGGGGCGACGGAGACGGTGCTGATGGGGCTGGGAATCGTGTCTGTTCCAACTATTCTTGTGGCTCCTGCGGCTCTGATCCGTTTCAATGCTCCGTCCGCTAGCACGGGGTGGGTGCAGAGTACGAAGATTCGTCTGGCGCCTTTTTTCTTGCAGGCCCTTGCGGCTTCTGCGATGGTCCCGCCAGTGCTGATGATGTCATCTGCGAAGACAACGTCTCGACCCTTCACGTTTATACTCCCCGTGTCCATTTCGAGTCTGGATTTTGTCTCTCCTTCTTTGCGTACCCGTCTCTTGGTGAACGCTGTGTGTTCAGCGTCTAGCTCCTTTGCGACTGTTCCGGCCCACTGTTCGGCCTCCTCGTCAGGTCCGACGACGATTGGTTTCTTCGGTCTCAGGTTCTCGCGTGCGTACTTGCCGAGGAGGTTCATTGCTGAAACGTTCTGGGCGGGGATCTTGAAGACTTTGGAGACGTCTCCGAGCCGGTGGAGGTGGCAGTCGATCGTGATGATGGATGTTGTGCCGGCGGCTTCGAAGAATTTTGCGAGGGAGGCCGAGCTTAGAGCTTCGCCCGGGTAGAAGCGGGAGTCTTGGCGGGCATAGGCTAGGTATGGGGTGACTCCGGTTATGGAGGCGGCACCCATGTCTCGTAGTGTGTCTGCGATGAGGAGGTATTCGAAGACGTACTCGTCTGGTGTCCGGTAGAGTGACTGGATCAGCGCGACGTCTTGGCCTTTGACCTCCTCGTGGATCCGGATGTATTTTTCGCCGTCGGGGAATCTCTTGATCTCGATCCGCCCGGGTTCTTGGCCGAGCTGCTTTGCGACCTTTTCGGCGAGGTTGGTGGAGGCTGAGCCGCCGATTACTATCATCGAGAAAGGGTAGCGTAGCGGCCGGGGTCTAATAAAAGCTGAGCCAGCGAGCGGAGACTCTCCGGCCGTCCGAGGATAAGCGTATAGGTTGTCTGCGCGGAGTGTCACTTTCCGACTCTCGTTCCGGTTACAAGCCGCCTTTCGAACCATTGCACAACCCGTTTAGTACGGCGTGCATTCTTGAAGAGAGCGGCTGATGATCATAGGGTCGAGGCCCTCCAGCCGACCGGGATTCCAATTCTCGACAAGGTGACCGGGGGCGGCTTTCCTCGGCCGTCTGCGATTGCTCTGCTGGGTCCTATTGGCAGTGGGAAGTCGATGCTTGTCCGGGAGCTGGTGACGAACTTCATCCGTCAAGGATGCAGCCTACTCTACTACTGTATCGATGATCCGGCGGACATTGTCAAGCTTGGATTGGAGGATCATCATATCGCCGTGGACAAGGTCGAGTCGGAGGGCCGGTTGGAGTTTGTTGACATGTTCTCGCTCGGGGCGCAGAAGCTGGCGGAGTCGTTGCCGAAGATGGACCCGTCGGAGATACTGGATGAGACGTTGAAGTTTCAAGACCTATTGAGCTATGGTCGGGCCTTTGCGTTGAAACCGGGTCTGGGTCCAAAGATTATAGTGATGGACTCGATCACGCCATTCTTTCTCCTGACTGAAGCGCGAAGGGTATTCCAGTACGTCCAGGTGATGCGGTTTGCGACTAGGATAGCGCGGGCTGTGACGATCGCGATCCTCCACACGGAGGTTGTGGATGAGTCTTTGGAGAATGCCACGGCGAATTTGGCTGATGGTGTGATCGAGATGAGGAAGAGGAGTGGTGAGATCTTGTTGAAGGGTGGTACGATGAAGGTGTTGCGGATTGGGCGGAACCCGGTAGCGTCTCGGGGATACTTCTACCAGATCACCCAGCAAGGAATAGTCTTCTCGAACACGCCAGTGATCTAGAAGCTAGATTTTGGTTCTACCTTGTTGGCTGGCTGGTTGGGACGGAGACTTCTGCGCGACGGATCGCGGTGGTTCTGGCCAGGCTGTTGTTCAAGACGAGGGACAGGGCCAAGACGACTATTGCGACGATGAAGATGTAGAATCCAGTCTCGAATCCCCAAGTGTACGTGGTTCCGAAGACTGCTCCGGTACCGATGGGTCCTGATGCGCATAGAGGGAACAATAGGCAGTAGGTGGATGTCACGTAGGCTATTGTGATGGCGTAGGCGATTGGTGTTAGGATTGACACTACTAATCCGGCTACCAAGTATTTCCGGACGAGAGTGAGGCCTCCGGCTAGAGCGAGTGATGCTGCGACAAGGGCTAGAATGAGCACTATGAGGCTTGAAATGGTGAATGTCTGAGAGATGCTGGCAGTCGAGAGAGAATCGGGCCGGCCCAGTCTGCGAAGGGCGGCTGAACCTGGCGGGCTCCAGAGCGCCCAGCGGGCTAGTAATACCGTGCCGAAACCCAAGAGTTCGTAGATTCCCCACCATGGGAGGAAGACGCTGGCGAGGGTTATTGCCGCTCCGATCATCGCGACAGGATTGATTCTCCAATACGCGGTGTTCATGCTATTGACGGATTGGTAGTTCTGAGCTTTAACCTTGGCTGGGCAGAGCGTCCAAAGAGCACTCTTGTGTCGTGGGAATTTTTTATTTTCTAAACTTCTAGAGGGGTCGATTTGCTGGCTGAAACGTTTCTGGGTGAGATTTCCGGTTTATCGCGCAGAACAGGCTAATCGCCCGTTTTCTATAATTACCGTGTGGGGTCCAGTCATGCTTGCGAAACCTACCGTGTGGGACTCCCCTCCCTGATTGCCGGATCAGGGCTTGTTCTGGGCGAGTTTTCTCGCAGGAGTAATCTTCGATTGTAGCGACTGGCAGGGTCCAGCTTTTCTATTCCATCGACTCTGGGATTTCTTTGAGCGAGCGTACGGGCGACAGTAGGACCCAGAGAAAGGTGAGAGATCCTCCGAGTACGGCTATGCCGATGGCATTCCGCAGACCGAAGAAGGTCCCGAGTAATCCTCCGGTGAGAGCACCGAGCGGTATCGTGCCCCAGACTAGGAATCGCATTGTCGCGTTCATTCGCCCCTGAAGGCGGATTGGGACGATGGCTTGTCTTAGGCTAACTTGGTTGATATTGTAGACAACTACTCCGATGAAACTCACGAACTGGCCTGCCATAATGGCGAGAAGATACCAGTTGACGTCCAGGCCGAACAGGGCGAATAGCGGGGATGCGGTGAGGGATCCTGATAGGTAGTAGGGAATACCGCCGAGTCCTCCTATGAGCGCGCTTCCGATTATGGAAAGTCCCATCCCTATTCTCGCCGCTATTCTGGGTGCGAGAATTACTCCAACGAGAGAACCAATGCTGGCTATGCTGAAGATCAGTCCTTCGGCTAGTGCTACATTCGATGTCGAGATTCCGAGGGATAGTAGGAAGAATGGTAGTATCGTGAAGAGGCCAGTGCCGAAGAAGTTGAATGTTCCTGTGGAGCCTGCTATCATCCGGAGTCTCTTGTCGCCGAGTACAACCCTCAAGCCTTCCCGCATGTCCCCGAAAACAGAAGCTTTCGAGGTCCCCTGATCAATAGATTCGTTATGCTCGATGCGAGCGAGCGTGAATGCTGATGCGAAGAATGAGCAGGCGTCGATGGCTATTGCAATCGGCGCAGTGACTATTCCAATAACAATCCCCGCCATGGTGGGTCCGGCCGCTTGGGCCACGGAGGCACTTGCCTGGAGCTTGCTATTTCCTTCGACCAGTTGTTCCTTTCTCACGAGGGCTGGGAGGAAAGACTGGTATGTGATATCGAAGAAGACTTGGAGGAATCCGACAGAGAAACTGATTGCGTAGAGGAAGAGGATTCCCAGCTGAGTTATCATGCCGAAGATGGCTGCTATCGGGATGAGCGCCAAGAGTGAGCCTCTGAGAATGTTCGTCGTGACCATGATCCGCTGCTTTCTGTGGCGATCGACCCAAACGCCGACGAATAATCCGAAGAGGAGCCATGGAACCGATCCCATGAAAATGAGAATTCCCTGCTCGGTAGGATTCGAGTGAAGTATGATGACCGCGGTCAATGGTAGAGCGAGCGTTGTAAACTGGCTGCCGAACTGCGAGATGGTGTCGGAGGTCCAGAGCTTCAGGAAGTTGTGATTCTGCCAGAGCGTCGTCTTCTGGACGGCCGTTGTCTCCATGCAAAGCGGGACTCTGCTGTCACAAATAAGGGTCGCGCACTCCCAGTGGTCACATAGGACAGTCACATGTAGTGTTGAGATGAATTAGCATTGTGAAATCCTAGAAGAAGAAAGGCGCTAAGAAATCATTAGTTGGATTGCGATGCGTTGTAGACCAGGATTACTGGTTTTCCCTCGAACTTGTAGCTGCTATCGATCCACGCCTTATGCCGCCCATATCTTTTCAGTGTAGATGCAGTATGGGTCTTGTCTCCATCAAGCCTGTATCCCGTCCATGTCCCATCCTGGCTTGAGAACTCCGGCGGTAAATCTGCGCACCAGTATGTGTAGCCTTTGTCCTTGTATTTTTCGTAGATGTCTTTGAAGCTGCCGTAGTCTTTTGTTGCGATCCAGCGGTAGTAGTGGTACTTGTAGCGGACGCGGATCTTGTATCGGCTACTCTGAAGTCTCTTTGAGTGTTTTCTTCTTCTCTTTCTTTGCTCCATTTGGGCTTGTTGACTCATGGGTGCTCACCAGCTGTTTCTCCCACTCGTGAGCGAGACGAATGAATACATCCTTGTTCGTACACTTCAGCCGCTTGCTATGATACGCGACGAATCTCAGAAAGCTGTCAATATCGATGTCGTCTTCGAAGTCGACGGTCAGTATGTATCTCATGTTGGACCCTGGCCGACTCTCCGTCTCGCCAGAATGGCCAGAGGCTAGATTGGAGATTAAGCGAATCGAAACCTGTCCAGCGTCTCCACAGTACTATCACGTTACCAGTCTATGGCCTAGAAAAGGCGTCATATACTCACGAGCTGAACCATGTCCTCGACAGGCTATAATCCCACCAGCTATTGTAGCAAGCCGTTGAATCATGAAATCGTAAAATAGCAGTGCTCAGGAAACAATTGGCGTTAGTGAGCAGGGTTCCCCAGAAAATCCAAGGCTCGCTTAATGGTGCGACTCGACGATGATGTGAGAGAACGCCTTGAAAGTTTATCGAGAAAGGAAGATCTCTCTCTTAACCATGTAATGAACAGTGGTCTACGCGAATATGCAGAGTGGGGCGCTGTCTACCAAAACGCCGGACTAGCGGTTACAGGAAAGAGACTTCTGCGAGAACTCTTCGACAACTTGCCTGAAGAAAAAGCGAGAGAGTTCGGAAGAAGGAACGGGAGAGAAGAGGCTCCACATATGGTCATCTCCTGGTTTGGAAATTTCAACCTCGAAAATGTCCTTCGAGTCTTCGGAAGCATCCTTGCCAGATACAGCGGCACATTCGTCTTCGAACATTCACAAGAGGGCCGGATCCACACAGTTGTAGTGAGACACGAAATGGGTAGCCACGCATCAGCCTACTATGCGGAATACGCCCGGGCCATATGTGAACTTCTCAACATGCCATCCTCGGTGACCGAAACGGAAGATCAGGTTCTCATCAAAGCCGAAGAGCCAGTCACTGGTCTAGCGGAGGCCGCCCAAGGCCTTCCAAGCGCCTTCATAGAAGAACGGCGCAAACAAACCAGGTCTTAGACGCACACGCCCATTGCCGCTTGGAACTCGACACGTCCAGTAACTCTTCGGCAGATTGTGATTGGATATGTGTCCAGTTGTGAGAAGATACACCTTAAATTCGGTGGTTCCCATGCCCCTAAACTGAGAGTTCGTACAGGCAAGGAATAGAGGGGTGCAAGCGCAAGAGACAGGGTACCGACGTTTCAAGATCGAATCAAGGCCTGCTCCTCACCTGTACCAGATCCCCAACAGGTTCGATGTTAGAGCTCGCAAGATCCGTCTTGCTGCCATGCTGGTACATGAGGCATTCGAGTACAGGTTCGAGAAAGAAGTCGTTCTGAGTCGCCCCTGTATCTACGGGGTCTTCAGCGGACACTTCGGCGGGTTCAAACCGCTGAAACACAAGTGCGTAGGTTGCATGAGATGCGTTCAGGAGTATCCGAACATCATGACGGTCAAACCTTCGGAGGCGTACAAGAAACTGGGCGACTCGTTCTGGACTCCCGAGATGGTCTACACTGTCTGGAACGAGGCGTCTACGGGAAAGATTCCGGTCAAAGGAATGGGCTACAAAGGCGCATTTGGCGGAGAGGGATTTGATGGCATCTGGACTGACATGTCAGAAATTGTTCGTCCAACCAGGGACGGTGTCTACGGGCGCGAGTATATTTCGACAAGCGTCGATGTTGGACGGAAGCCGACAAGTATCGACCTCGACAACGTCATTGAGACGCCTAGGACGCTGGAGATTCCGGTCCCAATAATCTTCGATGAACTACCGAACGGTACCGACAACGAAGACGTTCAAACCTCCGTAGCGCTGGCAGCAGGCAAGATCGGTACACTAGACGTTGCTAGGGAAACAAGGCTAGGTAGACCGGGACCTGACAATCTGTTGCCGCTAATTGACGAGGAGGCAATCGAAGACTATGGGGAGAAGCAACCCTCAATTCTCGAGTTTGACGCCGAGAACCCCGGTATGCTGAGGAAGCTGCTGACACGTTTCGACCGGTCAATTATCATAGGCAGGCTACCGCTCAAAGAGGATTCTGGACGGGTTGCGTCCGAACTAGCCCATCAAGGCGTGCACGGGATGCACTTGTACGCTGACTATCACGGCCACGACTATTCTAGAGATCCTCGGCACATCTCGACAGCCCTGCGGGATGTGCATCAGCAGCTGGTCCGGGATGGACTGCGAGACCAAGTTACGATCATCGCGAGCGGAGGGATCACTCTAGCGGAGCATGTGCCAAAAGCGATCATCAGCGGCGCGGACCTAGTCGGGATTGACACGACGATACTGGTTGCGTTGCAGGCAGAGTTCCTAAGCGAGACTCGGAACAGGGCGAAATGCGGATTCAGACCGCGGAAAATCAATCCAGAGTGGGGAGCACAGCGTCTCGTCAACCTCATCGGTGTCTGGCATGATCAGCTGATCGAGATTCTCGGCGCTATGGGAATGCGCGACGTACGACGGCTGCGAGGAGACATTGGCCGATCAATGATGGACTCGGAACTGCGTGAACAATCGTTCAAGGGGATCGCATGGGCAACTTAGAGCTCATGGTCGAGAAGCACTCTGAAAGGATTCACCGTGGCCTAGAAGTGCTCCCTACGCTCAAGCATGGCGTGCCGGAAGGATTGGGGAACAAACGGTGGACAGGCGCTCTAATTCTTGCCACCTATGAGCAGGCGTTGACCGGAGATATTCCGCAGAACGGTCTAGAGTACAAGACTGGGAATTCTGGCGGAGGCTTCGATGTACTGGGATGGAAGAGCCACGGTGGAGTTGCAAAGGTCGACCAGGATCAGGTTGATCTGTCAATTCCATTGAACAAGAGAGGAGAGGGCGAGAAGGTCGAGATTCCGGTACCGATCTATGGTGGAGGTATGTCTTTTGGCTCGATCAGTCTCAACTTCATGATCGCCCGTGCCAGAGCCGCAAGGAGACTCGGTACCTACACTTCGACCGGTGAAGGAGGCTACCCTGACGAGATTGTGCCCTATCGGAATCATGTGATTACACAAGTTGCTACGGGCATGTTCGGGGTCCGGGAGGAGACTATCCAGTACGCGCCGATTATCGAGTTCAAATATGCTCAGGGAGCAAAGCCGGGACTGGGCGGCCACCTGCTCGCCGACAAGGTAACCTCAGAAGTTGCGAAAATGCGAGAGTCGTCTATGTTCACGAGTCTCTACTCGCCGTTTCCATTTCACAGTGTGTACTCTGTGGAGGATCACAAGAAGCATGTCGACTGGATCAAGACCGTTAATCCCCGAGCAGTCGTCTCTGTGAAGGTCTCGACGCCCACCGATGTTGACATGGTGGCGATTGGGAGCTACTATGCTGGCGCGAACATCATTCATATCGACGGCGGCTATGGTGGGACAGGGGCTGCGCCGGAGATTGCGAAGAAGAACATTGCCATGCCAATCGAGTATGCGATCCCGAAGGTCCACGATTATCTGGTGTGGGAAGGAGTCCGGGACGAGATCACGCTAATGGCGAGCGGGGGGATCAGGACTGCGGATGATATTGCGAAGGCCATTGCTCTGGGAGCTGACGGATGTGTTGTGGCGACAGCGGAAGCAGTAGCCGTTGGATGTACGCATTGTGGGAACTGTGAACGGGGACGCGGTTGTCAGGTAGGCATCACGACAACTGATCCAGAGCTTTCCCAGTTCATTGATCCCGAGTGGGGCGAGATGAGGATCGTCAACCTGTTCAACGCATGGTCGAGACGTCTGCGAATAATCCTCGCCAGTTTCGGACTTCAGAATATTCGGGAGCTTCGAGGCAGAAAGGACCTACTTGTACGATACAAGTGAATGTGATGATGAGTCAAGCGATTATCGACTCTCGAAAGAAGTTGAAGGTCCCGGACCCGGCATCCGTGAAACAGGAGGCAGAGGGCGGCTGCGGCGTCGTTGGACTAGCGTGCAACGTCCCGTTGGAGGGAAAGTATCTCCTGCAGTCGCTTGTCCAGATGCGGAACAGAGGTAACGGTAAGGGTGGAGGCATTGCTGCTCTAGGCCTCGTCCCAGAACAGCTGGGAGTTTCAGAGAAGATTCTGCGCGAAGACTACATTCTGCAAGTCGCGTACCTAGACAGAGCTGCTAGGAAGCTGGTCGAAGATGAGCATATTCGACCCTTCTTCCAGATCGACCACGAATCGAGTGTTGAAGCGGTCGATGATTACCAGTCGATTCCGGGTCTCGAAGTGGAGCCGCCAGAAGTCTACAGATACTTTGTCCGCGTCAAGCCGGAGGTCTTGGCTGATTTCGCGTGGAAGAACAATCTTCGCAGCCTGAAGAGTAGCGAGTTGGAAGACGAGTTCGTCTACCAGAACAGCTACCGCCTGAATCTCAAATACTACTCGTCACTGGGCGAGAAGAAAGCATTCGTTGTCTCTCACGGCAAGAACCTGATCGTTCTGAAACTGGTCGGCTACGGAGATGATGTTGTCAAGTACTACCGGCTGGAGAATTTCAAGGCTCACGTCTGGATCGGCCACCATCGCTATCCAACGAAGGGCCGGGTCTGGCATCCTGGAGGGGCACACCCCTTTGTCGGGTTGCATGAGGCGATCGTCCACAACGGTGATTTTGCGAATTACCACTCGATAATGGAATACTTGGCACAGCGGAACATCCATCCGTTGTTCTTGACGGATACTGAAGTGTCTGTTCTATTGTTCGATCTGATCAGCCGGGTCTACAAGTATCCTCTGGAGTACTTGATCGAGGCGCTGGCGCCGACGACCGAGCGGGACTTTGAGATGCTGCCGCAGGAGAAGAGGAAGATCTATCGGCTCATTCAGACTTCTCACATCCATGGGTCTCCGGACGGTCCCTGGTTCTTCATTGTCGCCAGGAATGACGTGGAGAAGAATGCCTGGCAGTTGCTGGGGATCACGGACACGTCGATGCTGCGACCCCAAGTCTTCGCGCTGCAAGAGGGTCCGGTCAAAATCGGGATAATCGCGTCGGAGAGACAGGCGGTCAACGCTGTGCTCGGACGGTTACAGGAGGATGATAGGATTCCCAGCAGGTTTGCTGACTCTTACTGGAACGCTCGTGGCGGGAGCCACACTGACGGCGGAGCTTTCCTCTTCACTGTTAAGGGTGGAGAGGATGGGAGGGAGCTGGAGTGTGACGACAAGTTTGGACGAGTGATTAGTCTTCCAGAACAAGATTGGCTACCCGGACCCCGAACGGCGGTCGCTCTAAACGTCAGTGTTGCAATACAATTGCCGAAGAAGGGTCCACATTCTCAGGACCCGTTGGGATTCTATGAATACGTTCGTCCCGCATTGAGGGACGCCGGCTTCCAATATGCGGGAGAGATTCTTGAGGAGTTGAAGAGGCTCGCGTTGAAGGGGCAGGAGTCGAGACGCTTCGCGATACAATCCCTGTCACTGTTATTCGACCGAGTCTATGATACTGGATACAAAAAGCGTAGCTCACTGTTGCAGTTGTATCATGAGGCTCTGAATGAGATCTTCTCTTCCGTCCCACTGTCGAACTATGACCTCTACACTCGGCTGGACTGGAAGAATAGGTCCAGACTTGTCCATCCGGGATTAGACTCGCAGGTGCTTGTGGTTGATGCTCTGGAGTTTCCGGTTGAGGGAGACGAGAGTGCCGCTAGGTTCGTAGTCGACGCGTACTTCGAAGGCTGGAGGAATATTCTGCTCTACAATCTGCGAGGCCACCGGTTCATCGGCGCCGGGCTAGGTCCACGGACGAATGGTTTGAGGATTGACTGTTACGGGGATGTGGGCGATTATGTCGCGTCAGGCATTGATGGTTGCGAGTTGACAGTTCATGGTGCTGCTCAGGATCAGGCTGCGCAGATTCTGAAGTATGGGAAGCTGGCGGTTCATGGTGATGTGGGTCAGGCTTTCATGTACGCGGCGAAGGGGGGTGACGTGTACGTGCTCGGTAACGCGGCAGGACGTCCGCTAATCAACGCGGTGGGTAGGCCGAGAGTTGTGATCAACGGGACGTGTCTGGACTATCTTGCAGAGTCATTCATGGCAGGCGACCCGCATAATGGGGGCGGATTTGTGGTCGTCAACGGTTTGAATCCGTCCTTTGACGGTAGATTCACAGAACAGGAATACCCCTACCCTGGAGGCAACTTGTTCTCACTAGCTTCCGGCGGAGCCATATTCATTCGGGATCCACACATGAAAGTTTCCGAGGACCAGCTCAACGGTGGACGACTGGCAGATTTCACCACGAAAGATTGGGAATTGATTCTCCCATACTTGAAGGAGAACGCACGACTGTTCGGGATATCAGTCGAGCAAGATCTGTTAACTGTTGATGGCAAACGTCTTGGTCCGTCCCAGATCTACCGTAAGATAGAACCAATTTCGTTGCAAGAACTAACCTAGTCACCGCGTTCCAGTTGCTCTCCTTTCTGTTGTGCTGGGTTTGCCCAGTTTCTTGCGAAAGTTGCCTAATCAGATAGCGGAGAATGCTCTGAAGAGCATTACCCCTCTATTCCCAATTTCGAACTAGTCCATGCCCGGAGGATTTGCCATGCCTTGTTGGCCTATGTAATAGGCGATGATAAACCAGGTGCCAACTGGTCAGGAATTTGCTCGTATGGGCATTTTCCATGAATAGACCCTGATGGGGCCGTCGGGGATTTTTTAAGCCGTGCAAGCTGCAAGCACTGGGCCATGCATCCGTATACGACGGACCTGTATGAGGGAATGCTCGCTGAGACTGTAATGCTACAGGGATACGGTGGGGATTTTATCAACGCGTATTTTGCGCGACCCCTCGGCCCAGGCCCATTTCCGGGGGTCGTTGTGATACATCACATGCCGGGCTGGGATGAGCTGTATCGGGAGATGACGCGGAAGTTTGCCCACCACGGCTATCTTGCGCTGAGCCCGAACATATACTACCGTTTCGGCCATGGTAGCCCGGAAGATGTGGCGGCGAAAGTCCGCGGCTCGGGAGGAGCGGCTGATGACAGCGTCATTGGAGATGCTGAAGGCTCTCTTCGGTTGGTCAAGTCGCTTCCGCTCTCCAACGGGAAGGTGGGCGTCTTCGGGACGTGTTCGAGTGGTCGTCAAGCTTTTCTCGCGGCGTGCCGGTTGAAGGGTTTTGATGCGGCCGTGGACTGCTGGGGTGGGAGAATCGTTTTGTCGAAGGAAGAGCTCACGCCTAAGCAGCCTGTTTCGCCGATTGAATACACAAAGGATCTATCCTGTCCATTGTTAGGTCTCTTTGGTGAGGAAGACCAGAACCCCACACCGCAACACGTCCAACTGCTGGAGCAGGAGCTGAAAAAGTACGGAAAGACGTACGAGTTTCACATGTACCCAAAGGCGGGCCACGGCTTCTTCTACTATGATCGTCCGGCATATCGTCAGGAGGCGGCGTTTGACGGATGGAAGAAACTCTTCGCTTTCTTTGAAAGATACCTTAAGGGCCCGAGCTAGGAGAGGAATGCCATGTGCACAGGCATAGTTGAGACCGCGGAAGTGTCAGGTAGCGGAAAAGGTCCGCAGGGATGGTTCAAGCTCGAACAGGTGAACGTGTCCTATGATCACCCCAGCGACGCTCAACTGGAGCATGCGCTGAACATCGACT
>WNGL01003164.1_pt1 | contig 37473 bp, 31 predicted proteins | sample 5400591 | NCBI WGS metagenome assembly WNGL01 (sample SAMN13153377, study PRJNA577476) | soil metagenome | isolation source: 80 cm soil or saprolite under Garry oak tree replicate 1 | place: USA:California | collected 2016-06-15
CTGTCTCGCTGTCCTTGGTGTCGCGCACCAGGACGCGGGCGCTGTCCGTGCCCACTTCCACGCAGTTGCCGCCATTTGCGCCGCTGTAACTGGACTTCCGCCAGTCAGTGCCGTCTAGTCTTTCCATTTCTCCTCAGCTGTAGCCGCACCGTGTTCGCCGAGATCACCGAGAACACCCTCCAGGCCATCCCCGGCATCACCGACCCTGGCCAGGACGGCTACCACGACACGAGCACCGATGGCGCCGGCCGCGGCCAGCCCGCGCCGATGTGGGATCTGACCAACACCAATAGGCAGCAACGAGCCGCGCGGCGACGCCTTGCCATCATGAACACACATGTTCGTTTTCGTGCGCGATCTAAAGGTCGATTCGAAAATTTGCACTGATATGGGTTAGTAACCTTTGTGAACGGGTTACCATCTTGAGCGTTGATGGTCATACCGCCCTAGAGAGAGTGGCGAGTTTCATCACAGATGGTATTTGAGTAGTATCTAGACGTGACCATAATGAGCCAGGCCGACTTGCGGAGCCGTCTCTACGAGGCATATGTCAGTCAGCACGCCGACTGCGGCTGGGACGAGAGCACTGCTCTGGTTCATCAACATGACATCCGGCCCCTGCTGCCGCCGTCAAAGGCGGGAACCGCCGTTGGCCTTGGCTCCGGGCGCGGCGAGTTCGTCCGGTTGCCGCAGATCGACAGCTTCGACGCTGAGAGCGTAGACATCGGCCCAGAACAGGTGGTTCTTTCCCGCGCCGCGGGCCTGGCCCGGACGTTCACGGCCCGGGTCAGGCAAGGGGACTTCCGCTCCACCTTGTTCGGCCCGAACGTCGAGACCCTGTGAGAGTCATCTGCATAGCGGGCGCCCGGCCTAACTACATGAAGGTCAAACCGGTGATGGACGCGCTCGAGGAGCGCGGGGCGAAGGTCATCCTGGTCCACACCGGACAGCACTACGACCCCGCGATGAGCGACGTGTTCTTCGAGGGCACCAACCGGCTGGTAGGGCGGGACCCCGACCGGATCGTCGCCGCGGCCCTTGAGGTGATCGCAGATCCGCCCGCGGCCCGGGCGCCGGCCCTGTGGGACGGGCGGGCCGACCAGCGCGTAGCGGCCGCGCTGATGGATGACTCGCGATGAGACGCAGGGAGGGCGGCGTGCTGCTGCGATCGGCGCTAGAGCAGGTGACCCATCGCATTGTCGTGCGGAGGCGGCTGCCCTCGCCGTTCGCCGCGGCGCGGATATACGTCTCATCGGAAGGAGGGTTGCGCTTTCTCGGGCGCGGCATGGCGCAGGTAGACCCGGCGCTATTGCGGCTCGCCGCCGAAACGGTCAGGCGCGGCGACACGGTGTGGGACATCGGCGCCAACCTGGGACTGTTTAGTTTCGCCGCCGCGGTGGCCGCGGGCCCGTCCGGGCGCGTCCTGGCGGTGGAACCCGATACCGTGCTGGCCGGACTGCTCCGCCGCTCAGTCGCTGTCAACAATGGTCAAGCGCCGGTAGATGTACTGCCGACCGCCGTCTCAGGCGAGGAGTCGCTGGCCCGCTTCCACGTGGCCAAGCGCAACCGGGCCACCAATCACCTGGATGGTTACGACACCAGTCAGACCGGCGGGGTGCGGTCCACGCAAATGGTTCCCGCGCTCACGCTGGACTGGCTGGCTGCCCGCTTCCCGCCTCCCGACATTATCAAGATTGACGTGGAGCAGGCCGAGGTCGCCGTGTTGGCGGGCGGTTCCCGCGTCCTCGGACCCGCCCGCGCCGTCATCTGCGAGGTTGCCGCCCACAACTCCGCGGTCGTGCGGGACCTGCTCACCGGGCACGGCTACACCCTGTACGACGGTGACCGGCCGGCCAGTGAGCGCGTGCCCGTGGCCGACGCACCGGCCAACACACTGGCCGTCCACATATCCGCCAGCACGGCGGATTCTCGTGACCTTGACGAAGGGAATCCCGGGTGACTGTCAAGGATCTGATCCGCCCACTGCCTGGCGTGCGCCAGTTCTCGCTGCTACGGCAACGGATACGGTTCCGCGGCTCCGCGGAGTACTGGGAGCGGAACTACGCTCGCGGCGGGACGAGCGGACCGGGTTCATACCATGCCGCCGCCGAGGCCAAGGCCGCGTTCCTCAATGATTTCGTCCGAACGCACGAAGTCAGGTCGGTGATCGAGTTCGGCTGCGGTGACGGAAACCAGCTTTCGCTGGCCGACTACCCGCGCTATACCGGCCTGGATGTCTCCCGGTCCGCCATCGAACTGTGCAAACGCCGCTTCGCCGGTGACGCGACGAAGAGCTTCTTCCTGTATGACGGCGCCTGCTTCGCCGACCGGGCCGGCCTTTTCACCGCAGACCTGGCTATCTCCCTCGATGTCATTTACCACCTGACCGAAGATGCGGTCTTCGACGCCTACATGGCGCACCTTTTCGCCGCCGGGGCAAGGTTCGTGGTCGTCTACGCCACCAACTGGGAAATACCTGGCACGGCACCGCACGTCCGGCACCGTCACTTCGCTCAGTGGGTGGAAGCGCATGGCCAAGCCTGGCAGTTGCTGCACGTGACGCCGGGACCAAATCCCGGCCAGGACCGCGCGGATTTCTTCACTTACGAGCGTGTTGCCCTCCCTGATCGTTGACGGCCGGGCCGTCCGCAGCCCGCGAAGAGTGACGATTTCTTATAACAGAAAGTGATCGAGTAGTATCTAGCCGTGACGACAGTTGGCGAAGCCGACCTACGGAGCCGTCTTTACGAGGCGTACGCCTCACAGCACGCAGGCAGCGGCGGAGACGAGGCAGCCGCACTTGTTTGCCGGCGCGGCAGCCGGACCCTGCTGCTGCCGCCACCCGCGGTCGGCTCCGACTCGGTCCTCGTGCGTTCTGCTCCGCCAGTCGCGCACGGGCTGGCCAACGCCGCGCGCACGATGGATTGGGAGGTAGTAATCAAGCTGCTACCAGATCGCTCTCGCCGCCGTGACAAGCATGCTGCGCGGCCACATCGTCACCCAGAACGTGACATTCGCGACCGCAAGGGCGCGGTGACCGTGAAGCCTGCGAAGAGCTGACGATGTGCGGAACCGCCGGGGCGATCGACACGATGGCCGAACGGGCGGCGGCGAGAGTAAGCCTGCTCAATGACGCCCAAACGCACCGGGGTCCTGACCACAGCGTGACCGCACGGGTCGGCGGGATCACCCTGGGAAACACACGGCTAGCCATCCAGGATCCAACCCCGGCGGGAAACCAGCCGTTCGTCTCTGCTGACGGACGATATACCTGCGTCTTCAATGGCGAGATCTATAACCACCGGCAGCTCACGGAGCGTTTCCGGCTGCCGGTTCGCACGGCCTGCGATGGGGAGGTCATCCCGCAGTTGTGGGCCAGGCTCGGCATGGAATCGCTGGCCGAACTGCGCGGAATGTTCGCCATCGCTCTGGTAGACACGCTGGAAGAGCGCCTTTACCTGGCCCGTGACCCGTTCGGAATCAAGCCTCTTTACTGGCGCCTGCTACCGGATGGCAGCCTTGTTTTCGGTTCCGAGGTGCGGCCGCTGGCCCAGCTTGCTCCAGGCACGCGGGTCGACGACGTAGCGGTTGCCCGGTACCTGCGTTTCGGAGCGATGGCCGCCGATCAAAGCCCCTTCCGGGAGATCACCGCCATCCCGCCCAATAGCGTCGCCGTGGTGCAACAGGACCGCCGTGTCAAGGTGCGGGCCGTCAGGCCCGACGGCCCGGTCGCGGTCCAGCCGCAGCCGTCCGACCTGGGCGCGGCGCTGGCGGAATCGATTGATCTGCACCTGGGCGCCGACGTTCCGACTGCGTTGTTGCTCTCTGGGGGGGTGGATTCGGCGGCTATAGCGGCCATCAGCCGCTGCCTCGACCGGGACCTCCACTGCTTGACGGTAGCGGCTGAGGGGGCACCCGACGAGACGCTGGAGGCGAGTCGGACCGCGCGGCATTACGGGCATTGCTTCCAGCGGGTGCAGACCATCTTGGAAGCCAACGACGTGGCAAGTTTTTTCCAGGCGATGCAGCGTCCGAGCGTGGATGGCCTCAATACCTACCTCATCTGCCGGGCTGTCTATGAGGCCGGCTTCAAAGTAGCGCTGTCCGGGCTCGGCGGAGATGAAGCGGTAGGCGGGTACTCCCATTTCCGGCTGCTGAAATATCTGCCGATGCTGCAGGCCTCGGATGCTGTTCCCCTCCCCGTCGGCGCCATAGCCGCCAAGCTCGCTGGCGTGTTGGGGGTGGCAGGGAAGGCGAAGGCCAGGCGGCTGCTGGGTAAAGATGGCCCCCGCAGCGGCGTGGGCCTTGCTCTCCTTCAGCGAGAGCTATTTCCTGCCTCACTGGTGAGTGACCTGACTGGGGTTGGGAGCCATCGGATGGCCGGGCACGCGGACGCGCCGGGTTGGCCAACTGGGTGCTCACCGAGCTCGTTCGCGGCTATGGCCGGCGCCGAGGTCGCGATCTACTTGCAGGCCATGCTCCTTCCCGACGCCGACACCTTTTCCATGGCATCGTCAATCGAGTTGCGCGTTCCTTTCGTCGACGGCCACGTCTTCTCCGCCACGCTTGAAAGCGCCCGCGGCGGGAAGGCCGCTCCGGGCAAGGTGGCAATCGGGGCGGCACTGGGCGATCCTTATCTCCAAGCCCTCGCGACGCAGCGGAAGCGCGGTTTCTGCCTTCCCATGGGGTTGTGGCTAACAGGCCCGCTGGCACCGCTGGTCACGGCGGCCAGCGAACCTGGTGCTCCGGTGTGGTCTGTGGTGGACAGGGCCATGGCCACGCGAGCCGGGCTGACGTGCCTGCACCCCCGCCGCCGCTGGGCGGAAACGTGGGCGCTAACGGCCTTGAATGCCTGGCTGGAGACGTGGGCGGGGAACCCAGCATGACGGGCCGTGTTCTCCTGCTCAGCCCGTCCCGTGGCCTTGGCGGCGGGATCGAGCGTTATGTGGAGACGCTGGAATCGGCCTTCGCCGCCGAAGGCGTCGAATGTCGGCGCCTGGACCTGAGCAGCCCCGGCGCCCGCGCCCATGCCCGGCTGGTCACCCAGGCCCTCGCCATCCTGCGGGAAGGCTCCGAACCCGCCCGCCTGATCGTCGCGCACCGGGCGCTAATGCCGGTGGCGGCGCGGCTCGCCCGTGATTCCGGTGCATGCGGAGTGTCGCTGCTGTGTCACGGCACCGAGATGTGGGATTCGCGGTGGCGCCCCCGCAGGGCCCTGGAGCGCCGCCTGATGCGAGGCGCTGGCGTACGGGTGGTAGCGGTGAGCAATTTCACCGCGGGCGCGCTCATGAGAGACTGCCCCGCGACGGTTCTGCCGCCGGCCTTGTCGCGAGAGTGGTTGGACACTCTCGCCGCAGCGGCCGCAGGCAGGCCGGGTCATGGTCCGCAGATCCGGCTGGCGACCGCCTTCCGGCTGGCGCAGTGGCGGACAAAGGGACTCCCTCAGCTGGTGGAAGCGGTGACGGCTCTCGGGCGTCCGGACGTCTGCCTGACCATCTGCGGCAGCGGGAACCCGCCGGCCGACTTGCTGCGCCTGGTCTGCGAACACTCCTGGTGTGTGCTGCGGGCAGGCCTTAGTGACGACGACCTCGCTCGCGAGCTGGCTGCTGCGGACCTGTTCGTGCTGGCCACGCAGACCAAGTGCGGCCGCGACGCGGCCGGCGAGGGTTTCGGCCTTGTCCTGCTCGAGGCACAGGCCGCGGGTACGCCGGTGATCGCGCCAGCTTACGGCGGTTCACACGAAGCCTACGTCGAAGGGGTTACCGGGGTAGCCCCGGCGGACGAGTCGGCAGAAGCACTGACCAGGACGCTGGATGACCTGCTCAAGGATCCCGCCAGGCTGGCCTGGATGGGCAGGCAGGCCGCTCAGTGGGCAAGGATGGCATTCGCGCCCGAACGCTACGCGCAGCTCGCCGTCCGGAGGCTTCTGTGACTCCCGAGGTCACAGCCGCTGCCGCAGGGGGACACCTGCGGCAGCTCGCTTTCGTGCTGTGGCGGCGCCGCATCGGGCGCGTCGTGGTCCACACGGCCAGCTACAGTGGCGCCTCGACCGCTGCGGCCGGCCTGGGAGGCATTGTCGTCGCACGCGCCCTGGGGCCGGAAATGCGATGCGAATACGCTGCGGTCACGGCGTGGTTCGGGGTGGGTATCGTGGCCGGCGGCACGGGCCAGCCCGCGGCGTTTTGCTTCCATGTTGCGCGCGATCCCGGCAATGCCCGCAGTTATGTCGCGACGTCGCGAGCGATGATGCTGGTGACTGGCACAGCCGCCCTGGTCGCGGGGATCCTCCTGGCGCCGATCCTCGCCCGGGGGAGTGCAGGGCTGACCGCTGCCTACAGGATCGCCTTCGCCGCCTCGATGGTGGCCTTCGTTGGGGTCAGCTACACGTCCTCGCTGCAGGCCAAGAACCTGCGCTGGTGGAACACGGGTGCGGGTAAGCCAGTCGGCTCTGAGCCTGGCATTCCTCGTCGTGTTGCGGCGGCTGCGGATGCTCACGCTGGCTGCCGCGCTGATCGTCCTGGCCGTCACCATGCTCGTCCACCTCGGCTGGGCCCACTGCCGCTGTCGATCAGCCGGACTGGCGCCCGGCCGGGCCAGTGGCGCCCGCCACGACTACACCTTGGACCTGCGCATGATGTTCATCCTGAAGAAACTAGCATGACAGCCTTTCCCGCGAGCATGCCCGACTCCTTCGGACGGCTGCGGCTGATCATTGCAGCGCTGACCTTCCTGGCCGCCGCCTCCCTGCTGCTCGCCTGGACCCTGGCTACCTCGGATCGGCCAACAACCGCTGTGGTCTGGGGCGGTCTCGCGCTGGCGGCTCTTACCTTTGGCCTCCTATGCATTCGGGCGGACACAGCGGGAATGACCTCGTGGGCGCTGCTACGCACTTACCTCATTGCAGGAAAGCAGGCTGGATTAGTGAGCACCATGCTAGATGTGCGTGACATGTACCTGGACTTGCTCCGTACCTCTCTTACGAGGTACGGGGAGGACGAGCTCGCCCCGATACGCGCTTCGAACCACCCCATGGTAAGGCGCGTATTCGGCATCCTGGCTAAGCGCAACATCAGACTCGTGCGAGCGATTAAATTCGACGAGCAAAAACGGAACTTGGGCCTGGACTGGCCCGCTTCGGCTGAGACGATGATTGGAATGCAAAGGCTGACGCACCTTCAGCACTGCGTCGAAACCGTGCTCGCCGAAGACATTCCAGGAGATCTGATCGAGTGCGGCGTCTGGCGCGGAGGTGCATGTATCCTGATGCGTGCCGTGCTGGCCGCATACGGCGACGAGGAGCGCTGCGTGTGGCTGGCTGACTCGTTCGAGGGCGTGCCGCCGCCTGATCCGGAGAACTACTCTGCCGACAAGGATCTGAGGCTGGACCTAGCCGCAGACGTGCTCGCGATACCGGAATCCGCGGTCAGGAACAATTTCAAACGGTACGGGCTGCTAGACGATCGTGTTCGCCTCCTTCCCGGCTGGTTCAAGGACACGCTTCCGGATGCGCCGATTGACCGCATAGCACTGCTGCGGCTCGATGGCGATCTATACGAGTCGACCGTTCAGGCCCTTGACGCACTGTATCCGAGGCTCTCGGCCGAGGGCTTCTGCATTATCGACGACTATCATCCAATTGATGCATGCCGTCAGGCTGTCACGGATTACCGTCAGAGAAATTCAATATTCGCTAAGATAATTGACATCGACGGGACCGGTGTCTACTGGCGCAAGTCAGCGGGGAGGTTAACACCCGGCCCTGACGGAAGTCAGGCAATGGGCCGCGGACCGCCCCGGTTTCCTAATGAGGCTTAGCGGTCGGCCATGCGGCAGGCTCGGTGTGTGGTGGCCGCCGGCGGTGAGCACTTCTGGTTCCTGGGCTTTGAGCCTGCTCCAAGATCGTGCCCTGCCCTCGAGCGCCGAAGTTGGCGCGCAGGCTGCGCGAGCCTGGCTAGGTAGGCTCGACGGAGCCGGGCTGGGTACGGAAGCACGTGAAAATAGACGAACAAGCATGTAGCAACGTGTCCTTGACGCTGCATGCGATCAAATGGTAGCGTTCCGTGAATATTAACTCGCAGAGAGTGAGCACAAAGATCGTAGCCATCGTTGCGGCGGCCCGAAGTTCCTGCCCGGACGCCACGTGACCGTCACACTACTGACAGCGTGGCTTCTCCAGGGGTGACGTCGACTGCCTTGCTGCGCCATCACCTTGGTCATTACTGGCTACGCCACCCGGTGACGCTGATTGTGCTGGCTTCTGCGATCGCGCCCGAACGCTGCGCGCAGTTCGCCGTCCGGAGGCTTGTGTGACTCCCGAGGTCACAGCTGATACCGCACGTCGTTTGCCCAGCCGCTACGCAGGCGGTATACAGCACTCTCTGGATTGATATGGATACAGATAGTGATCATAGCTGGTAGAATGTGGTTGTGTTGGGCATGACCGTATGGCTTGGCGGCATCGCGGCCAACGGCGCCCGCGGCGACTACACCACGGATCTGCGACTAGCGTTCATCTTGGAGAAACTGGCATGACAGCGGTTCCGGCGAGCCTGCCCGGCTCTTCTGGCCTGCGGCTGCGGCTGATCATTGCAGCGCTGACGTTCCTGGCCGCTGGCGCCCTGCTGCTTGCGTGGACCCTGGCTACCTCGGATCGGCCGACAACCGCTGTTGTCTGGGGTGGTCTCGCGCTGACGGTTCTTACGTTTGGCCTGCTATGCCTGGTGGGCGGTGCCCTCCATCATGACCTTGGCCTAGGCCGCTGGAAGATTGGGTCGTTGATGTTGGTCTGGTATGCGCTGACCTACGGTGTCGCCACCGTGACCTGGAGCCAGCCGCAGGCCGGTGTCGCGATGGAAATCAGCGTTCCCAGCGTGCTGCGGGCGTTGTGGCTAGTGGCGGTCGGCATCACCGCCTGGGCAGCCGGTTACCTGATCGGGCCTGGTATGCCTGCCCGGGGCTTCGCGGGTAGGGCAGTGCGGGCCCTTAGCCGACGGTTCGGCGATCAGGTACGTGGCCCGGCAGTACCCTGGATCTTGTATGCCATCGGCATCGCAGCTCGCCTCGACAACGCCACGATTACCGGCGTATTTGGATACGTTGGCAACGCGTCCTCTTTGGTCACCACTGCGAGCAGCTACGGGGGGATTCTCAGCACGCTCAGTCTGTGTGCTCCTCTGGGAGTCACGGTGGCGGCTATGCGGGTATTTATCGAGTGCAGGCGGCATGCCTGGATAACGCTGTTCCTCCTCTTCTCGGCCGAGGTCGCGTTTGGTGCGGTAGAAGGCATTAAGGGGAATTTTATCATTGCCGTGCTTGCGGTCGCTATCCCGCTCAGCGTCTCGCGGCGACGGCTGCCCAAGATCCCGCTGATCCTCGCTGCACTGGCATTCCTGCTCGTCGTCATACCGTTCACCGGGACCTACCGGAGTGTCGTCCGTCAGGGCTCGGTGACGCTGACGCCGGGCCAGGCCGTCTCGACCGCGCCCGAGATATTGCAGCAGACCGTTACTGGCAATAGCGCCACCTCAGTACTATCCAGCTCGATCATCTATCTGCTGCAGCGGATCCGCGAGATCGACAGCGTGGCGATCATCGTACAGCGGACGCCCCAACAAATCGGTTTCCGCAGCCCGCTGCAGCTTATAGAGGCGCCCCTGGAGGGCATCGTGCCCCGGATTCTGTGGCCGGACAAGCCGCTGAACCTCACTGGCTATGAATTCAGTCATGAGTACTTCGACCTGCCGTCCACCGCATACACTTCCACGCCTGACACTTTCGTCGGTGGGCTGTACCTACACGGGGGCTGGTTGCCAATGCTGACGGGCATGTTCCTGCTCGGTTGCGTGGTACGGCTGCTGGACGATCAACTCGACGTGCGGGCGAACCGGCATGGGATCTTCCTAGTGCTGCTTCTCTTCCCGCAACTAGCAATGAGCGAGAGTGACTGGGGGACCGTCCTGTCATCGATTCCCGCGACTGCGTTCGTGTGGCTGCTCGCCATTGTCGTCACATTCGGACGGGCACGGCGGGACTGATCTCGTGGGCGCTGCAACGTACTCACCTCGCGGCCAGGGGCCAATGAGAGCAACGCGGATGGGCACCCCTGCTTCGTCCGGTGGCACAATTGCGAAAGACGCCAGAATGCTCCTGTCCTTGCGAACTCTACCGTCGGAAAGTTCCGGACCCCGGCACCGCAGGCGCCGGGTGACCAAGACCCGTCCCAGGGAGCATAGGGATGTCTGCCGTACGTCGCGTCGCTGCGATCGCCACCGATCTCACCTGCCAGGCAGTGGGGCGGCGCACGGTCGTCCGCACCGCCCGTTACGTCCTGTCGCGCGCGCGCCTTGACTACCCGAATGACCTTTCGGCCAACGGCGAGTCAGCCCTGCAGCGCTGGATACTCCGGATCTCACGGCCGGGAGATCAGATTCACGTAGCGGACGTGGGCGCCAACGTCGGCCGGTGGTCGGAATCAATGCTCGCCGCCGTGTCGGCGGCAGGCCGTGAGACGGATCTCCACCTGCACGCCTTCGAGCCAGACTCGCGGGCTTTCGCGCGGCTCGCGGAGGTGCTTGACGGCACGCCCGCCAGCCTCAGCAGGACGGCACTCAGCGACAGGCAAGGGACCTCGCCCTTCTACGTGGTCGCTCCCGCGGCCGGGACAAACTCCCTGTACCCGGTATCAGACGCAAACCAGGCGGCGCAGGAAAACGTGGTCACGATCACGCTGGATTCATACGCCCGCCAATCCGGTATCGCCCGTTTCGCGCTGGTCAAGATCGATGCCGAAGGACACGACCTCGCCGTACTGCACGGGGCGCGCGCCCTGCTCGCTGAGCACCGCATCAAGGTAGCCCAGTTCGAGTACAACCATCGCTGGATCCTCGCCCGTTTCTTCCTCCGCGACGCGTTCGAGTTCCTGCTGGCGCTCGGCTACCAGGTCGGCAAGCTCACTCCGCGGGGCGTGGAGGTCTATCCCGGCTGGGATGTGGACCTGGAAACGTTCGTGGAAGGCAACTACCTGGCCTGCGATCCGGAGGCGGCCGCAGAACTGCCCACGGTGAAATGGTGGAAGTCCGAGTGAGACGGGGGATCTCAGATGCGGATTGGCGTGATCGGCCGGGTCGAGCCGGATATGTTCGGCGCGAATATCCTCGAAGCCGTACAGGACGCGGGTGACGTGGCGGTCTCGCTCGGGCCCGCCTGGGCCAACCGCAGGCTGGGGATAACCAGCCGCGTGGCGGGTCTTTCCATGCAGGCCCTGCCGCGTCTCGACGAACGGGCGCAGCGGCGGATCGTGAGCGCGTCCGCGGACGCGGGGTGTGAGCTTGTCATCAGCACGGACGCCCGGCTGCTGCCGGAAACGGTAGCCGGGCTCAGACGCAACGGCGCCCGCGTGGCGCTGTGGTTTCCCGACTGCGTGGCCAACCTGGGCCGGGCGCTGATGCTCATAGCTCCTTACGACGCCCTCTTCTTCAAGGAACCGCATCTGGTTGACCGACTGCGGGCCATGCTCGACTTGCCCGTGTACTACCTCCCGGAGGCCTGCAACCCGCGATGCCACCGGCCCGCGGTCCCGGCTGGCACCGAGCCCTATCTCGTCATCGCCGGGAACATGTACCCGAGCCGGGTGCGGCTGCTCGAACGGCTGATCGCGAAGGGAATCCCGGTCAGGGCGTACGGCAGCGCGATCCCCCGCTGGATCGTCGGCAGCCCGGTACGCGATATACACGCGGGGCACCCGATCTTTACGGAGGAGAAAGCCCGCGTCTTCCGGTCTGCGGCCGGCGTTCTCAACAACCTGCATCCGGCCGAGGTTACCGGGGTGAACGCACGGCTTTTCGAAGCCGCCGGCTCCGGCGCCGCCGTGCTTACCGAGTTCCGCCCGGCTGTTCCCGACCTGTTCGCGGTCGGTGAGGAAGTGCTGGCATTCGGGGATTTCGGCGAACTCGTGGAGCAGGCGTCGCGCCTGCTCCACGAGCCCGGCCTGACCGCCAGGCTCGGTGATGCCGCGGCCCGGCGGGCGCATCGCAACCACACAATCGCGCACCGGATCACGACGATCATCGAGAAGGTCACGTGACCGGCATCACCGCGCGCGGCCGACCCTGGTCGGCCGTCGCGCCTGGCTGGATGACCGCGACGGCGGTCCTGGTACTGGAACCAGCCTTGTTCGCTTTAACTCTCCGGCGCCGTAGCGCCGCTAGCTGGCCCGACCAGCGGCGGTCATCAGCAACGGGGCAGCACCAGCCGGAAAAATGATAAGGATACAGAAATGACTACCACACGCCGGGTTGCTGCAGTCGTGGTGCACTACGGGGACCACCGGCGGACCGTCCGGGCCGTCCTGGGTCACTGGGATCTCAAGGTATTCTCCCGCATTATCGTCGTTGCCAACGACCTGTCCGAGCGGCCAGCTGAGCTCACTGATGATATCTGTACCTGGGTGATACCGTGTCGCAATCTGGGATTCGGGGCGGCATGCCAGCTCGCTGCGACGACGTGCTCCGCTAACGTTTACGCTTTCTTCAACGCGCATGTCACGATGGACAGCGCTTCTGTCCTCCGCTGCGTGGCGGCGTTCGATATCCCAGACGTCGGTATCACCGCGCCAAATGTGCATCTTCCGGGCACCGGGAATCCGGAGAAGGACTGGAAATCTACGCGCTGCATCGGGACATATAGCCGGATTTTGCGGCTTCCGATTGGAATCCCGCTTCCACAATCAAAGGGGCATGGTACGCTAACCGGCGACATCGAGGCGGACGCCACACGGTCAACCGGCGAAGTTATCGATCATGAGTGGGCAATGGGATGCGCGATATTTTGCCGGAGCGAGATCATCAGAGATATCGGGTGGGATGGTAGCTACTTTCTCACTTACGAAGACGCCGATATCTCGATGAGAACAAGGAGGAGCGGCTGGCGGGTGGCCACGGTGCCCTCCGCTCACGCCCATCATACCGGGGAGTCGACGAGGCTCCGTGCCCTGTCGTCATACTACGGCACGCGCAACTCGATATGGTTTTTCAGAAAGTATCGGGGCCGCCCCCGCCAGATCTTGCTGACTTTCTATCTGTTCCTTCTCCTATTCCGGGTTACGACTACAGACGCGCTGCGCAGACGTAGGCCGCGTCATGCACCGTCAGCGGCGCGTGGCATCGTGGACGGCTGGGCGTTGTGGCCATCAAGCAAAGATCCGCTTCCCGGCGAACCGTTGAGGTTTCGTAAGGCACACTCCCGCATCCCTGACCAGGGAAAGCGGCTGTGATAAAGCTTGCAGATGCCTACGAGCTGTGGGCGTCCGGCCTGTCCCATGAGTGGTGCCAGGCGTTGGTGGGCTTGGCCTTGCTGGAGGTCCGTCCGTTGCCGGACTTCTGTCGGAGTCGGGAGTTAACCTCGCCGCTGATTTGCGCCAGTAGGCCGCTTTCGTCGATGTCAATTACCTCAGCGAATATTGAATTTCTTTGACGGTAATCCGTGCCGGCCCGATGGCATGCATCAATTAGATGATAGTCATCGATAATACAAAAGCCCCGCCGAGAGCCTCGGATACAGTGCGTCAAGGGAAGCGGAGCCGCACCCGTTTCGATCTCTGTGGGGCCCACAGCAGTGCCCGTGGCTCTAGCGTTATATCGACGTGTATGCCTGCCTGTCTCCCTCGCCCCCGGATAACTGGATCAACCTTGGTGAGAAACCTCACTGGGCCGTGTTAGCAGAAGACTTTGGTGACCCCACAGGTTCGGCCGCCGCCGCACGGCCCACTCATCGACTCGACCCACCACGCTGGGCGAAACCAGGCCCCGGGCCTTCCACCACGGGAGAGTTCCCTCCACCACCGCCTTTAGCAGTTCATACCCGTTCTGCTCGAGAAGTTGGATAGCCGTCCTGTGCGTGTAGAAACGCAAGTGCGTCCGATCGAGCTGGCCTGTTTCGGTATAGTTAAACTGACCTCGCAACAATGAGAACCGTTGACGATAATGAGCGATGTTCGGCAACGCCACCGCCAGTACCCCTCCCGGGTTCAGTCGTTCGCGTACCTCGCGGAGCAACCGCTCAGGTACCGCTAGGTGCTCCAGAACGTGTGACGCTAGGACAGCGTCAAACCCACCGTCGAGACCTGCCGGCAGGCCTTTCTCGAGATCGGCAAGATGAACCGCCTCGCAGAATTGTCGTACGGCCCCTTGCTCTCGAGCATCAATTGTCACAGCCGTGACACGCCATCCACGGTCCCTAAGGATCCTGGCGTTGTCTCCAGCGCCACAGCCGCAGTCCAGGATTCTGCCAGGCGACATGGAGAGCAGATCGAGCAAACCCATATTGCCATTGTTCTTGTAAATGAGCTTACCGTAATCATCCATTCGCTGCTCCCGCCTGAATGGTATTCATACATCCTTACTCAGGGTCAATCACCGTTGAGCGACGAAATGGGATCTATCGGCCCACTAACGGCGAATGCGTGAGTCTGAAGAAATCGGGCTATTCGAGTCGGCTCATACGGCTTTCCTCGCTCATTGCCCCGACAATCACCATGCGACCACCGCAGCAAGACCAGGCGCCCAGTGCTGCGCAAGCTCAACAGCTACGACCTGTGATTCATGCCTACAGACTAAAGTCGGACACGGGCCCTATGTCAAATCGCCAAATAAACCTCCGACAGTCAATTATTGCACGGTACGTGTAGCTATTACAAAAGAATTTCAAACCGATTTGTCAGACGTGCCTGATCAGCCCAATCAGTCAGCCTTTCCCGTCCTCCGGCCTCGCGTGTCTGAAGGACATGGATGGCCTCGGCCAGCTGCCCGGCCTTCACGGTGACGGCAGCGGAGTTGGCGCCGTCTCGGTGGTGCCTGCCACTTCATGACATGGCAGCCGTGACAGGCGGTGGAGCATGATGGCGAGCGCAACCCCGTAGGAGACCGTCGAGGCGATCGCCGCGGCGTAGACACCGACCTGCGGTAGCAGCGCGAATAGCAGGGCCACCGTGAAAATCGCGGCAATCCCATGCGCCCATGCCACGATCGCCGGCTGGCGCCTGCCCTTTAGAAGGTCGCCGGTCACCAGGCCGCAAGCCAGGAAGACCGACCCCGGGGTCAGGATCCACAGCAGCGGCACCGCGCCCCGGTAGGCAGCGCCGAAGACCAACGGCACAAGCCAGTAGGACACCGCGGCCGTCGGCACCAGAATGGCCGCGGCCAGGCAGGCACCGCCCAGCACTGAGAGGCGCTGCAACTGGCGAGTCACCCCGGTCATCTCGCGCTGGGCCGCCAAGCGGGGAAACGCGACGTTGCCGATCGCCGAGACCAGCGGCACCGGAAGCAAGGAGATCGAGACCGCGATCGCGTAACGGCCGAGGTCGGCCGCCGGCACCGTCTGCGAGAGCACGAGCTGGTCGAGCTGGACGTTCAGGGTCCCAGGCGCCTCAGCCACTATCTGCGCTGCACCGTATGCCAACAGCGGCCGAACTAGGGCAACGCGGGCGCGCCCGGGTGCCAGGCCCATGCGCCGACAGTAACCGTAGGCCCAAACGAGCTGCAGCAGCATAGTCGCGGCGAGCACGATCAGTGCGGCATCCAGCGTGAGCCGCCGCAGCCGCCAGAGCACGGCGATCGCGATCAGGCTGAATGCCGGCTGGACCACCCCCACCACGTTCCATCGGTGCAGATCCCGGGCCTGCAGCGAGGCCATGAAGCTCCCGCCCACGAACACCACGATCGACGAGCCGAAGGCGATGCGGTACCCGGCGGTTACCGCGGGCAGCCTGTGCGCGAGCGCCGGTGCCAGCAGGAAGCCTGCCACAAGCGTGACCATCCCCGTGGCCATCATCATGGCCCGAGATGTCGCGACGTACTCACGGGCGCGTAGCGGTTCTCTGGCAGCGTAATAGACCAGCGCCGCACGCTGGCCCATTCCGCCGACAGTCAGCGAGACACCCATCCACACGGTAACCGCCGCGTACTCGCCGCGCACCGTCGGCCCGACCGCACGCGCGATGATGATCCCGCCCAGCCCGGCGAGCGCCACCGTCGCGAAGTTGAACCCGCCCGTCTGCGCGACGGACCGGGCAAAGCCGCGCCGACGCAGCGCGGCGGCAATGCTCTGCCGACTCAGGGCGGCATACACAGTCACGGGCTCGGTACCACGAAGGTCAGCGCGCAAGCCTCCGCGACCTCAAACCCGGTCGCAAGCCACGCCAGTTCGCCCCGCCAATGGTCGGCGGCTAGCACCAGCCCACGCCTGGCGGCAGCCAGGGAGGAATGCCACGAGAGATCAGGACGCTCGCCGTGCCGCGAGGCGCAGACCCCGCGGAGACGAGCGTAGCGCCCAGCGCAGTCTGCGATTTTCATCACTCTTCGAGCATATCATCTCACGGTATGTGATCAACCTGGTCAAACCTTGCTCCGGGCCGCGAGCCCGGCGAGCCCTTCCTGGCCGGTTATGAGTTCGCCCAGAACTATTACAACCTGCCGACTATCTCCCGTGCTCCGGCGGTGTAGGCCGTGGGAAGCGAGATCACCGGCCCACCGGGCGGCCGGAACCGCGCCCCCGTGCGCCCCCAGATCCGGTCGGCGGCAACGAGCGACCGCGTGGTACAGCACTCCGTCAGGTGGGCCGCGAACGATGTCAGCCAGCGCGCCGTTGAGACGGGCCTGGCGTGCCGACACACGGACACGATGTCGGAGATGGCCCGTCCGGCCATACGGGTTTCACTCATGCACTCTCCCTCTACCGAGGGCCTCCGCGCGGAGCGCCGAGACGCTCATCTCGAACCATGCGTGGTAACAGCAGAAGCGGAACCCGGCTACTCCGTCGAGGAAGCCCAGCCTGGCGACGTACATGTGGAGAAACAGCGCGGCGGGCTTGGCCGGGATGACGGGCAGGACCAGCTCCTTGAGGATGCTCCGGGCGAGCGGCCGGGAACTGCCGCCGCGGCGCAGCGCGCGCAGCCGTTCGGCCGGGGCGCCGGCTCCGTCGCGCCGCTCGCACTCCAACTGCGCGTAACGGACGTGCTTGTGGAGCCAGGCGGCCAGGCCCTTGCGGTCCTCGTCGACGATGTCGTTGTCCAGTCGCCGTACCTGCCCGCGGACACACGCCCGCTCCCCGACCGGGCTCCCGTCGTAGGCGGTGTAACGCCGGTCGACGAGCCGGACGACCCAGGAGCCCGGATACCAGCCGCAGTGGCGGATCCAGGTGCCCATAAAGACCAGGCGCAGCCGGTGCGCGAACCCGGCACAGGACGGATCGGCGAGCCGGGCGGTGATCTCGGCGGCGAGCCGGGAAGACACCCACTCGTCCGCGTCGACGAAGTACACCCAGTCGTGCCGCAGCGCGGGCAGCCGCAGCGCGTACTCGCGCTGCGCGGAAAATCCCAGCCAGCGCTGCTCCACCACCTCGGCGCCCAGCGCACGCGCGGCTGGCACGGTGCCGTCGGTGGATCCGGCGTCCACCACCACCACCTGGTCCGCCCAGGCGACCGAGGCCAGGCAGCGGCGGATGTTCGACTCCTCGTTCAGCGTGAGCACGACCACGCTCAGCGGGACGCTTCCCGGCGGCGGATCGTCGCCGACCCGATATGGCCGCAGGTTCAGCCTGGTCACAGCGGTTCTCCCAGTAGCCAGCCAAAGTAGCGGTCGGGGTCGAACGGCGCGGGGTCGGGCGCTATACGCGTCGTCAGCGCGCATGCCACGGCCTGCCGCAGCGAGTCCACGTCACCCGGGGCATAGCCGCACAGGGCGGGACCCGCGATCTCGCGGTTCTGGGCGGTATCACAGGCGATGACCGGCTGCCCGCTGACCCGTGCCTCGGCGAGCGGATAGCCGAACGACTCCAGGTCGCTCGGGAAATAAATGGCGCGGCTGCGGGCCTGCAGCTCGCGCACCTGGGCGTGCGGCAGGCGGCCCAGCAGCCGGACCCGCGGGTGGCTGGCGACGACGTCGGGTACCTCGGCCCGGTCTGCCGTCACGAGGACCCGGACCGCCCCGTCCTCGAGCTCGCCGAGGATCCGCAGCAGGCCGCCGAGCCGCTCCACCATCCCCTTGTACGGGGCGAACAGCACCGGGCAGAGGATGGCCGGCTCCCGGGGCAGGGGAACAGCCGGGCCGACCGAGACGGGGTGGGCCCGGACCACGATCCGGCCGCATAGCCGGGGCGCGACGCTGGCGACGCGTTCGGCCATGGCGGTGCACGGCACGACGATGGTGTCCGAGCGGCGGGCGGCCAGCCGGACCGCCACGGCGTCGCGGCGCACCGAGGCGCGCAGCGCCGACGGCCCTAGCGCGGCCTCCTCGGCCTCGGTGAGAAAATGCAGGGCGTTGCGCAGCAGGGTCCAGCGCGGCCCGCCCCGGGCGAGGAACCCAACGTTGTTGAGGGCGACCCGCCTGCTGCGCGCGCCGCCTGCCAGCTCGCGCCGCACCAGCCAACCCGGAGAGACCCGGTGCCGCGAGCCGATGACCTGTACGTCTTCCCGTCCGGTGCGGGCGAGATAGCCGCGCAGTTCGTCCAGGTACCGCGCCGCGCCGCCCATCTGGGCGCCGGCCGCGTCCACGATCACCGTGGCGGTCACCGTGGCGCTCCCGCCTGGTCGCCGCGGCGGAACACGAACAGCCGGAGCGCGGACCTTGGCCTGCCGCCGGGGCCAGGCACCGGACGCAGGCCGACCGACGCCGAGGCGGCCAGCCACCACCGGACGCGATGGCGCTGCCGGGACGCGCGCAGGTAGGCACGGTAGGCGTGCCAGCGCGGCGAGTCGCCTGCCGGCGGTACCGGCGCCCGGGCCAGCCCGCCTGCGAGCCATTCCGCCCACCGGACAGGGTGTCGCAGGTCGGGTACGGTGCACAGCACGACGCCGCCGGGACGCAGCACCCGGGCGCATTCCCGGAGCACGGCGGCGGGTTCGGCGACGTATTCCAGTACGCTGGCCGCGACCACCGCGTCGAACGCGGCCGAGGCGAAGGGCAGGCGCCGCCAGCCCGGCTCCAGCTGCACCCACTGCGCCGAGCCAACGCGGCGGCCGGGGTCACGGGCGGCACGCCGCAGCATCTGCCGGGAGATGTCGCATCCGGCCGCCCGGATGCCCGCTTGCGCCAGGGCGCAGGCGAGGTCCCCGGTACCGCACCCCAGGTCGAGGACCCGGTCCCCGGCCCGCACATGACGGCCGACGGCGTCCGACAGGCTGGCCAGCCGGCCGGCCAGCGGCCCGTCTGGGGCGTACTTCGCCGACCAGCCGGGCGCCTTCGCGTCGAACAGGCTCAGCACGACCCGGGCGTGCGCGTCGGCGCGCTCTGGGCTGCCGGGCAGGCGCGTCCGGCTCATGATGCCCGGGCCCGGTCGGCGGCCTGGATGGTGGCGCGCATGCTGGCCAGCATCGTTTCGGTCGGCATGGCCGGGCCGCCCTGCAGCGCCTGGCGGAAGGCGGCGGCGTGGGCGCGGTGGCCCTTGTCCTGGCGGCCCTTCCAGAACGTGCGGCCGTTGACCAGGACCGACCGGAAGTCCTCGATGACGACCTGGCGCGATCCGGCCAGCACCTCGACCCGTTCCTTGCCCGTTACGGGCGGAGCGCTGCCGTAGGCGATCGACGCGACCGAGCCGTCGGTGAACCGCAGCGCCACCGCGGCGCCGTCGTTCCCCGGCGACCCGTGCCCGCCCAGCACGCTCACCGCGTCCTGGATGTCCGCGCCCACGAGCGCCTGCGCGGCGTCCACGAAGTGGCACACCTCGCCGAGCAGGCGCCCGCCCTGGCGCCGGTCGAGATACCAATGCCCGTTAGGTACCTGGCCTGCGGCGATCCGGTAGACGAGCAGCTTCGGGGCCCGCACGGCTGGCGCCCAGCGCCGGTTGAAGCCGAGCGCGAGCTGGCACCCGGAGCCCCGCCAGGCCTTCTCCACCTCGTCGAGGTCGTCGCAGCTCAGCGCCAGCGGCTTCTCGCACCACACGTCCCGCCCGGCGCCCAGGGCCTGGCTGGCGAGCTCGGCGTGCACGTCGTGCGGGGTAGCGATCACCACCACGCTGACATCGGGGTCGTCGATGACCGCCGCGGCGCCGGATACCGCCTGCTCGAATGCGTGCCGCTCCGCGGCCCGCCGCGCGGAGACGCCGCTCGCGGTGGCCACGGCGACGAAGCGCTCGAAGCCGGGCCGGGCCGCAGCCGCACCGGCTGGTCCGGGCCCGCCGCGGCCGGGCCCGCCGCGGCCGGGTAGGTGAGGCGGATCGCCAGGCGGGGTTCGGCCCGCTCGTCGAGCAGCCGGTAGGCCGCGCCCGCGTCACCGATGCCGAACGTGTGGGTGACGAGCCCGGACACCTGGAGCCGGCCCGAGGCGAGCAGGTCGAGCACGGCTTCCTGGTTACGGCCCTCGGTCCAGCGCACCTGCCCGGCCGGGTAGTCGACCCCCCAGGCCTCGTAGGACGGCTCGTACCGGCCCGGCCCGTAGGACCGGGCGAACAGCAGGGAGATCTCCCGCTCGTAGTACGGGGTGCGGCGCGGCGGCATGCCCACGTCACCCACCATCACCACGACGGCCCGGTCCCGGCACAGGGCCGGCGCCCTGGACATCGGCTCAGCCGACTGGCCGGCCGCGCACACCAGCACCGCGTCCGCGCCCCGCCCCCGGGACCAGCGCAGGACCCGGCTGGTGGTCGCGTCACCGGACTCGTCCAGGGCCAGCACGCCCGCGCTGGCCGCGGCGTTCCTGGCGAACCCGTCCGGGTCGATCCCGGCCACGTCGCAGCCGCAGGCCATCGCCAGCCGGGCCGCGAGCTGGCCGAGCAGCCCGAGGCCGAGCACCACGACCTTGGCGCCCGGTCCGACTCCGGACAGGCGCAGCGCGTGCAGCGGGATGGACGCGAGGGTGGCGAACGCCGCGTCCTGCGGCGGCACCCCTTGCGGCACGACCGCGCAGAGCAGGCCGGGCACGGCCTGGAACTCGGCGTGGCAGGCCTTCCCGGCACCGCCCGTCGCCACCAGCTGGCCGGGGGCGATCCCGTCGACGGCGGCGCCGGCCTCGATGACCACCCCGGCCCCGGAGTAGCCCAGGGGCAGGTCGGCGGCGAGGCGGCCGCGGACCGTCCGGGCGGCGGCCGGGATGCCCTCGGCCTGCGCCTTGCGCACCACCTGACGCACCAGGTCCGGCCGGGCGCGTGCCTTGGCGAGCAGGCTGGATCGGGCGAGCGTGGTGACCGCCCGTTCGGTACCTGGGGAGATCACCGAGGTCACGGTACGGACCAGCACCTCCGTCGGGTTGATCACCGGGCGCGGGACGTCGAGCACCTCGACCGGCCCGCCGCTGACCGGCTGCACGACCTGCTTCATGCCGTCGCCTCTCCTTCCGCGCGGCCGCGGGCGCGGCTCCAGACGGTGCTGACCCGGACCGGCAGGGCCGCATTGATCCGGCAGCTCAGTACGGGCGCGTCGACGGTGCTCCCGAACCCGGCGGCGACCAGCCTGATCCCGGCCGTCAGCGACACGGCATGGCTGGCCGACACGGCCACCGAGAAGGCCCCGGCCGGGCCGGCGACCACCGCCGCGGGGCCGGCGACCCGGGTTACCCACCCGGGCGCCAGCTGCCAGCGGATGACGATCTCGTGCCGGCCCCGCCCGGCCACCACGTCGTCGACCCGCAACCCGTCGCTGGTCAGCGACCAGCGGCGATGGTGACGGGGGCGGCCGGGGAGCCGCCGGAACCCGTCATGGGCCGCCTCGAACGTGATCGCCGGGGAGCCGGCCCGGACGGCCAGGCCGCTGACCCGGGCCCGCCGGCCGGCCCGGAACACGCCCCACACCTCGGTAGAATCCGCCCCGTCCACCTGCACGGTGTTGTGGGCGGCGGTGGACCGCTCGTAACGGCGGTCTGGCCCTGGCTCATAGGTCGAGGTGCCGGTGTCGATCAGCAGCGGGGCCCGGTCCACGTGTACCAGGCAGCCGAAGGTGTCGGCCTGCGCGTGGGCCGGAAGCGACGGCGGGCACGGCGGGCCGATGTCGGCGAGCAGGTGCCAGCCGCCGGCCACGGCCCGCACCAGCCCGGTCGCCGGGAGCACGAGCAGCCGGCCGCCCAGCATCCCCGGAGCCGGCGCCCGGGCCGGGCGCAGCGCGGCGAGCAGCTCGCGGTCGACCGGGTAGCCGTCGTTGAGCAGCGGGACCTCGCCGTCGGGGGTGAGCACCGCGCCCAGCCACTGCTGCATCCTCTCGATGGCCGTGGTTAGCTCTCCGGCCGGGGCCTGTCCGGCGGCCCGCAGCAGGTCCGCCACGTCGATGAGGTCGGCCAGCACCTGGCAGTGATAGGCGGGCGCGCGCTCGTAGTGGCCGCCGTCGGGCAGCACCTGCGTGGTCAGCTGCCCGGCCAGCCGCCGCAGCGCCAGCCGGAGCAGCCGCTCGTCGGCGAAGAAGACGGCCAGCCCGGCCAGGGCCTTGAGCCCCTTGATCAGGTGGTTGCCGCCGACGTCGTACTCCAGGTGGCGGCGCAGGAATCCCGCGTGCGCCGCCAGCCCGGCGGTGAATTCCGGCTCGATGTCGCTGCCGGCCGCGAGCGTGCGGTGCAGGCCGCACCAGGACCAGGCGCGCAGCGCGGCGGGGTACGGGTGCCAGGCATCGCCGCGGCCGAATCCGGCTGACGCCTGCCAGGACCGCCACAGCACGGCGAACAGCGACTGGGCGGCCCACCGGTCCGGGTCCGCGGCCAGCCCCCACGCCCAGTCCCAGTAGTGCAGGTGAAAACGCCAGAGCCGCGGCGCGTCGGGATGCTCCCAGCTGAGCTCGCGGGTCAGCCCGATCAGGCTGATCTTGCCTGCCAGCAGCTCGGGCAGGCACGGCCAGCGGCCGGGGGTCCGCGCGTCCACCGGCCGGTACCCGTCCGGCCAGCCGACGGCAACCGACGGATCCGGGCCGGCCAGGAGCAGGCGTCCCGCCGCGGGGAACCGGCGCAGGCCGTGCTGCTGGGCGCGCAGCCGCGCCCGGTGGGCCAGCTGGCCCGGCCGCAGGTGCATCACGGTACGGCCGAGCAAGGCCAGGTCCGAACGGGTCATGGCGCCAGCCCCAGCATCCGGGCCTCGTCGCCGATGCCGCGGGCGAACGTCCGGGGGGCGTAGTCCAGATCGCGGATCGCGTCGTCGATGGCGAACGCCTTGTTCTCGGCCAGCCGCAGCAGCTGCTCCGGCCGGATCCGGGGATGGCGGCTCAGCACCTCGTAACCGCGCGCCAGCAGCACCAGGGGCGCGAGCGGGACGGGCACCAGCCGGGTGCGGCTGCCGACGGCCCGGGCGCAGACGCGCAGCAGCTCCGCGAAGGGCAGCGGCTCGGGCCCGGCCACGTTGTACAGCGACCCGGCCGCCTCCGGCCGCTGCACCGCGGCCAGCACCGCGGCGGCGACGTCGGCTACGTGAACCGGCTGGTGCAGGCATCGGCCGGTGGCCGGCACCGGCAGCACCGGCGACCGGCTCAGCAGCCGCAGCAGCCGGGACAGGTTCCGGTCGCCGGCGGCACCGTAGATCATCGTGGGCCGCAGGATCGTCCAGTCCAGCGCGCAGCCGCGGATCTGCTGCTCCGCCGCCAGCCGGACCTGCTTGGCGGGCGGGTGCAGGGTCGTCGTCACCGCGGTGGTGGAGACGAAGACCGCCCGCTTGAGGCCGGCCTCCTCGGCGGCGGCGACGATACCCGGGCCGTGACCACGACCCAGCGACGCGAGGCAGACCAGGGCCTCGCAGCGGGCCGCGGCGAACGCCTCGTCGAGACGGCGCGCGTCGTCAAGGTCACCGTCCAGCGGGAGCGCGCCGTGGGCCGCCACCACCCGGGCCGCCGCCGGGCTGCGGGCCAGCGCCACGACCTGGTGCCCGTGGCGGGCCGCCGCCCGCAGGACGTAGCCGCCGGTAAAGCCGCTGCCGCCGACCACAAGGAGCCTCATCGCAGGCCTCCGGGCGCGTCCAGGAGCTTGCGGTAGAGCCGGGCCAGCGTGTCGCGGTCGAAGTGCCTCTCCACGTAGCACCGTCCCTGCCGCCCCATCGCCTGCCGCCGCTGCGGGTCGGCGGCCAGCGCCCGGATCGCGGCCGCGAGGGCCTCGCTGTCGGCCGGCGGCACCACCCAGGCGCCCGCTTCCCGCAGGATCTGCCCGGCTTCGCCGGTCACCGCCCCGACGACGGCCTTGCCCGCGGCGAGGTACTCGAACATCTTCGACGGGATGAACGCCGAGAACAACGGCACGTCACGCAGCGGGACCAGGCAGATGTCGGCCGCGGCCAGCAGCGCAGGGACCTGCTCGTGCGGCACCCCGGGCCGCAGGGTGACGTTGCGCAGCCCGCATTCGGCGACCCGGTGCCGCAGCCGCTGCTTGTCCGCGCCCTCGCCGACGAAGGCGAACCGGATCGCGTCGGCGGTGAGCCGGGCGGCGGCATCGGCCACCGACGCGAGCCCCTGCGAGATGCCGTGCGTCCCGGCGTAGAGCACCAGGCAGTCACCGGGGCCGGCGCCCAGCCAGGCACGCAGCCTGGCGCGCACCTGCGCATCCGGGGCCGCGTCAGGATCGAACTCGCCGGGGCATACGCCGTTGCGGATGGTATGCACCTTGCCGGCCGGCACGCCACGCGCGATCAGGTTGGCGCGGAACCCGTCGCTCACCACGATCACGGTGTCGGCCGCCGCGTAGGCGGCAAGTTCCAGCCGTTCCAGCAGCCGGATCAGCCGGCGGCTGGTCAGCACGCCGAGTTCGGTGAAGATGGCAGGCCACAGGTCGCGCACCTCCACCACCAGCCGCGCGCGCTTGAGCCGGGCCAGCAGCCAGCCGGCGCCGATAGCGAAGAAGGTGGGCGAGGAGACCACGACCACGTCGGCGCGCCCGCTGACCCGCCCGCCCAGCACCACGCTGGTGATCATGAAGCTCAGGTGGCCGATGGTCTTGCGGGCCGTTCCCTCGTTCGGCGTGGCATACAGCCAGGTCCGTATCACCCGGTAGCCGTCACGCTGGTCACGGCGCCGGATCGCGCCGCGGTACTCGGACGGCACCACCCCGGTCGGGTGGTTCGGCATGCCGGTCAGGACCGTGACGTCGTCTCCGCCGGCGGCCCAGGCGGCGGCCAGGGCGGACAGGCGGGCCTGCGGGGCCCCGGTCTCCGGCGGGAAGTAGTGAGTCACGAGGAGGATCCGCATCGTCAGCACGCCGCCATCCGGGTTACCCGGCGGGCCAGCAGCGCCGGCGAGCGCAGGTAGGCCAGGAGAACGCCCGCCCCGGCCAGGTCGGCGGCGGCCCGCAGGGCGGGATCGCCGGCCAGGCTCGCCGCCCCCAGCAGGCTCACCAGGACCGTGATCCCCGCCGCCGTTACCGTCACCCGCTGGTGCGACCAGCCGGCATCGCACCACCGCTGGTAGATGTGGGTGCGGTGCGGCTCGAGCCAGCGTTCGCCGGCCCGGATGCGACGCTGCAGCGTCCAGGCGGTGTCCGCGAGGTAGAGGGCGAGCGGCCCGAGCGCCGCCTCGGCGGGGACGGCGTGCAGGACGGCGTAGGCGGCCAGGGTGGCCAGGGCCGCCCCGAGCGCATAGCTGCCCGCGTCCCCCAAGAACACCCGGGCCCGGCCGGCATTCCACGGCAGGAAGGCCAGCGCGCCGACGGCGACCGCCGCGCCGGCCGGGACCATGAACCCGTCGTGCCGCCACCACCCCAGGCCGGCGTAGACGACGCCCGCGATGACAGCGTGCGCCCCGGAAATCCCGTTGACGCCGTCCATGAAGTTGAACGCGTTCACGAACCCGGTGATCCAGACCAGGCCGAGCCCGGCCAGCAGGGCGGCCCTGGAGGTCGACGCCGCCAGTCCGCTGACGAGCACCATGGCCACCATGGCACTGCCGGCCGCCTGCCAGATCAGCCGCCGCCCGGGCGGCAGCCCGTGCAGGTCCTCGGCCAGCCCGAGCAGTCCGAACGCGGCCACGGCGAAGCCGAAGACCACCGCGTCGGCTCCCCCGATCAGCCCGGACGCGACCAGCAACCCGGCGGCGACCGGGATACCGCCGCCCCGCGGCGTCGGGATGGTATGCGAAGACCGATCGCAAGGGACGTCGATAATGGCCGCGCGGCGCAATAGCGGGACCGTCACGGCTTCCGCCGCGATGACCACCGCGCCGCACGCGGCCACGGCAACCAGGTTGGTAAATTCCCCCGACATGAGACTGCCGACCCCCCGACACGATCCCTGCACTGGCCCGGAGACTTACTAATCCCCGGGAAATTAGCTCGGACTGCGATCCTGGGCCATGCTGCTCCCGTTCGGGTGACCGCCAGGCGTCACTGACGCGACCCCCGCATGATTGGGCTTATAGCTATATTGATAAGGCTTATACGTATATGAGTACCCGTACCCGTAATTGCGCCCGGTGTGCCTGGTCACCTTGTTGAGCACGATGCCCAGGATCGTGGCGCCGACCTGGTCCAGCTTCTCCGCGGCCCGGTGCAGGTCTCCTTTCCTGGTCTGCCCGGCTGCCGCCAGCATCAGCGTGGCGTCCGCGTACTGGGACAAGATCGCGGCGTCGGTGACGGGCAGCACCGGCGGGCTGTCGATCAGCACCAGGTCGAACTCGTCCCGCAGCCTTTTGAAGATGTCCCGGGCGCGGGCGCCGTTGAGCAGTTCGGCGGGATTCGGCGGGACCGGCCCGGCCGGGAGCAGGCTGAGCCGGTCCAAACCGGGGACGGGCAGCAGCACCTCCTCCAGCGTCCGGCGGCCGGCCAGGACGCACGTCAGGCCCGCCTGCTCGCCCAGCCCGAAGAACTCCCCGATCCGGGGCCTGCGCAGGTCACACGAGACCAGCACGACCCGCTCGCCGGCTTGCGCGAAGACGACCCCCAGGTTGGCCAGGGTCGATGTCTTGCCGTCACCGACACCCGGGCTCGTCACCACCAGGCTGCGCAGTTGCTGCTCCTGCCGGGCGAACTGGAGTGATGTCCGCAGCGACCGGTAGGACTCCGCGGCCGGAGAGGTCGGCTCGGTAACCGATACCACGACCGGCTTCGACCGTCGCCCGGAGCTCACCACCGGGGTCATGGCCAGCACCGGGCCGCCGCCGAGCTGCTCGGCCACCTCCTTGGAGGTCAGCCGGTCATCGAGGCTGTCGCGCAGGAAGGCCGCGGCGAGGCCGAGCGCGAGCCCGGCCGCCAGGCCGAGCAGGGCATCCTGGACGGGCTTGGGCGAACTCGGCGAGACCGGGGTCTGCGCCGGCGTGACCAGGACGACTTCGCCGGTGTCGACCGCCCCGCTGACCTGCATCTGGGCCAGCTGTTCCTTCAGCACCGCCTGCTGATTGAACAGCGCCGACGCCGCGGGCGAGGTCGTGTTGCCGTGGAAGGATCGGAGCTGCTGCCCGATCGAGGAGATCTGCGAGCGCAGCTGCGCCTCGGCGGTCGCCAGGTTACGGCTCGCCACCGCCTGGCGGTACTGCACGAAGGCATTCGCGTACAGGTTCGCGACCAGGGACGCCTGGGACGGCACCGGGCTGGTGGCGGTGATGGCCATCACGTTCGTCTGGCCCACCTGCGCCGCCGACACCGCCGGCGCGCTCTTCAGCCGATTACGCACCGCCTGCTGCACCGGTGCGCTGGTGACCAGCTGCAACTCGGTCTGCACGTCCGTCTGGGTGACCGGCTGCTGGGCCGCGCTCAGCCCGCTCGCGTTGACGGACGGCTGCACCAGCAACTGGGCGGTGGCCGAGTACTGCTTGTGCGCGGTGAGCGAGAACGCCAGGCTGAGCGCCAGGCCGAGCACGGTTATCGAGCCGACCCACCATTTTCGCTGACGCAGAATCCCCAGGTATGCGCGAAATGTCGGCTCGGTACCGAATTCGGTCATCATTACTTTCTCTCTGATTTGCAGGTAGCGGCATGCGTTGCGAGAAATGAGTGTACGCCAAGCACGGCTGGGATAAAATTTATGCCCGCACCCGGCATGGCGCCCAGTTGCGGAAAGTTATGCAGAGCGATCAGAAAAGCGGACGAAAAGCGATTTCCGGCTATATCAAGATGAATGACGAAAATGGAATGGCGCATATTCCGGCGGTGCAGGCGGGCCAGGACACCCCGGCCGAGCCCGGCATTCTCGTGCTCTGCACCGCGAACGTATGCCGGTCCGCGATGGCGGCCCCGCTGCTCGCCCGGCGGCTGGCCGCGCTCGGCGTGACGACGCCGGTGCGCTCGGCCGGGATGACCCGCCACGGCGACCCGCCGCATCCGGAAGTCATCTCGGTCATGGCCTCGTACGGGATCGAGACCGCCGCGCACCGCAGCCGCGTTGCCTGCGCCGCGGACCTGGCCCTGGCCACCGTCGTGCTGGCGATGTCCAGGGAAAACCTCCGGTATGCCGTGACCACTGCACCCGCGGCATGGCCGCGTGCGTTCACGCTCAAGGAACTCATCCGGCGCGGTGAGCAGATCGGGCCGCGTCCCCCGGACGAGCCGTTCTCCGGCTGGCTGGCGCGCGCTCATGCGGGACGCGAGCGCATGGCCCTGCTCGGCGACTCGGCCGAGGACGACGTGGCCGACCCGGCAGGCGGACCGCGGCGGGCCTACGCGGATACCGCCCGTCTGCTGGAGCGGCTGGTGACGAGGCTGGCTGAGCTTGGCTGGGCGCATACTCGACCGGGTCCCTTACCCCGCCGGCCGCGGATACGGCCGGTCGGCTAGCCACGGGCCGGCTTCGCGTACTGCCAGCGGCCCGGGCCCCTCCTGCACCGGGACGGCCGAGGCGCCGTCGCCGGAATCGCCGCAGGCGTACCTGGCCAGCGCCTGGCGCAGCCAGCCGGCGTCGGCCTCGGGATCCAGGGCGGCCACCTCGCCGGGGTTCAGCGCCGGCACCGGAACCTGGCAGATCAGCGGGTGGCAGGGCCGCTGATCGGTCTCCCCGGGCCCCAGCAGGTCTTCGGTCAGCTTCTCGCCGGGGCGCAGCCCGGTGAACACGATGTCCACGTCGCGTCCGGCGCTGGCGGTCAGCCGCCGCGCCATGTCGGCGATCCGCACGGGTGCGCCCATGTCGAGCACGAGGACCTCCCCGCCGCGGCCGATCGCGGTCGCCTGCAGCACGAGGTGGACCGCCTCCTCGGCCAGCATGAAGTAACGGCGGACGTCGGGATGGGTCACGGTGACCGGGCCGCCCAGGGCGACCTGCGCGGACAGCGCGGTGAGCACCGATCCGCGGCTGCCGAGCACGTTGCCGAAGCGCACGCTCAGGTACGCCGCGCCGGTCTTGGCGGCCATGTACGCGGTGAGGCGTTCGGCGATCCGCTTGGAGTAGCCGAGCACGCTCACCGGGCTCGCCGCCTTGTCGGTGGAGATGTTGACGAACGACTGGACGCCGTTATCGGCCGCGGCCTCCAGCACCGTGACGGTTCCCCAGACGTTGCTCTTGAGCGCCTCGGCCGGGTAGCTCTCCAGCAGCGGCAGGTGCTTGAGCGCCGCGGCGTGGAACACGACGTCGGGCCGGAACCGCGCGAACACCTCCCTGATCCGGCGCTGGTCCCGGATGTCCGCCAGCACGGTCTCCTCGGAATCGAGCAGGGCCCGCCCGTTCAGCGCGAGCTGGACGGCGTGCAGGGCCGACTCGTCCCGGTCCAGCATGATCAGTTCGGCCGGGCCGAGCCGGTGCACCTGGCGGCAGAGCTCAGCGCCGATGGACCCGCCAGCCCCGGTCACCAGGACGCGCTTGCCCGCGATGTGCTCGCGCACGAAGGCCACGTCGGTGGTCGCCGCCGGGCGGCCGAGCAGGTCGCTGATGCGCGGATCACGCACCCCCTCGATCCGCGCCCCGCCGGTGAGCAGCTCCCTGACGGACGGGATCACCTTCGGCGCAAGCCCGCACCGCTCGGCCGCCGCGGTGAGGTCCTGGATGACCCGGCCGCTGCGCCCGGCGATCGCGATGACCAGGACCCTGGCGCCGGTGCTCGCGGCGGCTTCCGCCATCTGGCCGCGGCCACCGAGCACCGGCACGCCGTCGATCCGCAGCCGCCTCTTGGCCGGGTCGTCGTCCAGGATCGCCACCGGCCGGTAGGCCGCGCCGGACTGGGTGGCCAGCCGGTGGATCAGCTGGGTGCCCGCGTCCCCCGCCCCGAAGACGATGATCTTCACGGCTGTCGGGGCCGGCGGCCGTGACCGGAGCCTCGCCGCGAAGGCCGCGTACCGGGCGCCGAGCATCGCCACCACGGCGATCGCCGCGCCGCCCAGGACGGTCCCGGGCAGGGCCCGCTGCCCCGGCACCAGCGCCGGGCCGATGACCGCGAGGCAGCATGTCGTCAGCAGGCCCGCCATCGCCACGGCCGTTACCTCGTCACGGCTTCCCCGCAGGTACCGTCCACGGTATAGGCCGGCGAAAAAGCCGCATCCAGCCGCCACCGCGCAGACTCCCGCGGCCCGGAAACCTAGCGCGGCTGCCGTCATATGAGCCTCGGCCAGGTCGCTGGTGGCCCTGGCCACGGTAAGCAAGCCGACTGTCCACGCCAGGGCGTCATATCCCGCCTCCGTGACCAGCCGCACCCATCGGCGCCTGCCCACGCCCCGCACTAGCTGCCCGCAGACCCTGCCGGGCGTCGCCCCCTCGCTCACGCCTTCCCCGTCCTAGCCAGTACACGGATGCCCGACCTCTTGCGTGTCCCCCCTGTCGTTTGCGAACATTACCCTGTGCAAGTGAAAGATAACATAGCGTTCAACTAGGGCTGATCCCTGACGGCACGGCAGAATTCGCTGCGGCCCCCCCCACGCGGCAACCGGCGCCATAAGGGCACATTTGCGCCCGGATACCTATCCGGGCGGACATTCGCGCTTTCCGGGCGGTTCATAGCAAGGGGGATAAAATGCCAGAAACGATAAAAGGGAACGATCCGGCCGCCGAACCGGAGACTCTGGACACCGCACCGGCGCCACACGCCCCCGGCCAAGCCGTCCCTGGCACACGGGGACGGCGGCGCGCCTGGCGCATATTGTTCCGGTCCATGGCGGCGCTTGCCGCCGTGGCGGTCGTGGCCGGGCTGGGACTCTACGCGGTGGTGAATCACCTGGAGAGCAATATCCGGCGCATACCGGTCACTCTGGCCGCGGCTCCCACGGACAGCAAGCGGCTGACCGTGCTCATCACGTCGACCGAGGTGGGACCCACCACAGGCCGGTCAGGTCCGGCCAGCACCGCCACCGGATTGATCATGCTGCTGCACCTGAACGCCGACGGGGAGACCGGCGGCGTGGTCTCGATCCCGTCATCGACGGTCGTGCCCGTTCCCGGCCATGGCATGACAGCCATCCAGAACGCGACCCTCGACGGCGGGGCCTCGCTGCTGGTGCAGACGGTGAATCAGCTCACCGGCGTGCCGATCAACCACTTCGCCAGGGTCGACTTCAACCAGCTGGTGAAGCTCGCCGATACCGTCGGCGGGGTCGACGTCACGATACCGACGGCCTTCACGGCCTACGGCCACAACTTCACCGCGGGCGTCAATCACCTCAACGGGGTCACCGCGATTTACTACGCGCGCGATCCGGCCATTTCCGAGCAGACCCGGGTGCTGCGCCAGCAGAACCTGCTCCGCGCCGCGATCAACAAGGTCGTCCATGGGCGCCTGCTCAGCAACCCGCTGACGACGATCAACATCCTGAACGCACTCACCAGCGCGCTTACCGTGGACAGCAACTTCAGCAACTCCGAGCTGATCACGCTGGCGTCGAGCCTGAAGAGCGTCACCAGCAACCGCGGCACGTTCGTCACCGCGCCGACGACGGTGGTCGGTGGCAAGCAGGTGCTGAACAGCGCCCTCAGCCATCAGCTGTGGTCCGCCGTCAACAACGACTCCATCGCCGCCTTCGCCAAGCAGCATGCGTCGCTGGTGACGCCCACCACGGTGCCCTGAGAGATCACCCGGACCTGCGGGCGGCCGGCCGCCGCTGCGCACCCCGCCCTCGCCCTTGCCCTTGGGGTGTGTGGGCCCCTGACCCCATCTATCGGGGTGCGGGGCCCACGCACCCCATCGATCGTGCTCCCCTGGGATGCTGGGGAGGCTGCTGGTGCTGGTGTTGCGGCTGGGCGCGGGAGGCCGGGGCGGCGCGGGAGGCCGGAGGCCCGGTGATCTCCCACCGCAGGGCCGGCGGGCGGGGCTGCTCAGGAGGCCGACGAGGCGGACGGCGCCGAGGTGTCCCAGGCGCTGATCGCGTTGTTGAAGGCGGCCAGCTTCGGCAGGGCGGACCTGACGTGGATGTACGCGGTGTCGTAGGAGCCGTTGAAGGCGTCGCGGCCGACCTGTGCCAGTTCGGTCATCCCGGCTCGGTATCCGGCCCTGTCCACCGGGGGCAGATGACGGCTGGCGACGGTGGCATCGGTGATGAGCCGCTGCGCGTCGGCGTAGAACGTGCCGTCATCGTCCCGCAGCGTGTCCTTGAGGATCAGGTCGCTGAGATCGTTCGCCACGTTCTGGTACTGCCGGTACCCGCCGCCAACCCACCAGCGGCGGAAGGCGCTCCGCCCGGACGCAGTGACCACGCGCGCCTGCGCTGCCTTCGGTACCGCCTGCGATGACGCCTGCACCGCGACCACCGGCTTGCTGTGCACCTGCGGTGTACCCGATACGTGTACCCCCGCGCTGGAGCAGCCCGCCACTGCGGTAACTGCCAGGCCCGCTGCTACCAGCCCCCACTTTCGTCCCATCGCCCTGTCCCCTTCTCTCCCGAGGCCGCCAGCGCCCGCCGCCGACTTGTTGCCGCACTCCCAACTTCGTGCGGGCAGGTGGCAACCCAGGTGGCCCGCACGGTGCAGTCCGGTTGCCGCGCAGGCCACGGAAAATGCCGTGAGAATAGGGATTAAGCAGAGTGAACGGGTCAAGACCCCGCACGGTGCCGCTGCTCGCCGAGCAGGATGAGAACGTAGTCATTTGACGGCCTTGACCGCATTCGGGCAGCATAGCGGGCAAGCCCGCAGGACCTCCCACGGGGAGAATCGCCAGCGGGGCCAGGGGGCGCAAGCCCTCCCCGGACCGCATGCCCCTCAGTCCTCACCCCCCCAGGACCGGGGCCTGCGGTCCGGGCCCCCCGGGGGCCCGGTGGCGCACGAGAGCTGACGCGCCGGCCGGGACCCCGATGCAACCATTAGCTGTCCGCCGGTGGTCTGCATGGCTGAAGGGTTGACATCCTCCGCCGCCCTGAAGGGCGGGGATTCCAGCCGCGACCTGAGGTCGCGCTGTAGGTTCGCGGTTCGCAGGCCCGGCAACCCGGAAGCCTCCCCGCGCAGCCACGGCATGCCCTGCCGCGGTTCCGTGCCAGGTAGTGCAGGTGCCCGCTTGATCCTTGCGGACAGCTTGAAGGTATCACTTCGCACTGACATTCCAGGGGAGGTGGAGCGGCGTTTCCTCCCCGGCCTGAAGGCCGGGGTCTCCACGCCGCGACCTTGATGAACGCGCAGCTGGACGGAGAGTTCCGTGACTTCATGCACGCACGCTGGCCGGCCATGGTCCGGCTGGCGTACGTCCTGACCGGGGACCAGGGCCACGCCGAGGACGTGGCCCAGACCGCGTTCGCGCGGGCCTACGCGTCCTGGCCGAACGTCAGGCGGACCGGCAACCCCGAGGCTTACGTCCGCCGGATCGTGATCAACGAGAACCGCAACCGGTTCCGCAAGCACCGGGTGGCCGAACGGCTGACCGACGCGCCGCCCGAATCCGGCACCGCGCACTCACGGCAGGGCGACATCGCCACCGCGGTCTCGTTCAACGACGCGGGCGGGCTGGCGTCCTTCGGGACCTGGCTCAGGCCCGGCCAGCACGGGCTGGCCCGCGCCTCTGGCCGGATCGGTTCGGGGTCTTACCTGGGCGGCCACTGGTCGGTGACGGCGTATCTGGGCCCGTGGGGCGTCTGCCTGGAGGCGGAGGGGGGCAGCGGCTGCGTGGACGCCACGTCCGTTTCCGGGCTCGGCACGAAGGTGATGTTCTGGGCCGCCGGCGTCCCGGGGGTGGCCGGCGGCAGCGCGGGCGCATCGGTGGTCCGCATCGTGGTGACCAGCCCGGACGGGAAGACCGTGGAGGTGCATCCGGTCACGGTGGGCGGCGCCAAGTTCTTCGCATTCGCGATCGGCCAGGGGTCGCGGCCGTGGAAGTGGACCGCGTACGACCGTTCCGGGAAGATGGTCGCCTCGTCCACGGTGACCCCCGGATAGTGAGCACCGCCGCCCGCGAAAAGACGGATGCCCGGCCCCGCCGTCCGGGGCCGGGCATCCGGGCCGTCAGATGGTCCTAGTTCGAGCCGCTGCCCACGGTGCTGGCGTTGCTGTAGGCGGGGTTCTGGGTGCAGCTGCTGTCCTGCGCGGCCTGGACGTCAGGGGTCAGGATGCCGAGCGCGCCCACCAGGCCGGTCGCGATGAACTGGTTGCCGGATCCGTTGGTCGGGAGGGAGTCGTTGCAGGCCTGCACCGGCAGCTGGTTGCCGCTGAGGTTCAGGATGCTGTCGTTGTTGAAGCCGGAGGTGGTGTCCCCTGGGGTCTCCTCAGGGTCCTCGCTGGACTCCGAGCCGGTCGTCGTCGTCTCAGTGGTCGCCACGGCAGGGTTCTGGGTGCAGCTCGTGTTGGCGGCCGCGGCGGTGCCCAGGGTGCCCAGGCCAATCGCGGTGGTGATGTTGGACAGGTCGGTCTGGTTGCCGCCCGCGTTGACCGGGAGCTGGTCGTTGCAGGCCTGCACCGGCAGCTGGTTGCCGCTGATGTTGAAGATGCTGTCGTTGTTGAAGCCGCTCGGGCTGCTGACCGTGGCGGCGCTGGCCGCCGGCGCGGACATGCCGACGAGCGCGGCCGTCGCTACTGCGAGCGCGAACGCGCGGTTCTTTCCTGACATGCTTGTCTTCTCCCCAAGTGATTTATGGATTCAGCACGCGACGTTCGCGTGACGGTGCGTGTTCAAGCGGTGACTCTACATGACCACGTGTAACCGGGGCGGCATGTTCGGGTGGACTCGCCGCAGTATTTCTGGCCGTCAGCGGAAGTCGCGGCTGGTGACAGCGTTGCCGGTGAGAGACGCAGCGACCGTCAGCGGGCGCAGCGCGTCGGCGACCAGGCTGACGGCGCCGCCGGTCCGCTCGATCCGGCCCCGGACGAGCAGGGCGGGTGCCGTCGCGGCGGCCGGCTGGTGGCGTTCCCACACCTGGGGCGGGCAGATGACGTTCACCATGCCGGTCTCGTCCTCCAGGCTGATGAACACCACGCCCCGCGCGGTGGGCGGCCGCTGCCGGTGAGTGACCAGCCCCGCCACGGTCACGTCAATACCATCACGCGCCGACTTGAGCGCGGCCGCGGTCAGCACCTGCCGCGCGCCGAGCGCGGCCCGCACATGAGCCACCGGATGGGTGCCGTACGTGCTGGTGGCCCACAGGTCGGCCAGGGTCTCCTCGGCCGGCGTCATGGCCGGCAGCGGCGGCGCGGACATCCCGGTGGCGGTGCCGGGCAGCTGCCCCTCGCGCAGCGAGGCGGCGGCCCCGGCCGCCCACAGCGCGGCGCGCCGGCTGAGCCCGAAGCAGCCGAACGCGCCCGCGGCGGCCAGCGCCTCGAGCGCGGCGGCCGGCAGGTGCGTCCTGGCCGCGAAGTCAGCCAGGTCACGGTAGGGGCGTCCGGCCGCGACCCGTTCGGCTGCCTGGGAGCCCAGGTGGCGCACGGCGGACAGGCCGAGCCTGACGGCCGGCGGCGGCGACCCCTCCAGTGTGGCCAGCGCGTCGCTGGCGTTCACGTCCACGCCGCGGACCACCACCCCGTGCCGCCGTGCGTCGTTGATCAGGCTGTGCGGGGCGTAGAACCCCATCGGCTGGTTGCGCAGCAGCGCGGTGGTGAACGCGGCCGGGAAGTACCGTTTCAGCCACGCGCTGGCGTAGACCAGGTAGGCGAAGCTGATCGCGTGCGACTCGGGGAACCCGTAGCTGGAGAAGGCCAGGATCTTGGCGTAGATGTCCTCGGCGACGCGGGGACCGATGCCGCGCTCGGCCATCCCGTCGAGCAGCCGCTGCCTGAGCTCGGTGATGCGCTCCGGGGCGCGCTTGGCGCTCATCGCCTGGCGCAGCCGGTCGGCCTCGTCCGGGGTGAACCCCGCGCAGTCGATGGCCAGCTGCATCATCTGCTCCTGGAACAGCGGCACGCCCAGCGTCTTGCCCAGCGCCGGCCGCATCGACTCGTGCGGCATGGCCGCATCCTGGTGGCCGTCGTGGCGGCGCAGGTACGGGTGCACCGAACCCCCCTGGATCGGGCCCGGCCTGATCAGCGCGACCTCGATGACCAGGTCGTAGAACTGCTGCGGCCGCAGCCGCGGCAAGGTGGCCATCTGGGCGCGGGACTCCACCTGGAACACGCCCACCGTGTCCGCCTCGGCCAGCATCTGGTAGACGGCCGGGTCCTCCTGCGGGATGGTCGACATCGTCCAGCGCTCGCCGTAATGGGAGTCCACCAGGTCGAAGCAGTCGTGCAGGGCGGCCAGCATGCCCAGGCCGAGCAGGTCGAACTTGACCAGGCCCGCGTAGGCGCAGTCGTCCTTGTCCCACTGCAGCACCGAACGCCCTGGCATCCGCGCCCACTCCACCGGGCACACCTCCCCCACCGGGCGGTCGCAGATCACCATGCCGCCCGAGTGGATGCCGAGATGCCGCGGCAGCCGCTGCATCCTGGCCGCCAGCTCGGCCACCGCGGTCGGGACCCTGGCCGGCAGCGACTCTCCGTCGGCCGGCGGGCCCGGCCCGATCTCCCGCGCCCAGGCGTCCGCGTCGGCCGGGGTGAACCCGAGCGCGCGCCCTGCGTCCCGCAGCGCCATCCGCGGCCGGTACGAGATCACGTTGGCCACCTGGGCGGCCCGGTCCCGGCCGTAGGTGCGGTAGACGTACTGGATGACCTCCTCGCGGCGGCGGTGCTCGATGTCCAGGTCGATGTCCGGCGGCCCGTCCCGGCCGTCGGACAGGAACCGCTCGAACAGCAGGTGGTGCGAGACCGGGTCCACGCTGGTGATGCCGAGCGCGAAGCAGACCGCCGAATTCGCCGCCGACCCGCGGCCCTGGCACAAGATGTCGTTGTCCTCGCAGAACGCCACGATGTCGTGCACGATCAGGAAGTAGCCGCCGAACTCCAGCCGCTCGATCACGTCGAGTTCCCTGGCGATCTGGGCGTACGCGCCGGGGACTCGTTCGGCGCCGGGCGGGCCGTAGCGGGCCGGGGCCTTCCGCGCGACCAGCTCGCGCAGCCAGGAGGCTTCGGTGTGCCCGGCCGGGACACCGAAGTCGGGCAGGCTGGGGGCGATCACCGTGAAGTCGAACGCGCACTGATGGCCTAGCTCGACGGTGCGCTCGAGCACCCCCGGGTACCGGCGCAGCCGCGCCGCCATCTCCTCCCCTGACCGCAGGTAGGCGGTGCCCGCCGCGGGCAGCCAGCCGTCCATGTCGGCCAGGCTGCGCCGGGCCCGGATCGCGGCCAGCGCCTGGCCGAGCCGGGCCTGCGCGGGCGCCGCGAAGTGGACGTTGCCGGTGGCCACCACGC
>WNGL01000813.1_pt1 | contig 37458 bp, 38 predicted proteins | sample 5400591 | NCBI WGS metagenome assembly WNGL01 (sample SAMN13153377, study PRJNA577476) | soil metagenome | isolation source: 80 cm soil or saprolite under Garry oak tree replicate 1 | place: USA:California | collected 2016-06-15
GTGAGCCAAGCCAGGGAGCGCGGGAGTGGTTGATTAGGACTCGCGGATATTCTGGCCAGGAAACGTTGGTTACGAAGTTGGACGTTTTAGCTGCAAGTTGCGAAGCCTACGCCCAGTTGGAGCGGACGGCGCTCCTCGAAGCACTCAAGGCTATTACGGCAGAAGTTAAACGGCTTTCGTACCATTCACAGTTAGAACACATGGGGCCATTTGTCACCCAGGCCGAGCGGGCTATCAGGAAGGCAGAGCGACCTTGAGCAAGCCACGCCAGCTAGTCATCATTGAATGGTATGACTCTTGCGGCTTAGATTCACGCTGGAAGACGATTCAAGCCACTTGTGAGCAGAAACCGATCAAGATCACCACGGTCGGCTGGATCATCGCTCAGGATCGGAAGAAGGTAATCGTAGTGGCCAGCATCTCTGACGTAGAGCATTGCGCTGATGGGTGTGTAATTCATCGGCGAGCGATTGAGAAGATGTACAAAATAGGCAGGCCGGGTGATTGGCAGAGGAAACATGCTGACTAGTATCCTCGACGTTCCGATGAAATGTGAACTCTGTGGAGCTGTGACTCGTGCCGGAGATTGCGAACCGGACGTAGACGGAGACGGTTCTCTAGGATGCCCATTAGCAGATTGTGGCGGAATTGTCCGCCAGATTGGAGGTTGTCATGAGTAACGATATACCTCGTAGGAGCCGTTTGTACGAGATGACTCCTGCAGAGCTGGCAATAACTGAGGCAATGGAGAAAGTAGAGCAAGCAGGGTGCGACGTGCGCCTAACTAAGGCTGTTGTGCTGCTTGGCCGCGCGCGAGATCGGGTGGCAGATTTCGTGGATGGAGTGGCGGAGGAAACATGCTGACTAAAGCAGACAAGCGGTCATGCCCTAGTTGTGGGTACACGGAAGCTGACGCTCAGTTACATCATGACCATCATCTTTGCAAGAACGCTAGTAACGCGCCGTGGGAAAAAGAAGAAGCTACTACACGCAGAGCAGACAAGCCCAGCCAGGAACTGATGGAGATGGCGCACGAGTTTGACGAAGAGCTTGATCGCACAGGAGTTCTATATCTAGGCCGGAACATACGAATGGCGCAGTTTGGCGAACAGATCGTGCGGCTGTGCGCAGAGATCGCCGTCAAGAACAGACATAAAGATTATAGTTATGACTGTTCAGAGGATTTTCGCAAAGGATACGAATTAGCAACACAACACGTCGAGGAAGATATTCTGCGCAAGTTCGGCATGGAGTGACGCAATGAGAATGTTAGCAACTCTAGTTCTGACCGCGCTGTTCTCTGGCTGTGTACATCGCGTGCAGGCATATAACCAGCGCGTGTACGACCAATGCGTCGCGCAGCATCACGGAGAAACTTGGACATGGAACGGATTGCCTTTGACCTGCAAACCGCTGCCTTACCCTGCGAGGGGGAACGGTGATGAATGAGTCAGTCTGTAATTGCCAACCAGTAGGGTTTCCGGACGGCATCCGCCATCGGTTTGATTGCCCCGCTGCCTCACGTCCCACAGCCGAGGAGCCTATGAACGTTGTTGAAAAAGGGACTGCGGGTGGTAACGAGCGGACTGTATTTCATCGTGCGGCTGATGAGGAGCCGAGCGAGCGAGAAGCCTTTGAGAAGTGGCTGAAGAATGAGCCTGGGCTTAATTATGGCAACCAACCGCCGCAACGCAGCGGTACGGAGTATTCATATGGGCCTACACAAATCGCTTGGGAAGCTTGGCGGGCGGCTTGTGCTGCCGTTCCCGCAGCGAGCACGAATCAAGAAATGTTGGAAGCATTGAAAGAGCTATATCAACTAGCTACTCATCTCAAGATATTTACAGGTAGCCACAAGGCCCGAGTTGAAAGTGTACTTCGTAAAGCGCGGGGCGATTCTGGGGAGCGCAAGCCATGAATCAGTGCCCGATCATGGTGATCAGTGATTGTCCTTCTCAGTCGAGTGGCTTAGCACGCATTACGCGTGACCTATGTACTCTGTTGGTAGGAATGCCAGAGTTCCGTGTAGCCACTCTTGGTAAGTATGGCCTTGGCTCTGCACGTCTGCCTTGGACACAGTATCAGATGCAAGCTGACGAATGGGGAAATGTGAGTCTGCCGCTGGCGTGGGATGAGTTCTCACAGGATCAACCTGGGATTGTGATGACAATCTGGGACGTGACCAGGCTGCTCTGGCTTGCACGGCCTGAGTATTGTGAGGATGAGGGACTGCGAGGGTGGCTGCAGGATCGTAGGCGACGACGCTTCAAACTGTGGGGATATGTGCCTGTGGATGCGACAGGGCCACGCAATCGGCTAAGCACGATGTCGAAGGAATGCTTGCTGGGATTTGACAGACTGCTAGCTTACACGCCGTGGGGGATGGGCATCGTGCGCAACACGATAGGTGAGGAAGAGGCAGTGCGGCGCGGGCTGGACTGGATAGGCCATGGAATCAACACAAGGACTTTCACACCGAGGGCCATATCTAATAGAGATACACGTGTTGGAAGTGTTAGGCCGTGTACACGCGAGGAGCTGGAGCATGATGAGGAGCTAGAGAGGCTATATCCGCTGATACACGCAACCATTGAAGAGGGAGCCATTGTGGACCTTGAACCACAAGGAAGGGTTGCCGCATGCGATGCAAGCGGCGTGCAAGAGGAGATAGGTCCTACGCTAGCGGAAGCGATAGCCGACAGTCCAGCAGAGCAGACGTATGCGAAGTTACGAGAGATGCGTGAGCAAGGGGAGGTGATGCCAAGTGCAGGGTTACAACCCATTCGTGAAGTAGAGGGCGGTCACGGAGCCTCTGTTGAAACGAGTGACAAGGTGGTTGAGATGCCCAGTGTTGCAGGCGGGAGCGATGGAGAGGCAGTAAACGTCAAACGCGTGGGCATCGTGATGACCAACCAGGCTAGGAAGGACTGGGGACTGGCGGCTGCGACCTGCGCTGGGATTGTGGAGCGCTTGCAGGGCGATGTGAGGTTCTGGTGGCACTGCGATACGCCGATCAGGCATTTCAGCCTGCCTGCGCTTGTCGCAGACTTTGGATTGGGAGAGTATATGGAGCTGACCACGCCGCCCATGAGCGATCAGAAGATGGCAGAGTGGCTACGCGCCTGTGACCTAACGCTACATACAGGCGCTGAAGGATTCGGTCTGCCGATCTTCGAGTCGCTCGCGTGTGGCGTTCCGGCGATTCATGGAGATTATGCAGGCGGGGCCAGCATCATGGCGAGCTGCGGACTGGCGCGTTACCTTGTGCAGCCGGTCGCGTGGCGTCTTGAGTCACAGCATAACTGCCTACGTCCTGTGTATGAACCTGAGGACTGGGTGAGGACGGCGTGCGAGGTGCTGGCGATTAAGCCAGATGCAGCATGGCTAGCGGGTCAGGTCAGTCATATGTCGTGGATGAAGCTAGGGCATGTATGGAAGCGCTATTTTCGTGAGGGGTTAGGCAATGAGTAGCCTCTCATTATTCTGCCCATCGACCGGAGGCCATGAAGAGGCCGTGACCTCATGGCAGGATACCATGAGCAAGCCTTGGGATGTGCGCGTGGATGCGGCGACTGAAGGCGAGGACGCAGGCTTCCTCGTGAAGTGTAACAAGGCGTGGCGCGAGACAGACGCTACTGTCATCGGTTACCTCCACTCAGATTTGTATATCTTGGAGAAGGATTGGGATCGCAGGGTCTTGGAGCAATTCGACGATCCGCGCGTGGCTGTGGTCGGCTTCGTGGGCGCAATCGGGCTTGCACATGAGGATATTTACAAGATTCCCTACGACTACGTGCAGCTCGCCCGCAATGGCGTGTTCAGCAACTTGACAGACTGGGAGGTGCATGGTGGGAGAGAGATGGATACCAGGAGAGTGGCTGTTATCGATAGTTGCGCAGTGTTTGTGCAGCGTGAATTTCTTGCTAGGTGCGGTGGCTGGCCTGTTGCTACATACCCAAACTCATCGCATTGCAGTGACCTGTGGATTTGTTGCATGGCTCATCGTTACCGACTTGGGGTACGCATGGTTGGTATCGCATGTTCTCACCGTGGTGGAGGGAAGGGACAGGCAGGTGGACAGTGGTTAGATCAGCGGGGCGGAGATTGGCAACTTCATCAAAGGGCGCATGAGTTGATCTACGATGACTTTCGGGATGTGCTGCCAGTGAGGATAAGATGACGAATTTCACAATGCTATGCAGAGATAGGCCGACGCTCACGGCGCAGGCGCTGCTCTCGCTCACCGCGCAGACCAAGGACATGACCGTCACGATCCTTGACGACCGCAGTCTGCCGACCACTGCGAATATGCTCAAGTGCTGGGAGGAGCATGACGGAGTTCACGTGGTACGCAATGAGCAGGCAATGGGCACGGGGGAGTTGCGCAATGCAGTCATCAAGGCCAGCGAGGAGCGATGGGGAAGGGGTGTATATCTCTACCTGAGCGATAACGATGTGGCGTTTCGCCCCCGTTGGTTGCAGACGTTGATCCGTCTGTATGACATGGTCTATCCAGAGTTCGCAATTCTCGGCGCATACAACCATCCATTCCATCAACCGATTTCTCGCTTCTATTCGCCAGACGCCTATGCGATACATGAGGTCTGGGCGCTGGCTACGCAGTCGATGCTCATGCGCTGGGAAGTGTGGGATGAGTTCGGGCCGTTCTGCCAGACTCCGGTTGACAAAGTATGCCAGAGCGAGGATGTGGACTTTTCGAATCGCATCCGCGCAGCCGGCCGCAAGGTCGGCACGGTCAGTCCTCCGCTGATCACTGCGACCGGGATCACGAACACGTTTGGAGAGAAGATACCTGGATGGGCGGCTGTGCTTGCAGAGGTTCCACGCGGGGTGATCGCAGAATGAGCGCTTCAAATGACAGAGGCAAGGTACTCCTGGATGCTCTCGTGCTGATCAGTCAGATGGACAACGCGGCTGACATGCAGAAGATAGCGATTGACGCCCTGATTGCGATAGGCGCGATCCGTCTAATGCCAGAGGAGCCGAAGGTGACACTGCAATGAATGTTCCCACGTATGAAGAAGTCATGCAGCTGACAGACACAGTGAGTAACTATCACCTCCTGCAGCCAGATGAGGGCCGCGCGATGTACGATGCCCTATGCAGCCTGCCAGACGGTGCGACAGTCGTAGAGATAGGCTGCGATCTAGGCCGCTCGTCCAGCATGATCTCGCAGCTTGCCCTAGCGAAAGGCTTCCTGACCATCCATGTCGATCCCTGGCAGGATGAACCAGCCAAGGCAAGGCAGTGGATGGAGATGATGTGTGAGCACATCGCCTATCATCCGTTCATCGTGCTGCGAGGGAAGACGAAAGAAGTGGCGCGGTACATCTGGCGACTGAGTGAGATTGACCTCGCATACATCGATGGCTGTCATGACGAGGCCGTGGTCGAGGCTGACCTTGCGATGGTAGCGACACGCGTACGCGGAGGTGGCCTGCTCGCAGCGCATGACTACCCATCAGCCGGAGTGTCAGAAGCGATAGACCGCTTCATCGCACGCGGTGGCTGGACGAAGGAGCAGCAGGCAGGCGGATTTGGTGTGTGGAGGCGAGAGTAATGCATCCGTCCGCGATGAACTTCGCCAAGTGGTTCTTTGATAAGTATGCGCCTATGAACATTGCGGAGATCGGCAGCTACGACCTATGCGGCGGCCCGATGCGAAGTGTCTCGCCTGCAGGCTGTCGCTACGTAGGCCTAGACTTAATGGGCGGGAACGGAGTGGATATCGTGATGACCGATGCCTACGTGATCCCGTTGCCTAATGCCTCGGTCGATGCCGCCGTATCTACTGCCACGTTCGAGCATATCGAATGGCCCTGGGTGACGTTCCTGGAGATGGCCCGCATCGTCAAGCCAGGTGGACTGATCTATATCAACGCTCCTAGCAACGGCCCATTCCATCAGCATCCGACCGACTGCTGGCGTTACTACCTGGACGCTGGGCCTGCGCTTGCAAAGTGGTCTACACACAAGGGAATCGCAATGGAAGTCGTGGAAACGTTCATCGGTGAGCCGGACGGCGGCAATCCTGATGGCTGGAAAGACTGGGTGTGTGTGTGGCGGAGAGTCGCATGATCAGCTTTGAAGAGGTCATGCAGACGACGCGCGGGATTAGTGGTTCGCCAGCGCTTGAAGATGAGGACGCACGCGGCCTTTATGATGCAGTCGCGACCGTACCAGCAGGCGGATTACTGGTCGAGGTTGGCTGTCAGCTTGGTAGGTCAAGCAGCCTAATCGCCCAGCTCCAACAGGCGATCGGCTTCCACAGCGTACATATCGATCCCTACACTTCTCAGACTGACTATCTGAAGCAGTGGACTGAGATGATGCACCGCGTGGGTGGAGACTTCACGCACGAGTTCACCCTGCTATGCATGCGTACTGAGCAAGCAGACTGGATGCTGGAGCGCCTCGGGCCGATTGACCTAGCGTTCATCGACGGGGATCATTGCCTGCCTGGTGTGCTGGCTGACCTGCGCTTGGTAGCTGAACGTGTACGCGTTGGAGGCCTACTGACTGCACACGATTATGCCAAGAGCGAGCAGACCGGCTTGGTAGATGTCAAGGCAGCTATTGATCCTTACATTGCGTCAGGCAAATGGGATGAGGTTGGTGTGTTTGGCTCGCTGGGTGTGTGGAGGAGGAAGTGATTAAGCTAGGCTTGAACGTGGGTAGCGGTCAGCGGCCTTTCACGAGCACGCCTGAGGTTCGCTGGTCAAACATAGACAAGATCGCACGCGGGAACATGACGGTTGATTTACTTGCGGATGGAGCCTGCCTACCGCATGACAGCCGCACGGTTGACTATGTCGTCCTGCATCATGTGCTAGAGCATTTCGGCTGTGATGAGGGAGCCGGTCTGGTGCAGGAAGCGCATCGTGTGCTCAAGCCAGGAGGTAGCCTGCTCGTGTTCCTACCAAACCTGCGAGCGCTAGCGATCCGCTGGCTAAGCGGTGAACTGAGCACACAAATCTATATGACCAATGTGTATGGTGCCTATATGGGAGATGAGGAAGACCGCCACAAGTTTGGTTACGATCCGAACTCGATCAGTGAGTTCCTTTGGTCAAACGCTGAATGGAGCGGTATGGGGCCATTCGATTGGCGCACTATACCGGGAGCCGATCTCGCTCGTGATGATAGATGGATCATGGCTGCGGAGTGTGTGAAGTGAGTAGGCTACTTTATGGACTGCAAGTTGGTATCTTGGTGTTCGCCTTCATGTATCCATTATTCATAGCACTTGGGCACATCACAGGGACACTAACTAAACCACCAGGCACTATGACACAGTTTGTGCTGCTTGGAGACTGCGTGATAATCGGATTGGTTCTTGCTAGGAGACTAATGTGAACCTAATCATTTGTCCCATTGTCGCCGGACTCAGCATGACGCGTGACTGTATGAACTCTCTGCTAGCTCAAGACATAGGCGATGTACGCGTGCTCGCAATAGACAATGGATCGCAGGACGGAGTGGGCAATTACCTACGAACGTTGCGAGCGAACGTTACGCTGCTAACCAAGTGGAAGCGTGTCGGTCTGAATGCGCTGTGGAACGAGACACTGACATGCGCATTTGACTCGCTCAAGCTAGAGCACGCGCTGGTCGTGAACAACGACACCGTGCTTCATCCTGCGACGTTCCGCCTGTTGCGTGATGACGGCGGATTGTTCGTGACCGCAGTCGGACAAGCGCCCGGTCGTGAGCTGGAGATTGGTGACCTAACCAAGCGCAGGCCGCATCCTGACTTTAGCTGCTTTCTCATACGTAAGGAATGCTGGGAGCGTATAGGCCGCTTCGATGAGCAGTTTCACGCTTACTGTGCAGACGGAAGCTACCACCTACGAATGGATCATGCAGGGATTGAGGCGTGCTCATTGCCGATTCCATTTACACACATTGCCAGCGGGACACTTAAGTACGCCAGCAATGAAGTACGTGATCAGATCAACAGTGAAGCTGCAGAAGATCGCGCCATGTTTGAGAAGTTATATGGATTCGCTATGGGATCACCTGAGTACTATGCTAAGTTTACTCACCCCTGTGTTCCTTTCGATGACATGGAGGGCAAAGCCACTCAAGGTTGATGAGCTTGTTATTCATCGGATTCTTATCCTTATGGTGCGCATGTAGTTTTTCAGTGACACCACATTGAATGCAACTATAAAGCCTTGTGGAAGCACGTAACTTTCTGTTTGCTCTGGCGCGTGAAAGCACGAACTGACGTAGCTCTGGATCGGAATGGTACTTAGCAAGCATGCGATTAAGAATCTTGCCATAATTGGACTCATACCATGCTTGTTTCGTCGCTCTGCCTTTTTCACTCGCACTATACTTTCGTGTAGCCTTGAGTCTATTAGCTCGATGTTTGCGTACGTAGAGCTTGTTTGACTCTCTGAGTCGCTCTCTGTGGCGATCTCGCCAATCACTCTGGCGGCATTGAGGAGAACAAAACTTAAGTTTTGTTACTGGCCAAGGGCGTTGTGGAAATGGTTTATTACACACATGACAGGTTGGCATTGCACAATGATAATCGTTGACAATCGCTTACACAAGTGTATTATCACTGAGTACGCAGAGGAGTTCACGCGATGACCGTAGCTGAGTTGATAGCTAAGTTAAGCGAGTTTCGGTCTGACTGTGAAGTGATCATTTGGGACATTGATACTTATGAGAAGAGTCTGATCGAGTCCATTGAATACGACGAGCCAGAGATTGACGTAGATGGCGAACGGTATGGGGACAAGGTTGACATCTTTGTGCAGTATCAGGAGGAGTAACCGGAATGACCGAGTGGCAAGGCTTACCGATCCCACAGCTCGACGGCTTCACTGGCTTCGTCCCGCCCGATGGCGATGGTACGTATGGCGTCGCACTGATCGGAGAAGCGCCGGGAGAACAGGAGATACGTTATGGTAAGCCATTTTATGAGAACGCCCCTGCAGGGGCAGTACTCAAACGACTTCTGTCTCGTGCCGGGTTGGACAGAGGGAAGTTCATCATCAGTAACGCTGTATGGAGTCGTCCACCCGGAAACTACCTGGACGGCTCTCAGATGGAAGGTAGGGCCATCGCTGCATATCAGCCGTTCCGCGATCAACTCTTTGAGCATTATAGACCAAGGGTATTTGTTGCACTGGGAGGTGTAGCGTTACGCACCTTGTCGCACTACGGAGGCAGAGGGGCCACGATCTCGAATGTCCAGGGCTACGTGCTCGAAGGGCCATACTCAGGCACTTGGGTGATCGGTGCCCTGCATCCCTCCGCGATCATGCGTGGGGAGCAGCGCATGAGTGGCGTGGTCATCTGGGCCTTGCAGAAGGCTATCGACATCGCACGGAACGGATTCGTACGCCTGCCCACGCGCTACGTGACTCACCCAAGCCTAGACGATGCGCTCGCATTCGAAAGGAACTACCATGCCGACACGCACTTCCTCAGCTACGACATCGAGACCGCCGAAAGCAGCTCGCTTGACGAGGAGCAGGTTGAAGAGAAAGACGAAGATATCTCGTACAACATTACCCGGATTAGCTTCTGCTATGAGGCTCCCTCAGGGTACGCCATTAGTCTTCCGTGGCAAGAGCCTTTTGTTGGAATCGCTAAGCGACTTCTCAGTTCTAGTGGTCGGAAGCGAGTCTGGAATGGTAACTTTGACAACCCTCGACTCACCGCCGCACACGCTCCTGTTAACGGGCGGATTTATGACTCCATGTGGGCCTGGAAGTTCCTCCAACCCACCCTCCCACGATCTCTCGGCTTCGTCGCCCCCTTCTACAACTGGACAGGAGAGCCATGGAAGAGCACAAGCGACAGTGAACCAGAGAGTTACTCGTGTAAAGACGCGCACGCGCTCCAGTTGATTGCGGACGGCGTGGATGAACACCTCAGGCAGAAGGGTCAGTGGCATGTCTACGAGCGCCACGTGGTTGAGCTAGGTGAGGTGCTGAGCAAGATGTCGGAGAATGGCCTGCCTTACGATCAGGCCAAGGCGGATGCCTTCAGTCTGGAACTCAAGGCAAAGTGGGATGAGCGATTCGCTGAGCTGCAGCGCTGTGTGCCTGACGAGCTGAAGCCGAGTAAGCAGAAGACAGGTTATGTAAAGGTACCGAAGGAGCTGGATGGCCTAGTGCAGCGTGAGTTCCCTGTGCTTAACAAGGAGACGATGGAGATCACGCGTGAACTGCGTTGGTGCAAGCTGGAACCGTTCCTTCCGACCTCGCATGTACAGGTCAAGGAGCTGATCAAGCATTTCGGTCACAGCGTAGGCAAGGCACGCAAGACTAAGAACGACACTGCCGATGATGAGACCTTGAAGAAGCTGCTCAAGAAGACACGAGCAAGCAAGAAGCCACGCGACAAGGAGCTAGGCGAGCTGCTGCAGACGATCCGTGAGTGCCGTCAGTTGTCGAAAGTGCAGGGGACATACGTCAAAGGCTGGAAGCCTGGACGTGACGGACGGATTCATGCGACGCCTGGTCACTGGGGCAAGATGTTCCGTGTAAGCTGGCGTCGTCCTAACATTAGCGCCACCATTCAGGACAAACAGGAGGAGTACATTGCTAGCGGATTTCGAAAGTGCGTTGCAACACGTGCTGGGAGCGTGCTACTCGAATCAGACTGGAAGGGAATCGAAGCCGTGCTCGTGGGATGGTTCGCGAATGACCCTGACTACATGCGTCTCGCTCGTCTGGGGGTGCATGACTACATGGGAATATACATGGCAGGTGGGACGGTCGATCTTACTTTGTCGGACGACGCACTCCGAAGCATGTTCAAAGCGTTCAAGCGCGAGTTCCCCAAACTTCGAGACGATGCGAAACACACCGTTCACGGAACAAACTACGGAATGGGAGCTAGGCTGATGAGCGACATGTACGAGATGCCTGAGCGTGAGGCCAAGCGTTTGCAAGGCCTATACTTCGACCTCTTCCCCAAAGTGCGAGCATGGCAGCGCTCTGTGCTGGATCGTGCCTCTCGTGAATGCAAGCTACGTAATCCGTTTGGCTACTGTGTGACCCCTGATATGAAAGTTCTCACTGCCGAGCTACTTTGGAAGTCCGCAGGTGATTTGACTGTAGAAGACCGCTTGTTAGCATTTGACGAATACGCCCCTGAAGGTAGACGAGCACGCCAGTACCGTTTCTCGGAGGTCTTGCAAGCACAACCTGCTGATGTTGAGACCGTAGAAGTTGAGTTGTCGAATGGGGATAGAGTAGTCACAACACCTGACCATAAGTGGTTAGCTGTGCGCTATCCTGATTCTAAATATGAATGGATTCAGAGTCAGCAGTTAAAGCAGGGGCAACGCGTTACAAAGGCACTCAACACATGGCAAACGCTTGATGACCGAGAAGCAGGCTGGCTCGCTGGAATCTTTGATGGTGAAGGTTCTTTGTCTTATACAGGTATAGGCGAGAGTGCTGGAATGTTAGCACTGGCCCAGAATCCTGGGATAGTGTTAGAAACTATCAAACGATTGCTTACCCAGTTTGGATTCTCTTATAAAGAGTCTGGAAGAATCAATGAGTGCTGCAAGTCTCTAACTGTGAATGGTGGCTTGGCCAATAGGTTAAGGTTCCTAGGTTCGGTCAGGCCGATACGCCTGCTTGCAAAAGCCCTACAATCTTCATTTGGTGAAGTACAGAGTATTGAGGATGTGCGCGTAGTCAACGTAGCACCTTGTGGCGTTCGCGCTGTAACAATCTTGACCACTAGCACACAAACTTTCTTTGCCGATGGCTACGCGATGCACAACTGTATGCCCTTCTGGGAGGTTTACCGCTGGGATTCGAAATCGCAACGCTACGTCATGGGAGAGGATGCGAAGTCAGCCATCGCGTTCCTACCGCGCGACACTGCTGCAGCCATGTTAAAGGAAGTGCTCTTGCGCTTACGCTATCTCGCTGACGAGCACGTGATGCTCTGCAGCACACACGACAGCATAACTTGCGAGGTCGAGGAAGCCGATCTCTATCGTGTCGCTCGTATCATCAAGACCGAGATGGAGCGCGGCGTGCCAGAGCTTGACCAGCTGCAGATCGGGGTCGAGCTGAAAGCAGGCGGTGCGTGGCATGAAAGTTCGATGCAGACGCTAGAGCTGCTTGACACGCCAACAAGCGTCATCGCCCAGGAGGCCACATCGCACCATGCCACAGGCCCAGACAGTTTAACGTTGCCACTACCAGCAGGATGACAAAACATACGATGACTGCAACCCTGCCGATCTGAGCAATGGTAGCGTCCAGAGGCAATGCGCCGATTGCCCACACAAGCACGCCAGCGATCACGATGATAAGCACGAGCCAGACGATGCAGCTGAGAATCGGCATGTTACCTCCAGTAGATTTCAGAGATGAACGAGCAAGCGAACGTCACGACGAGCAGGATGACGAGTATGCCTAACCATCCTGGGCAAGCGCACAATAGGGCACCTCAGCCAGAATCAGATGCCCTAGCGCGACGTACGTTGCCTGCTCTACCTACTAGCCTGTGATATCAGGACTTGTGGTGATGCTGACCGACGTTGCGACTGGCACTGGTGCCGTGTTGGTGAACGTTAGACTGGCGCTGCCATTGGCTACACCTGGCACGCTCACACTGAGCACCTGAGAGCCAGCAGCTGTCGACGTGACAGTCTCTGTGTCCGGTGTCGAACCAGGAGCCAGTGTGTCCTGCGCCGCATCACTCACGCTCCAAGATGGCGGGTTGGCCCCGAAGTCAAAGGGGAAGGGTTGAGAGAACTGGTCTAGCACTACGACCGTCGCGGTGGCGGTTGATCCAACTGGAAGGGGCATGTTTCCTCCTGGGGTGAAGTCAATGATTACGTACGAAGGCTTCGAGTCAAAGATAGCAACAATCTTGCGCAGTTCATAGAGAATTTGTGCGTCGTCTGTCTTCACGATGCTTTCGAGCACGGCCAAGCGGACGTTCATCTTCTCCACTTGGAACACGAGCCTGCTGGTCACGTCTACCAAAATGGTCAGCTCGCGTATGGCAAGGTCGAGCTTAATGTTGTCAAAGAACATTACTGTGCCTCCGCTTCTTCTGGCTGCGGGATCGGGCGTACCTTCACGCGACCACCTGCACGAACGATACGACGGTCTGCTTCGCCTGGGGATATCTCACCTTCTTTAGCCGCCAGGATCGTGCGCGTGTATGCTTCAGGCGTCGCCGGGATAGAGCGCAGTCGTGGCGGGCCAGCTGACGAACGCTCTACCAGCGCACGGGCTGCGCGTCCAGTCGTCGCCCGCCCGACTGCCTTCCCTACCATTCCACCTGCGAGCGTTCCACCCAGCGGCTCGCCCAAGCGGCGTCCGACTTCGTAACCAGCCAGTGCTCCGACAGGTGCACCGATCTCTTCGCCCGCTCGCACGATCTGCTTACCGTGCCGGTACTCACTCTTCATCGCGCGGTAGTCTTCTCCGAAGCCATAGCGATTCGCATTCATGTTGATGTCTTCATCGAGCGCACTAGCGAACCGCTTGAGATTGGTGACGGCAGTCTTTGCCTGAGCGTCTGCGTTGAAGCCTTTTGAGTTGCGAATGACATCGTTCACCCGCTTGAGCATGGTGCGGGCTTCATAGAGGTTCATGGGCGCATTCGGCTCTATCCCTTGCGCACGTACCTGGTCTGCGATCTCAGGCGGAACGTTGCGCAGCTCCTCGCCAGTGAGGTAATGCTGAATGATGGCGTGCGGCTTCTCGCCTGTGACTTCTAACTCATTCTGAATCTTGCGTGCCGTTGCCAGCGTGTTAGGCGTCTCGGCTGGATGCTGAGCGAACTTACCTTCTGGTGAATCAGTCAGAGCACTGAGTCCTGCGCCCGCGCGCGTTGTCGAGGGAATAATGCGATTCGCAACCTCACCAGCGCCATGTAAGAGGTTTGGTGCTTCGAATGTGAGTGCTGCTTCAGTAGCAGCTCCAAGCGTCTGTGGTGCGAGCTTGATCTTTCCAGGGCCAGCTTCCTCGGCCTTGCGCACCATCCCACCGATCACGGGGTAATTCTCCATCGCAGCCAGCGTCTGACCTGCTGCGCCCTCGCCTTGCTGCTTGGCTTTCTCGCTTGCCTGCCCTGCCTGTGTAACGCCCTGCCAGAGGTCTTGTCCCATGTGCTTAGCGACCAGCGCAGCAGGATTGGCCACTAGTCCAGCTTCTTCAGACGAGCGTGGAACGGCTGATTGAATGGCGTATTTGGGGAATTCATAGAACAGATTCTTAGCAACGCGACCTACAGCACCAAGCTGCTCGCCCATATAAGTAGGCGGAGGAGGTGGCCCGCTCGCCTGCTGTTGCTCTTGCGCATGATCCATCACGTAACCCTTAGGCAGCTTCGGAGGACCAGGCGCAGCTGCTGGCTCATCCATCTGATAGCCTTCGGGAAGTATGGGAGCGCTGCTCACTGGATGGCGGCTCCCGTCTGCGTGTCAATCCACTTTCCGCCTGTGTACTTGATCTTGTGTCCGCCTGGGCCGGTTGCCGTGCGGCCTTCGTAGGGATCGGCAGCTGCTCCACCCATTCCCTGCCCGCCCAGCACGAGCTTGTCGGCAGAGTTCAGGCCGATCAGCCTGGATCGCATGCCAGTCATGATCTGCATAGTCATGCGTGGATCAGCCATCGGCTTGCCACGCTGCGCCTGCAATGCGCCCCAGGCTTCCTTGCCCCTAAAGCCAGTCGCACCCAGCGGGCCACGCAGCAGGTTTGCATGCTCGATCAGCTGTTGGAAGTCGCTAGCTACGCGTGCCTCTTGGTCCGTTAAGTTTGCAGCACGCGACAGCACACCGTTCCCATCAGGATCGGATGCGACCGCAATCTTGCCTGACGAGAGCAAGCTGTCGAACACCTTCTTGTTTGCCATCACGTCGTCGATCAGGTCGATGGCGCTGTTGCGTGCGACGAAGCCTTCCTGAATCTTCTGCTGCATCGCAGGCGGGATAGGCATTGCAGGGGCAAGGCCAAGCTGTGCCATGCGTGCACGTACCTGGCGCTCAGCCATCGGGCCACCTGTAGGCTTGCGTCCCTGCGTTGCCCAGTCGATCGCGTCGAGCGTAACCGGGTCATGCAGCTTCTGCCAGTCCTCAGGCTTGCGGGGGAGCTGTGAGGGGAGCTGTGAGGATCGCGGTGTTGCGCCACCCACGCCAGCCGTTTTTGCTTGTGCCGTCTTGGTAGGCTTCGCTGCTCCAGTCGCTGCCTGCGTTGGAGCTGCCTGAGCTTGTTCAGCTGGTGCTGCTGCTACGCTGGTCGGTGGAACACCTAACACGCCAGGAGGCGGTGCAGGCGGCGTGGACACGGCTGGCTTCGTCGTCTTCCCACTTACTCCACCTGGCATCCTTGGCATCGGTGTCGTTTTGCGCGTGATCGCACCGGACGGAGCCATGCTCTCTGTTCCTGTCTTACTCACGAGCGAGGGAGCGAATGCTACCGTTCCAGCCGGGAGCACCTCGCCACCCTGACCGTAAATCTCCTGTGTCAGCTTGTTCTGCATGCCCAGCAACGGCTGGCCAGTCGCAGGATCGGCATACTGTACCGGATGCATCATGGCTGCCATGCCACGCAGCATCATGGGATTGAACGTGTTCTCGAACGTTTGCCCTGGCAGCTTGGACGGCAGAGTCGTCGTCATCTCGCCATTCGGGCCGAACTGCATGACAGGCGGGCCAGCTTCAGCGCCCATTTGCTCACGCGTGACTGCGCCCTCCCGTTGTGCCAGCATCTGTGTCTTCTGCGCTGGTGACATGAAGGTACCTGCTTGTGGCGCGAGCGAAACGCCAGCAGGAGGTGCTGGAATCGGTGTCATGCCCAGTTGCAACCCTGGCTGAGGCGGCGGTGTGAACGATGCCTTGGTCTGCTGCTCAGGTGGCGCTACGACTACATTGGGATCAAACTTATAAGGCTTGTTCCAGGGCTGCTGACTGAGCTTGATGTACTCCTGAATGGCAGCGTTCCGCGAGAAGGGATGTGCTGTCTCGTCGCCTGCGATCTTCTGCAGGAAGCCGCCGATCTGAGCACGGCGGTTCTGTTCGTCAGCGAAGCCACGCTCCATGTCTTGCTGGCGTGCTTGCTCGAAGCCTCCGACTGCATGACCGAGTAATGCCGAAAATCCGCCCATTAGACCCCCGCTGAGGTGGGATTACGTCCCTTACCACCGCTTAGCCCGCGGCTCTGCTGCAGCTTGTTCAAGCTGTTGTAGAGCATCCCGCCGAAGCCCTGTGCTCCCTGGCCTGCCATCTCCTGCTGCCCAGCGTAGTTCCCAAATGCTCCACCGATATTTGCGCTTGGGTTGAACGATGCACCCGAGCCAAGATACTCACCGCCGAGCTGGCTGAGTCCTTGCGCAGCAAGCGGCTGCATACCAGCGTACAGGCGTGAGATATCGTTGAACTGCTGATTGTACGTGTTCGCGAGCGCCAGGTTCTGCTCTCCGCCACGCGCTGTCGAGCCAGCGATGGAGCTGCGTGCACCCTGCCCTGCCTGCCCGATGAGCGATGCATAAGGCCCGGTCGCCTGAACCGCTGCCTGACCACCTTTGAGTAAGGCGTTCCAATAGTTGCTCGCTGGCGCGAGGGCCGTGTTGCCTAGGCCGACCTGCTGCTTCGCAAGGCCGAACTGCTGCTGTTGTAGGCCAAGCTGCTGCTTGGCCAGATCGTTGGCCCTGTTGGCTGCCTTCTTGCCACCTGCAGCAGAGCCAATCGCACCAGCTCCACCTGTGGCAGCTCCAATACCAGACATTACTGTCGAGAGTGGCATTTAGCGTCCCTTCTCCCACTGTTCACGTGTCATCTCGTAGAGAATGGCGTCGCACGGCTGGCCCTTGTAGATGTGGGCCTTGGTGATTCTGCCAGTCTCGCGCAGGCCGATGCGCTTGTTGTAACGTATCGCAGCAGTGTGCAAGGCAGGGCATACGCCCAGCACAACCTGTGCAGGCGTCTCCTTGAACCAATGCGTGAAGGCAGCACGCGCAGCATCGTCGGTCGTACGATGATCCCACCACTTGCGAAAGAATATGAAGCCAGCGATCAGCACTTCGCTTGCGCCCATGTGTGAGGGAGTCCATGTGATGAAGCCCACGATGCGGTCGTTCCACTGTTTCGACTCGGCCTCATTCACGAACAGAGCGACCTGCGCGTCGCCTGAGAACAGGCGGACAAACGTAGCAAACCCTGTGCTCTGCTGTCCAGGAAAGTAGTAGTCCACCAGGTCATCGTCCTGCATGCGCTTCCACATCCAGGGGAGGAAAGCGTCAGCCTGGGCATCGTAGCAGGCGTTATAAGGGACGACGCGCACGCCAGCAGCAGGTAACGAGCTTGGTTCAGGATTCACAGGCGGCAACACCACAGGTTGCGTAGGCAGCGGCTCAACCCTGCCAGCTAGTGTATCGAGCAGCGAATTCATGCGGTCATTCTCCCTTGTGTCCAGCACGAATACAAGCTTTAAGTTGTCGTCTCCGCCTCGCCAGTCGCGTACCAGTGAATTCCCCTCGGTATCGTGCAGGGAATTGGCGTGTTGTCTCCACTCGATGTCGGCTGAAACACGTAGATGTCTATTGCACCGACTGTTGCGACGGACACCCCGGCTGATACACACAGGTTCAGCGGCAGGCCTCTGCCCGCAACGAGCGACGCGACCACATGGTTCACCTTGCTCATCCCGGTCGCGATTCCCAGCTTTGAGCCGGTCACAGTCGCGATCCCGCTGTTGGTTGCGAACGTCCCGCCGAACACAGGGGACTTTATGGCCGTTCCATTGAGCACTGCGTGCGCGTCGAATAAGCGCGGAAGATGCTTGTCCAGCTCGACGCTCAGCTTCTCTTGTGGGAGGTGTTCAAACGTGGGAGGACGGAAGGTGAACTTGCTAGGCATTGACCTCACCTCCGAGCACGCGGGCTGGCTGATAGCCAAGCACACCGAGCCACGGCTTTACACGCGTCTCAATGTCGGGTTCGTACACGCGAAACTCCTGCTCACTGTCGAGCGAGAACTGGTACATCAGTCCCTTGTTTGAGTCGAACTGGACGTACTGCTTCAGGCGCTGGCCTGCTGTCGAGGGGATTGTATACGTCTGTACCGCGACGCCATCGATGGTCATGGTCAACGTGACAGGAGCAGTCGAGCGAATCGCAATGTAAGCGTCGCGGCAATGCACGAAGCCAGGGAATTCGAAGCTGGTCGGCTGACTCTGCCAATGACGCACCTGCACTGGCTCAAGGAACCAGAGCGTGTCGTATTGGAAGATAACTGGATCGCTGACGATGCCTCCGCCTACGTCTGTCCGCGTCCATGCGATCTCATACTCTGCATTGAAGGCGAAGAAGTCTGAGAGGTCGAGCGGAACCTGCCTGCGCCCGATGCCCGTGACTGTCAGCGCTGCCTCCGTCTGTACTTCTCCATTGATCAGCGGTGTGATCGTGACAGGTGCTGTGACCGTCGCTCCGCCTGGATCAAGGTCAAAGATCACATTGCCATACTGCTTCTGATTGAGCGGTGCACCTTGGTCATGTGCCCCAGTCCGTACGGCTACGCTGATGTTGTTGTCTGCATTCAACGTAGGCAGTGTACCCGCCGTGCCAGCCGCTATGATCACGACCACGCGTGAACCTACAAGCGATGCCTCAGTGAACTCCTGATACTGATCCTCCAGCCCGCTAGTCAGGCCATAGTACACGCGCCACTTCACCGTATCGGGCGGGCCACCAGGGAAGCTTACCTGGATTGCATGCGTCGGATCAATCGCAAGTGGCCCGAACTCATAGCTCATAGCGACTTCGCCAGCGGCTGTGAAGCGAGTAGCGCGAGTAAAGTAAGCGCCCGCCGTCAGAGTCACGCCCACTGTCACGACGGTCGTGATATTCATGTTCTCGATCACATCTAGCTCGCTGGGATCATGAGCGCCACCCGCCAGATAGACCACGCCTCCGACCGTGCCAAGCAGTAACGAGCTGATCGTGTTAGGCTCTGAGTACACGTCGCTGATGCCTACAGTCGAGTCTGTAGCCCGCCAGCGTTTCTTCAGCAGATCGTAGATCAACTCCTGCCGTGTGCCTGAGTCACGTCCGATATAGAGGAAGTACAGCTCATCATTGTGATAAGCCAGCCGCATGTCGTCAGGCCGGGTGAAGTCTACCGCCTCGTAGTCATGCACGCTCTCGCCAGGTGTATCGTAGGTCGGGAACAGCGGCTTGATATCGTTCTCGACAATCGACTGTTCCTGTCCGCCTTCAGTCGCATAAATCCCGTCCTTCGCGATGAAGAACATCATGGGACCGATAGCCAAGCCCCAAGGCGTGAATAGGCCATGTGCCGATGGCGTGCGGAACGGAGAGAAGGTCGTCCCGCCACCTAGTCCTTCGACCAGTTCGTAAATGCTCTCGCGTGAGAAAGCAAACGTCCGCGTGTTGAAGACGCAGCCAGCAATGATTGGCGTACCGGGACTGCTGACCTCGACAAAGTTCTGTGGAGGCCATGAGTCAGCGTTCCCTGGCTTACTGAAGTAGACGCACTCAGGCCGTGCAGGATCACCGCAGCCAAGCACGCGAGCATCCAGGCCCACCGGCCCCCAGATGAACGAGAGCGGCTGGTTCTTACGGTTCACGCTGGTTACGGGCTGGTCGTTGTCTAGCTCAAGGATATCGCTCGTGCTCAACGTGGTATCGCTCACGTTGTCATCGATCTCAAGCGTGCCTGCGCCACAGGCACCTTGCACAAGTGTGCTCACTTGGAACGTTCCCACGCGACGCCATGCGTCCGGCAGCGAACCGCCTCGCCTGTACAAGCGGATGAACGTGTGCTGTGGATAAGGCGAAGGCGTCACGCAGATGACCCCGATCTTATTCACCAGCGCTAGTCCGTTCACGGTAGCTTCAACTGTCTCCGTTGTAGAAATACTGAACACTGAGACGACAGCGCTGGCGTAGGCGAAGGACTCCTCAGTGAATAGCGAGTGAGCTGAAGCGTAGCTGACTGCGCGAACCCGGAAGTTACTGAACGCTGCTGAACTGGGAAGAGTGACTGTATAAGTCTGCTTCCCGGTGTCCTTCGAAGGCGCAAGCGGCCCTGCGTTTGCCGTTACCAATGTCTGCCAACTCACTCCTCCATCATAAGAATATGTAAGCGTCCCATGCGCTAAGGCTATTCCATTGAGTTTCTGAACTCTCACTACAACCTGGGCTGTCACACTGATGGAGACGGAATCGACGACGCCTGCGGGCTGGCTCCAACCTTGCCATTGACAAGACGCTTGACGAGTCACTAATGTACCAGGTGCTGAAGATTCAGCTACAACTGATCCTACAGAAGCAGTCGTTGCGCTAGTGTCGATGGCGCTGGTAGGGCTGGTAAAGGCACTGTCTCCAGCAAGTGCAGGATTGGTGAACGTTGTAGGCCGGGTGGTCGTAGTCGCGCCAGGTGTGAGCATGATAGGCGAGGGATTAGATTCAGTCAGCGCATAACCATCTTCATAGGTATAACGCCAGTCATAATCAGTCCCGCCTGTCGAGTTAAGATTCCCTGCCCCACCTGCGCTTGCGCTTGCTTCAACAGTCGGTGGCGCATTACCAAGCGGCACAAACTCAATCTGACTATCATCTATCCCTGGCCGGTACTTGAGCATGGCTAGCTGATCAGCAAAGATTGCCCAGCTTACCGTGTCAAGCGTGAAGCGGAAGGCAATGATCGAGAGCGGTCGTCCACTTAGGCCATTGGTCTGTGTAGGTACAGGACCACCTGGAGCAGTTATACTGACCATCTCTTCGAACAAGTTGCCTGCGGGTAGCGCCGCACGCCAGATGCGTCCCGCGATAGCCACGATGCGATCACCATTGATGTTGGTCTGTGCCTGGTTCAGGCGGAAGATGTTGGTGATCACAGTAGAATCCAGTGTGTTAGCTTGACTAGCGTCGGTTATTTGAGCAAAGACAGGAAGCACAGTGCCAGAGGTCAGCACGACCGGAATGCCTACGGTGAAGACGAACTGCGTAGGCGAGTTGATCTGCGTGATGGTCGCATCGTAGGTCTGAGGGAAGTCAGGGAGCACGAGGGCCGCTTGTTCGACGGTGATGCGAACGTTACGAATGAAGATGTCGAATGATGCGGACGGCACTTCGAACTCTTGCCCAATAATGCGTACGCCAAAGTTGCCTGCATTAGCATCAGTGAAAGCGAAGGCACTACCATCGAATGTCAACGTGACAAGCTGCGGTGCACTAGGTGTGTTCTGCACGTTGACGATGACCGTCTGAGTCGCGCCAACCGGAGCACCTGCCTTGAGCAATTGTAGGGTTAGCTTGGCAGTCGCGGCGCTCAGCGATGTATAGGCTTCAAGCTTGACAGTGATCGTAGTCAGGGCTATGACGGTTGAGGGTACAGCGAAGCCGAAGGTGGTCGCATTGAGATTCTGCGATACCGCGACGAACGATGCAAGGTGAACCGTCGCGTAGCTTGAGGGCGATGTAACGTTGTTGGGATTCGTCCATGCTGTGCCGGAGCCACTGTTTGCACCTAAGCCTGCAGTCTCGGTCTCACTGTATGCCGAGCCAAAGCCAGGACTCACGTCGAAGATGGTGATGGAGACTTGCTGTCCCAGTATGTAGCCGTTTGGATAGATTGTGTCTGCTATCGTCAGCGTAGTGGCCAACGTGTCCACGCGTTCCAGCTGGTAGGCGAATGCGACCTCTGCAGGGATGCCGATCAGCACGAGGCCATCACGTGTGCGCAGCTCGCCTTCGATGATTGGGATGGCGTTGGTCAGCCTGCTGTACTGAGTCGCAGGAACCAGATCAACCGGCAGGCGCAGCTGCAGCCCAGTATCCGCGCACTTCTTTAGGTCATGAGAATACTGACTGATGCTATCCTCCCAAGATCAAGCGGCATAGTTCAATGCCTTCGTTGTAGCGCTGTGTGCAATACTGTGCTCGGACTGGATCGAAACTCGGGCCGTCTGAGCTAAGTAACTCGGCTAGCGTGCCATACAGAATGTAAGGCGTGAAGTCGTCGGGCACAGCCAACGCAATGCCCGAGCCGTCGAGCGCTGTAGCCAGCGCGATGTAGAGCAGCCCGATCACGCCATCATTCAAGGGCGTCTTTGCCACGCCAAGCGTCTGCTGCGGAAGCGTCGTCTCCCACCATGCAATCGGGATGTCACGGTCACTGGGCCAGTTGGGTGCTCCTGTATCGAGTTGCCATGTGTCAGTCTGTGTGAGCACACGTATCTTGTCGTCGCTGGAATCATGCCAGGTGACTCGGCGTGGACGGATACTGTCATTAGGCAAGTCGTACTTTGGTTTGCCTACCTGGCCCACGATGGTCGTGCGAGTGATGATGACGCCGGTCTCCAGCAGGAAGGCCTGCTGCACGCGGTTCATGCTGTCGAGAATCTCCTGCGAGCCGAACATGCTGGTGAGCAGCGAGGGAAAGGCAGCGTCCGCGTTGCCATTTTCTAGGCAGCGATAAATCACGTCGTCAGCGACGTAGGTGTCGGCTACGCTCATCTCGTACCTACCTTCTCATTCGTGCTGCGCATCGCTCTCTTCTTCTGGCTAGTCAAGCCCATCCACTTGCGGAAGGGCGAGGACTTCATGAGCACCGCGTTACGCGAGCCACACTCCTTCAGGAACTCCTTAAGCGCGATCTGCGACGCCTCGAACTCTTGACCGCCCTCTTTGAACTGGGCTACATGCTCAGCATAGTCAAGGATGGTCTCTAGCTCGTCTTCGCCTAGGTTCACGAAGCCGATACTCGTGAGCACGGGCGCTGGCGTCACGCCCTCGACGATCAGGCTCTCTCCACCTGCGTTCGAAGATGGCCAGAGAGCAAACTTATTGAAGCCTGCAGGTGCGAACACTTGTGGCAACTCGTTCACTCCGCATTGCTCACTCTCCCAAGCTGGCTGGCCATAGTCGAGATCGTATAGCGATGAGCTGCCCATTGGTTGCTCGTTCAGCTCCACGCGGAGTACGTAGGTCAGAGAGACAGGCGTGTCATACCAAGTCTGTCCTGCGACAGTCAGGCCCATGTCTATGCGGTCCCGCCAGAAGCCAGTCAAGCAGTTGAAAATGCGGAAAGCTTCCTGCAGGATGCGCGTAACCTCGTCAGTCCGCCAGAACGCACGATTGCCTCCGACCTGCTGGTAGAAGAGGTCTTGGAGCTGTGCGAGCGTGAACTGTGCGTAAGGTGCCATTTACCATTCCGGCTTAACACGCAACGCTTCGAGCTGCTGAAACGTAACATCGGTGCCGTGCACTTTTACTAGCGCGTCGATGGCGCTCTGCAAGTCGATGATGATCTCATCCTCAGGCGCGTGGTTCTTAAGCGCCTCATCCAAGGCGAGGCGCAGCAGTAAGAGAGCGAGAGCAATAGAGTTGATCATGTTAGTGAATTATTCCTTTCAAGTCAGTGAGGAATTGTTGCGCGTTGTCTAGCGCTTTCATCAGGCCTTCTTGCGCAGTCGCGACGGGCTTACAGGCATCGATGGGCTGAGATGCGCCGGAGAAGCCGCAGTAGGTTTCAGTCGCTGTAATGAGCACCCCCTGCGCAGCGATTGCCTTGTTGATGATCCCGCAGGCAGACTTCGAAGCGTCGCTCTGGCACTCAGTAGCATATTGTTGCTGAGCAGACGTGATCGCTCCGCCTAGCGCTGCCGCTGTGTCGCGTGCTGTCTTAGCGTAGGTTATGCTGGGTGGCTCTGGATTCGTGTTCGCCTTATGCGTGCATCCTACAAGCATGATCAAGAGTACAAGCGTAATTGCGTATCTCATGTAATCCTCTCCTGTTGTTCTTCGAGTCCACTGGTTACGACCAAAGAGTGATCCCCGCTGCGCCAGATTTCATTGCGCACGTCGCGTGACATAATGATACAGCCATGTGAGGCAGTCCCTGGCACGTGGACTGAGTCACCGTGGATCAAGAAGGCTGAGCGCCCGTAGAGTTCCGTCCCAGCATGCGGGATAAGCGGCAGCACATATGGCCCGTGCTCAGGCGAATCATGGGGTGCGCCGATCACGTAGCCTCCCTGTGGAATAGGGCCGACATCATGAACCTGCTGGAACTCTGGCTGGTTCTTACCTTCACCCGCGCCAGAGTAACCGATCCCCCAGACGTAGCCGTGCTCGTCCATCATCTTGCCAGTCGTTTGTTGATAGTGCCAAGTCATTATTCGTTCTTCCTTTGCTGACCACGCCAGCGTATCTCTCTCACGTTGTCGTGCATTGCCGCCAGTACACGTTGCATCTCATCTAGCCGTGGGATTACGTGACGGTCTAATTCTGTGTACACAACCTCACGCTGCCTTTGCTCCCATGAACTCAATCGATCACGCTCCGTACTGCCATTCTTACCATGCTGCCGTTCCTGAATGAAGCGGGAAGTCTCACGCATGAGCAGCACTGCGATCCCGACTCCTATCGGAATGTTGCTCCAGTCGATCAACTACTTATCTCCTGCTGGTTCCTCTAGCTCCTTTGTGGTAGACGGAATGACAACCTTCTCCGAGGTCACGGTCTCAATGACTGTGCTTGGCGTATTGGCATTCGGCCCTGCTGCATTGCTCACGCTGATGAAGTGCCAGACGGTAGAGCGCATGTTGATAGCCATGAAGCCGATGATGTAGACGAGCACGCGATACCAGCGATTGTTGAATAAGGCGTAGAAGAGCTTCTGTGACGTAGGGAACTCGCGCAGGCCGAGCTTAACAAAGTCAGGGTTCCAGTCCCAGGGAGGGAGGACAGTGTGCAGCACGGAGCAGAACGCAATCGTTTGCGTTGCCCAGTCAATCAGCTTGTGATGCGCCATCAACCATTGGATCATTTGGCCCTCCCTGTTCCTTCCAAAGTAGGTATATCAGCCGGACTCGCTTTACGTAGCGATCAGTGATCCAGAACCTGTCATACATGCGCGTCAGGTGCGATTTCAATGTACGCGGCTTCATATTGAGTTCCTTACACATTTCAGCAGAAGTGTAGCCTTGCATGAGTAAGGCTGCGATCTTTTTCTGTTTCGGTGTGAAGCGCCGTCGCACATTACTGTACCCCTGCAATTGCGTTCTGTAACTGTGTCCAGTGTACGCCTATGTCCGAGCCGTCTGACGCAGCATTATGAAACGGACTGGCGAGCTGTAGCTGGTAGTTCCCGCCTACGGCTGCGTTCAGGTTGATGAACTGTATGGCAGCGAACGATGACACAAATATCTGGCCGGTGGTTGTGAAGCCGCAGCCTGGGCTTTGGCCTGCCGCTGGGTAGGGTGCGTTGTTCGTTACGTTAGCAATCGGAGCCTGCGTAGTGGTCGCGAGGCCGTTGTGATCGAAACAGAAGGTGTTCTGAGCCACACCTGAGAGCTGGTCATAACACTGCATCCGCTGCAGCACGTTGGCGCTAGAGCTGTTGCATACACTGGTTCCTCCAGTCCAGCCAGCGGTTGAAATGTTGTTGGTAAAGCGCAGATTGCGCACTGTGCCTGCGCTGGCACTCTGGAAGCCAAAGCCCATCGTTGGTCCGCCGCCTGCTACGTAGCCGCCAGTGTTCTGGAAGGAGAGCGCAGTGTTGTGGTCAAAGGTGATGTCATGAATGTTGTTGGGATTCGCGAATGAGTTCTGCACCTGGAAGGTTTCTGCCCAGAAGCAGCAGGCTCCATTTGAGTCGTTCCATTTGGTCGAGATGTCATCGAGCATGTTGTTGTTCACGCTGATATTCGAGTCGCCCAGCGAAAGGTCTCCGCCATCGCTGGGGAAGGCAAAGATGGCCAGTCCGCGTGAGCCATGTGTGAAGTAGTTGTAGCGCACGGTTAGATTGCTCACGATGGCGTTTGGATTGAGGCCAGGATCGAACGCTTTGAAGCCACCACTCGCGAGCGTTGCAGGCACAGGAGTCACACTGATGTGATGATTATCGATGAACGCCGTTGCGTGGTAATTAGTTCCGTTGTATGTGACCAAGCACGAGTTAGGCTTGGCACAGTTTGGCGAGACGATTGTTGAGTGGAAGACCTGCCCGCTGATCCAAGTAAGCGTACCAGCGCCATCGCTCTTAGCCACTCCAGTGTAGAAAGATGACTGGTTCTTAGAGCCGAAGTTTACTAGCGTACCGAACTGATCGCTCTGCCCGCTCCATGCGCTGTCGAAGATGTTTCCTTCTACTAAGGCGCGATTCGTGTTCTTCATCTCATAGGCATTCTTCACATTGAATGACTGGCCGAAGTACGTGGGATCGTTCGTCTTCCAGAAGGTCGGCTTGAAGCAATGGTTGCGGCGCATCTCCCAGTCGGTAGATGGAAGCGTTGCTGTGCCTACACCCCCTCCACCTGAGACACCACAAGTCTCGCCGCTGGCCTCTTCGAAGTTGTTGACCGTCTTGAGCGGGCCGCTGGTTGTGCCGGTTGAGCCGCCTGGGAAGACGGCGTAAGAGTCGGTGCAAGTGTTGATGCGGCAGTGGATGTCTCCGATGTAGGAGTTGATGACTGCTGCATAGGTTGATCCGCCCAAGTTGATGCCTACGGTGATCCCGTCCTTATCTTGCCAGTTCGCATTGTTACCGCCATGTACCAGCATGCGATCAAAGAACACATGATCTGTACCGTTGCAGGCAATTAGCGAGTTCAGGATTTGCACCCCGCTGCCGCTGGTCACTTCGAGGCCGATAATGCGCCAGTGCGACATGCCTGCTGTGCAGAGAATGGTCTGCTGATTGGTAGTGGAGTTGATCAGCTTGGGTAGATAAATGCCAGGGCTAGCTGGCTGATTATAAGAAGGCCGTCCAGGAAGCGAGGGAGTTCCTGCCCAGCCTGGTGAGATGCGTGTGCCTTGCACAGGCAAGCCAGAGGCTTGGTCTGTCTCCATGATGATCCAATTGGCTGACGTGCAAGAGGTCGCTGGGATTGTGACCCGGCCTGAATAAGTGAGCTGCGTACCAGTCGGCGTGCCAGTCGTAGTGCTCTTAATCTTGATTGTCCAGCCGCAGGCAGCAGCGTTCACCGCAGCTTGTACTGTCGTGTAGTCGCAGCCAGACGAGCAGACTGTCTTCACCGGCCCAGTCGCAGGTGTAGCGCTAAGCGGCGTGTACACGCACTTCTGAATGGGCTGGGCTGGTAGATCGCTCACATTGCCAATCGGCAGCTCGTTCGATCCGCAATAACGGCTGTCGTCGCTGGATGCCGTTGCGATGACGATGGTGAAGGGCTTCGTGGCGGTGTTTGGAACGCTATCTTGCACTTGAATCGTAGGCGTAGTGGTCTGGACAAGCGTAGGCGTGCCGTCGATCACGCCGGTCAACGTGTGCAAAGTCAGGCCAGATGGCAATGCACCAGAGCTGACAATCCAGTTGGTATAGGGCGGTGTGCCTCCTGTTGCAGCGATAGTCGTGGTGTAGAACTGACCGACGATGCCAGAGGGTAGCGGGCTGGTCGTGGTGATGGTGAGTGGATTCGGCGCTGCGTTGATTGTCAGACTCACGACCAGTGTTGCGTTCTGAGGCGTAGAGCAGGAGTCAACTACCTGCACAGTGAAGCCTGAGACGCCTGAGCTGGTAGGCGTGCCTGAGAGTAGGCCTGTGCTCGACAGGGTCAAGCCGACTGGCAATGTGCCAGAGAGCAGAGACCATGTGCGCGGTGCGATGCCGCCTGCGCTTGTGAACTGAAAACTGTAAGGCGAGCCTTGCGTCCCCTGCGGTAGTGGAGAGGTGCTAGTGATTGAGAGTGGAGGACAGGAGACGGTGATTGAGAATGCTTTCGTGGTGCTGGCTCCAAGGTTGTCAGTTACCTGAATCGTAGGCGTTGTCGTTTGGCTGGTCGTAGGCGTACCTGAGATCACGCCGGTTGTACTGTTAAGCGTAAGGCCAGCAGGCAATGCGCCTGAGATGACTGACCAGAAATAAGGTAGCGTCCCGCCTGTGGCTGAGACCGTCGTACTGTACGCTACGCCGACTGTCGCGCTAGGTAGTGGAGTGTTCGTCACAATCACGAGAGGCACAACCGCTGGCGCGATGGTCAAGGCGAACGTGTTTGACGTTGTCTGCGGCGTGGAACAAGAGTCTGCGACTTGTACTACAGGACTGAAGCCGCCAGATGCGGTCGGTGTACCAGAGAGCAATCCACTAGATGCCAAGCTCAGGCCTGTTGGGAATGCACCGCCTGTACGTGTCCATGTGTAGGGCGTGATTCCACCGCTGGCTTGGAACTGGAATGAGTACGGGCTGTTCTGCGTTCCGTTCGGCAATGGCGAAGTGCTCACTAGCGTCAACGTGGGGCAAGTGATCGAGAAGCTCAGCGGCTTGGTCGTCGTAGCTGCAACCGCGTCCGTAACCCTGAAGGTGACAGAGACTGAGCTAAGGGTCGTAGGCGTACCGCTGATCACACCTGTTGAAGTGTTCAGGCTCAGGCCAGTGGGCAAGGTTCCAGCACTGATAGTCCATGTGTACGGTGAGGTTCCGCCCGTCGCTTGAAGCTGCGTACTGTAAGCCTGTCCTTGCGTCCCAGCAGGCAACGGGCTAGTAGTAAGAATCGACAGCGGCACAGGCGCTGGATTGATGGTCACGCTGAACGTGTTGATCGCAGTCTGTGGCGTCGGGCTGCAGGAGTCTGTTGCGCGGATGCCGAAAGTCGATGTAGCCGTAGTCGTCGGAGTGCCTGAGAGAAGGCCAGCAGACGAGAGTGTCAGGCCTGCAGGAAGCGTGCCACTTGCAAGCGACCACGTGACTGGTAGCTTGCCGCCTGAGGCAGTGAACTGAAAGCTGTACGCTTGGCCTACTGTGCCATTCGAGAGTGGCGAGGTGCTGGTGATTGCAAGCGTGGTGCACGTGATGGTGATGGTAAAGGGCTTGGTTGTGGTCGCGGCGAGGCTGTCAGTCACGCGAATGGTGAAGGAGAATATGCCTGTAGCTGTCGGTGTGCCAGAGATCAGGCCTGCTGAGCTTAGCGTGGTACCCGTGGGTAGCGTACCTGCAGACAGGGACCATGTATAAGGCGTCGTCCCGCCAGTTGCTGCAAGCTGCGTAGAGTAGGCAGTGCCCTCTGTCCCTGCTGGCAGTGGAGAGGTGCTGGAGATCACCAACGGGATAGGCGCAGGATTCACGACTAGGCTGAACGCCTTAGTAGGCGTCTGTGGAGTAGGTGAACAAGAGTCTGTCGCGCGTAGCGTAAAGTTGAAGGTACCGGGCGCAGTAGGCGTGCCTGCAAGGAGGCCTGAGGAAGCGAGTGTCAAGCCAGCTGGCAATGCTCCACTCGCAACCGTCCAGGCAATAGGCGCGATCCCTCCACTAGATGCAAGCTGGAAGCTATACGCTTGACTCTCGGTCGCGCTGGGTAGAGGCGTCGCGCTGGTGATCGTCAGCGTTGGACAGTTAATTGTCAGTGCGAAGGTCTTGGGACTCGTGGTCCCGATATTGTCTGTGACGGTCACAGTGAAACTGGCCGTCCCTGCGCTGGTCGGAGTCCCTGTGATCACGCCAGCGGCTGAGAGCGACAGGCCAGCAGGCAGACTGCCTGACGTGACTGCGAATGTGTAAGGTGACGTTCCGCCCGTCGCAGCGAGCTGAAGATTGTATGCGACTCCTTCAGTCCCAGCGGGAAGCGGAGAGGTGGTCGAGATGGCCAGCGGCCCAGAGTTCGGGCTGACCGTCAACGCAAATGGCTTCTGCTTGACTGTCGCTTGCGGTAGGCAGGAGTCCGTGGCGCTGGCCGTGATCAGGAAGCTGCCAAAGTTCACCGGCGTCCCGCTTAGCACGCCTGTACTTGAGAAGGTCATGCCAGTCGGCAGCGTGCCAGATTCTGTCCAGGTGATCGGCACGATGCCGCCGCTCGACTGCATCTGGAACGTGTATGCGCTGCCTTGCGTAGCGTTCGGCAGCGGACTCGTGCTGACGATGTCAAAGGCTGGACAGCTAACCGTCTCAGTGAAAGTCTTGGTCGCTGTCTGACCTAGCGAGTCCTGAATGATCACTACACTCTCGTCCATGTAACCGTTGACAGTGTTAGCATTCTGCAAGTTCATCTGAAACTGCGAGCCAGTGGTCGATGCGAAGGTAGGGTTCAATGGGCCGCTTGGCTCAGTGATAGACCAGCTTGTCAGTACGCCATCGATAGAGATGTAGTCATAGACCAGCGTGTTCCCGCTGCCGATGTGATTGCTAACCAGGATGTAGTGCCACGCAGCTGCTGTCAGCGTACAGGGAAGCGTAGTCCCCACCCAAGAGGTCGTATCCTGCCGCCACACATCCCAGAAGCCAGAGGCGCGGTTGCACTGTGAACCGAACATGAAGTTTATGTGCTGCACGGCATCGAAGCGGAAGATGTCGAGTTCTTGTTGTGTAGGCAGTGGAGAGCCTGGGAGGTAAATCCACTTGCCCCATGTGAAGCGCTTGGCATTGTTGTCTGCTCCATACTTGCGGGGCCAGAGCGCGTTCACGCTGCTGAGGACGGACGTGAAGCCAAAGTGAATCGCGCTGCCGTCAAGAGATGGCGTAGCAACAAGAGCCAACGTGGTGCTCTGCGGCGCGTTCGTTCCACCAGGATCACAACCAGGTTTGACACAGGTGCTCCAGCCGGTCAGCGAGTCGTCGTCGTTCAGGTGGAATAGCGCGGCTTCCTGGACTTGGATGGTAAAGCCGTAGGTGCCTGCCGTGGTAGGCGTACCGCTGATGATGCCGGTTGTCGGGTCGAGAGTCTCACCAGACGGCAGCAGACCACTTTGTACAACCCAACCGAATGGAGAGATGCCGCCCTGTGCCTGAAGCTGGACGTTGTATGCCTGACCTTCTGTGCCATCCGGCAGCGGTGTTGCAGTCGTGATGACGAGCGGACTGTTGATCGTGATGGTGAAGAGTTGCGAGATTGCCTGTGGTGTCGGGGCACAGGAGTCAGTTGCTGTGACGTTGAAGGTGAAGGTTCCTGCGACGGATGGTGTGCCGGAGAGAACGCCTGCTGGGGAGAGTACGAGTCCACCTGGCAACGTGCCTGAAGTCCAGGCGACTGGCGCGACGCCACCATTTGACTGGAAGGCAAAGTTGTAGGGACTGCCTTGTGTTGCATCAGGTAGAGGCGACGTGCTGGTGACGCTGAACGCAGGACAGTCGATCGTGAGCGTGAACGGCTTGGTGCTGAATGAGCCAGAGCTGCCTTGCGCACGAGCTGTGAAGTTGAAAGTGCCTGCGAGCGTAGGCGTGCCCGCGATGGTTCCGTTTGAGCCAAGCGTCAGGCCAGCAGGAAGGCTGCCTGCGCTGACCGTCCAAGTGTAAGGAGCAACGCCACCTGCTGCTGCAAGTTGCACACTGTACGCTTGGCCTTCTGTCCCGTCTGGCAAGGGAGAAGTCGTGGTGATCGTTACGTCACTGTTCAGCGTCAATGAGAAAGGCAGGGTGACAAACTGCGCTGTCGGCGTACAAGAATCTGTCGCGGTCACGTTGAATGTAAACGATCCACTGCCTGTCGGTGTGCCACTCAGCAAACCTGAGGTCGAGAGCGCAAGGCCTGCTGGAATGCTTGCGCCTGTCCAAGTGAGCGGAAGCAGGCCGCCCTGCGACTGGAACTGGAAGCTGTAGAGACTACCTGTCGTACCAGGCGGTAGCGGAGAAGTGCTCGTAATCGAGAGGGCCGCGCAAGTGACTGAGATGGAGATATCCTTGGTCGCAGTCTGTGCGGTCGGCGTCGAGCTGTCGAACACTAGCGCGGTGAAGTTGTACACGCCAGTCGCGGTAGGCGTCCCGGTGATCGCGCCGGTTGCAGAGTTCAATGAAAGGCCTGGGGGAAGCGTGCCGAATGCAATGCTCCACGTATAGGGCTGTACCCCGTTAACAGCGGTCAGCGTGTCGCTGTAGGCGCTGCCTATTGTCCCGCCTGCGAGCGTTGCCTTGGTGATGGTCAAGCGCGGGGCTGTGGGTGCTTGCCAGCCAGCGTTCCCACCTGCGAGCGCGACACCGCTCAGGCAAGCAGAGAGCAGGGTGCTGGAGGGGATTCCAGGGCATCCACCTCCGCTGCTGCTAGGATTGGCCAGCGCGATAACAAACTGAGAACTATAGAGCGCAGACGAGCTGTTGGTGAAAACGGCCTGCGGTGTAACCAGAGTGCCTGCGGGCACGATGCGATAAGCGGGCGCAAAGCCATTCTGTGCCGTCAGCAGCGTCCAAGGCGAGGCTACCGATGTGATGCCGACTGAGGTCTGGGCTGCGATGGCCAGGAACAGGCGATCATGAAACACATCAGTGTTCGACGGGTCGGGCGTGAATGGAGCGAGAATCTGCGTGCTCGTAGGCGGCGAGAGCATGCTGGGTGGAACCGGCGTCGGGTTACCTATGAGAAAGTTGATAAAGCTACCTGAGACAGGCGGCAGCAGGTTGGACACTTCGAGCATCCAGACCTGCAACGTGTAGGGAAGGCCAGAACTCTGCGTGACCGTCAAGGTCTGCATGGAGGCAGGATATGGCGTGCGTGGCGTCGTGTTGCTAAATGCAGCAAAGACCTCCACCTTACAGAATGCTCCACCTTGGTCAATGAATGCAGCGTTATAACTGTTGTAAAGGTTCCCTGCGTTGTCGCTGTCTGACAAAATAGGTTGGTTGGTGTCAGGTGAGCATAGGGCACGTAGGATGATGACAGAGTTGCCAAGGGTCGTCGGAGCCACGAAGGAGATCGTTCCGCTGCCAGATGCAAGCACAGCATGCTTCTCCTGCACGATGGTAATGACTGCATGTCCTAACGTTGAGGACAGCAGCAGGAATAAGAGAAGTTTCCTCATCAGTTGGCCGTTAGGTTCTCAGGGATGATGGTAACGTCATAGGTCGGCGTGTTCACGATGGTCGTCGCATAGGTAATGTTCGTTGCGTTCTTAGCCCTGAATACCTGAGTGGTGGAATTGAAGCTGGCTGAGCCTAGCGTTGTGCAGGTAGCCGCTGAGGATGTGACGGTCTGAGCGGTGTTCGAGGTATCTGTCCAGCCAATCGTTACCGTGACGGTTGCTGCTGCACTGGATGTCGTGCAATCGAGCGTAGCCGTGATGCGCCAGGTCGAGTCGGCCTGCGGCGTGAGTAGCGTGGTCGTCGTGATAGCTGCAACTTTTCCGGTAGCCACAACCGGGTCAATACGTTGTCTAGAGATGTAGAGGTGCGTACTGTCTACGCCGAGAGCGTCAAATTGCAGACAGGCACTGGCTGCAGCTGGGATCGTAGGCAGGAGGCCTTTGAACATTGTGCCGCTAAATGTCCTGCCTCCGGTACCGTCCTGACAGACCTTGTAAAAGCTCCAGTGGCCTTCTGCGACGTTAGCCATCGTGCTGATGGCTTCATTGCCGGTCAGAGTCCAGATATGCGTGTCCGCTGCACTGTCGTCTACGATGCCTGTGCCCGTGTTCATGCTGGTCACGGTATGCGCAGGCGTGTAATGCGAGGCATTCTTAGTTGTAGCCGACTCATTAGCGATGCGCAGCGCAGGGCCATAGTTGTTGAGCTGAGTGTCGATCTCGGTGTCATGACTGCTAGAGCCACTGTTACCTACATAGAAATCGGCATAGGCGTTGCCGAACTTAGCACGCCAGCCTGAGGGAGTAGTGAGCATAGGTTCAGTCGTGGTGGCGTGACCGCTGGTAGTCATCAGGAAGACGGGAGAGATAGAGGTCATCTGGCTGCCTGCATAGCCTGAGAGAAGGAAAGGCCCACCATTGTTCGAGGAAGAGGCGTCGTTGTCTACATATTGACCGATAGGGATTAGGTCAACATCGGTGGTGCCAGGTGCAGTTATAGTGGTGCGTACCTTAGCGAAGAAGCGATGAAGCTGTGGGTCTTCGTTCACGCCTGCCAAGGTATTGTTGATGCAGTTGCCAGTATTGGTATTTCCGTTCTCCACTAAATCCCCAGCGGTAACTGCCCCAGTACCAGAAAAAGAACAAACCGCCGTTCCCGAGTAGGCAATCGTGGCGCTGCCTGTAGTTCCACAGCCGGAGACGCAGATTCCTACGACTGGCACCTTCCAACCTAGGTTGTAGTCAGTAGTCTGCGTGGACATTACGTGCCGCTCGTTAGGAGCGGTGGAAGCCATCTTCGCGATGCAGTTCAGACAGGTTCCCGTGACGGCATCATTCAGGAAGGTAGTCGTTTGGCAACTGGTTCCTGTAGGCGCACCAGGGCAGGCTGTCGTTGCTCCACCGTCCACAATGTTGCCGCTAGCGTCGAACTTGGCAACGTGACCACTGATAAGCGAGCCAGTGGTAGTGCCGAATGTAGTCGTGTTACCGGAGCGTGAGCCTGACGAAGGAGCGGTACCTGCGCCACCGCCGATGACTGGATTGCTGGCCGTGAGCAAGGCGGAGGACGAGAGAACTGAGCCGCTAGAAAAGTAGGGAATGCCACCCGAGGTTCCGCTCAGGTTGTAGTTCAGTGTTCCGCTGGTTGTGACAGGAGAGCCTGTGATTGCGAAGATACCAGATGACGAGCCTCCATTGACTGACAGACCAACGCTGGTTACGCTGCCTGCTCCGCCTGTGGTGAGGGTCTGACAGCCAAACTTGTGTGTAGAGATGTCATAGTTCATCGCATGCGTTCCATCACCGCATGATGAGCCAGTATTAACCTGCTCCCATGCGACTGTGTTGGCAGCAGTTGAGGTGGGGAGGTAGTCAGCACCAGGAGCGTTGAACGCACCACTGAGTGTGCCTGCAGTCGTGACCGGCGAGCCACTGACAGTAAAGATAGCAGGCAGTGAGAGGCCAACTGAAGTGACCGTGCCAGTGCCGCCTGCCGATCCATTGGCAGCTGCCGTAATCTGCCCCTGCTGATTAATCGTGATGTCAGCATTCGTGTAAGAGCCAGGAGTCACCGCCGTGTCAGTAATCTTGATCGTGCCGGTAGCGATGATGGGATTGGGCGTGGCAGTCAGGCCAGTTCCTGCCGTAACGCTAGTGACCGTGCCGGAGCCTCCGCCACCGCCTGAGCAGGGAACCAGGTTAAGCGTGCCGACTGCACCAACTACGCTGGCCACGCTGATGCAGTTGCCAGCTACGCCGCTTCCTGTGATCGAGCCAGGGAGCGTCCAGGTATAGCTGGTAGCGATGGACGTAGGTGCGATCAGCTGAGCAGAGTTCGCTGGGGGTGCAGGAGGTAATGGCCCATTCACCCACCACCAGAAGCCTGCATAGTTTGTGTCAGTTAGGCCGAGCGTCTTGGCGGTGACGTGGCCGATAGCGTCGTCGGTATGCAAACTGTCACAGTTAATGACCGTACCAGGGTTCAACCAGAAGGCGACTGAGTTGGACGTAGCACAAGGGGAGACAATGCCTGAGCCTCCACCTGAGCCTGGACTGATGGAGACAGCGGTCGGTAGCTCTAGGATCGCCAACGTGCCTGCCCCTGTATTGGCGCTGGTAAAGCGACCGATAATCTGGCAGCTGGTTGGCTGGGTTGCGCCTACGTCGCTGGCCTCGCCTGCTACGGTTGAAGATGGGCAGGCAAAGTCATTCACCGTCGTCTGGTTATCGACCAGCACATCGTGACTGCCCCAGACGGCCTCAGGGAAGGCAGCGCCTACGTCTACACCTACGTCAGCGATTCCGCGCACGGCTGAGGAGCTAAGGTTAGCGACAATGGCGTTCCCATTGGTATCATATTCTGTCAGCTCATTGGCCACGACGCCGCCTGTGCCTGCTGTCTTCTGCAAGTAGCCTGCGTTGCCGATAACGTTCAGACCAAGAGGCCATTGCGTAGGCGTATTGCCTGGGTCAAGACCAGATGAGTCACCGACTGCTGTTGGCGTGGTGAACTTAGCTACGTGCGGCGGGGTTCCTGCGACCGTGCCGCCACCGCCACCTCCGCCCTGGCAAGCGAAGCAGAACTTGATATCGCTCACCGTGAAAGGCGTAGTGATCGTCGTCCCGCTGTACTTGATGTCGTAACGTCCGTCTGCCGCACAAATGAAGGCGATGCCATGAGCTGAAGACGAGAAGGGATTGGCTAAGGGGACAAGGCCTGCCTCGTCCTGAAAGATAGTCGCAAGCGTCAGCGTGTTATGAACGTAGACAGTGGTCGTCGTGCCAGGGAAGGACTGTTGAGCATACTGATTCGTCTGAATCCCATTGACTGTCAGCCGGTTCCCGCCTTGCTCGCTTGATCCGTTGTAGCAATCGTAGATCGGCGTCTGCGCGTGTGCACGACAGAACGCCAGCGCGAGCAAGAGACACAAGTAGACAAAGTAACGCATGCGGAACATGCGAGCTAGCTCCCTGCCTTCTTTACGTCTCCGAAGCCGCCGCTGTTGTCGAAGGTGACCTCGCTGATCTTGCCGTCGTTTGCTTTGGGATAACCAGGCATCCCGCTGTTCACTGAGCCGCCTGTTGCGTTGATGTCCTTCGGATTGCCAGGGATCGACTCCATCACGCTGCGAACGGGACCATACTGATAACCTGTATCGTTTGCCATTGTTATTCTCCTTTTTCCTGCTAAAATGAAAGGGCTGCACACGTTGTAGCGCGTGCAAGCCCAAGACACATCAGCCTATCTAGGAGGCCGACATGCCCAGACGTAAGCCTAAACCACTTGCAAACATTAAGCCAGAGGCGCTTGAATCCTTCTGGCACAACTTCATCGTTGGTTGCCACACTGATTGCTGGGAATGGACTGGCCTCTTCTCCCAAGATTATGCCTACATCAGCGGATACCTTGCGTCGCGTGTCTCCTACTACATCAAATACGGAACTGACCCAGGAGACCTGCTCGTTTGTCATAAATGTGACAACCCACCTTGTGTTAACTGGAACCATCTGTTTCTTGGAACTATGAGAGATAATTCTCTCGATAGGCACGCAAAGGGTCGAACTATCATGCCGACTGCTCGTGCCATCGGTGAGAACGCGCCTTGTCACAAATTGACCTGTATTGAAGTACGTGAAATCAGAAGGCTCAGACTTACAGGCATCTCTTACCCAAAGTTGGGGCGCATGTTTGGTGTGACTAACCAATCCGTTTGGGCGCTCGTCAATGGTGTTACTTGGAACCATATAAAATAACTCAGCCGATGTCATGACTTTGTAACCACTTAGAATCACCGTATGGTACCGCTGCAACATCTACAGTCGAAAGCGACATGTAACTCACGTCGTTCTCCATAACTTCGTCATCCGTCCTCGCCATCTCCGCTACCATTCCTGCGAAGCGTTGCTCATGCTGCATGGCTAGCGCTAGGTTAAAATAAACGTTCGGTTCGTCACGGCTTGGCCCTGGCCAGCGGGCGGCATCAGCGAGTGCTCCTTCAAGCAGCACGTCACCACGAATCATACGGGGGAGGGAAGCGCCGGGGTCGCTGAGGTCAGGGGGACGGCTGACGTAATGGTAAGGCAGCACATAAGCGCTCTGCTGATGTGGCCAGAACTCGTAGCGTGGTAGAGGCGGTGTGTTGAACACATCATCGAAGTCGCGTGAGGCGCAGACGTAGCTCACTGCGCCAACGTTTGCTCGCTGAGCATCCCATACGTCGAGTTGCT
>WNGL01001827.1_pt1 | contig 37457 bp, 27 predicted proteins | sample 5400591 | NCBI WGS metagenome assembly WNGL01 (sample SAMN13153377, study PRJNA577476) | soil metagenome | isolation source: 80 cm soil or saprolite under Garry oak tree replicate 1 | place: USA:California | collected 2016-06-15
GAGGCAATCCTCTTGTCGAGCGACTCATGGAGATAGACCACCATGACGACGCCGGTCTCGACGGCAATTCCAAACAGTGCGATGTAGCCCACCCAGACCGCCACGCTGAAGTTGTAGCCAAGCCAATACTGGAGAATCAGGCCGCCCGTCATCGCATAAAACGTGGGGAAAATGAGGACAGCGGCTTCCGTGACTGAGTGGAAGACCATATAGAGCAGCAAGAAGATCACAAAAAATACGATCGGCACGATGAACTTCAATCTTTCCTTGGCGCGCACTTCGAATTCGTACTCGCCGGACCACTTGTAACCGTACCCCGCGGGAAGGCGTAATTTTTCGTTAAGGAGTCGGTTAGCCTTGGCAACGAAGCCACCGTAGTCCTTCGTCGCAAGGTCAAGATAGACATAGCCCGTGAGCAAACCGTCTTCATCGCGGATCATAGCTGGCCCACGAGAGAAGTAGACCTTGGCAACTTCCGAAATGGGAATCTGCGCTCCGGCGGGCGTGGCGATAACAACCCGCTGCAGTTGCGCGATGTCATCCCGGAAGTCCCGGCTGTAGCGCACGTTGATGGGATAACGCTCGCGGCCTTCGATGTTTTCCGCGACGTTTTCGCCACCGATGCCCGAAGTCACGGCGCGCTGGACATCGGCTACGGTAAGTCCATAACGTGCTGCTTCCGGGCGGTTGACTTCGACGTTTATGTAAAAACCTTCAGCCACGCGTTCGGCAAAAATGGAACGGAGTTCCGGAATCCCGCCAAGAACCTGTTGCAACTGAGCGCCCGCTCGCTGGATCCCCTCGATATTCGGACCTTGGATCTTGAGTCCCACGGGTGTCTTGATGCCAGTGAGTTCCATATCAAGCCGGTTTTGCACCGGCATCGTCCAGGTATTCGTTAGACCGGGGAATTGCAGCTTCTCGTCCATCTCGCGAATGAGCCTTTCGTAGGTCATGCCGGCGCGCCACTGCTCGCGCGGCTTGAGCATGATCGTCGTGTCATACATGTCGAGCGGGGCGTTGTCCGTGGGGCTGTCGGAACGCCCCACGGCGCCGAAGACGCTCTCGACTTCAGGGAAAGACTTGATGATGCGGTCCTGTTCTTGGAGCAACGTCGAGGCCTGGGTGATCGAGATCCCGGGAAGAGCGGTCGGCATGTACAGCGAGGAACCTTCGTAGAGCGGTGGCATGAACTGGCTGCCCATGCGCCATGCCAGCGGTAGTGTGACGACCAGGAAAATCAGATTGAGGAGAAGCGTGGTTTTCCGGTGGCGGAGACAGAAACGCAGAACGGGTAAATACAAGGCTTGTGTCCATCGCGAAAATGGATTTTCGGATTCAGGTCGGAGATGGCCGCGAATGAAAATCACCATCAGGACCGGAACCAGCGTGATGGCAAGGATCGAAGAGAACGCCACGGAGAGAGTCTTCGTCCATGCCAGGGGACGAAACATGCGCCCTTCTTGGGCTTCCAGAAGGAATACCGGCAGGAACGACACGAGGATAACGAGCAACGAAAAAAAGATGGCCGGGCCAACCTGTTTCGCCGCACCCATCAGAATGCGCCGCCTTTCCTTCTCTGTCAGCTTGGCCCCCGATGCTCCTGTTGCGGCAAGGTGTTCCGATAAGTGGCGATAGCCGTTCTCCACCATCACAATGGCTGCGTCGATCAGCACTCCTATGGCCAGCGCCAGCCCGCCGAGGGACATGATGTTGGAACTGACGTGCAGGAAATACATCGGTATGAAGGACGCCACAACCGCGATGGGCAGAGTCAGAATCGGGATCAGCGCCGAGCGGAAATGAAATAAGAATGCAATGGTCACGAAGCTGACGATGATGGCTTCCTCGAGGAGATCGCGTTGCAGCGTTTCGATGGATGCCTGAATCAATCCTGACCGGTCATAACCGGAGAGAATTTCGACGCCGGAAGGAAGCGACGGTTTGATTTCGGCAAGCTTTTTCTTAACGCCGTCGATCACGTTAAGCGCATTCATTCCGTAACGCATCACAATGATTCCGCCGACGGTTTCCCCTTCGCCGTTCCACTCCGCGACACCCTGGCGGATATCGGGCCCGAACGCGACGGTCCCCAGGTCGCGGACAAGAACCGGCGTGCCGTTCTTCGTAGCCACGGGCACGGTTTCAAGATCTTGCAGCGAACGGAGGTAGCCTAGGCCGCGAATCATGTATTGAGCGCCGCCCATTTCCAGCACTCGACCGCCGACTTCGTTCGTGCTGTCGCGGACACGGTCGATCACCGTCGAAAGCGGGATGTTGTAGGCGCGAAGTTTGTTGGGGTCCAGATTTACCTGATATTGGCGGACGAATCCTCCGATGGAGGCGACTTCTGAAACGCCCGGAACGGTCTCCAGTTGGTAGCGAAGATACCAGTCCTGAAGACTGCGCAAATCGGCAAGACTGTGCTGGTGCGAGCGGTCAATGACCGCGTATTCATAAACCCAGCCTGCTCCCGTGGCGTCGGGGCCGATCATCGGTGAAACGTTTTTCGGCAAGACCCCTTGGAGCTGCTGGATGTATTCAAGAACGCGCGAACGAGCCCAATAGAGGTCGGTGCCATCTTCGAAAACTACGAAGATGTAGGAATCGCCAAACATGGTCTGCGCCCGGACGGCCTTTACATGCGGGGCGGCGAGCAGGGTGGTGACGATCGGATAGGTGACCTGGTCTTCGATGATATTCGGCGGTTCCCCTTCCCACGGCACATGCACAATCACCTGTACGTCGGAGATGTCCGGCAGCGCATCGAGCGGAATATTCCTGAGCGACCAGATTCCCGCCAGGACCAGGAGCAAAGTGCCGGTGAACACCAGGAATCGATTGCTCGCGCACCAATCAATCATGCGGGAGATCATGGCTACATTCCCCCTTCGGCATTCACGCTGAGCTGCTTGGTCGCCAGGACGGCCCCGTTCTTGACCGCTGTGACGGTAAGTTGCCACGTGCCGCCACTATCGAGATTCACTTGCCCTTCGTATATGCCGCCGCCCTTCTCACTCAAAGGCGTTAGGACATTCATGGCGGCCATGCCCATCTGTGGCATGGCAGGCATGTAGCTGCGCACGCTGACTTGCGCGCCGGTGACGGCCGAACCATCGGCAGCGGCAAGTTTCACCCGGTATAGATTCGTTCCTTTCCGCGCCGTGGGCGGCTCGGTCGAGAATTCGATTTGCGCTGTCGTCGCCGCTGCGGGGCCATTCATTGCTGCTGCCGCGCCGGCGCCGGGCGGCGGAGGGACAAACGAACCGATGGCCGCTTGTAGTTGGCTTTCCGAATCCACCAGGAAATTCGCAGAGGTGACGATGCGCTCGCCGGCCTTCAATCCTTTCAGAACGATGTATTGATTGCCTGCCTGAGCTCCCAGTTGTACGTCACGAGGCTCCAGATAGCCCGCGCCTCGGTCCACGAAGACAATCTGCCGCGCCCCTGACTGCAAGACCCCGCTCACAGGGATGACCAGCTGCTTCCCGAGCGGCATCTGCAAGACAATGTTTACGTACATTCCGGGCGTGAGCGTGAGATTGGGATTCGAGAAAACGAGCCGCACGCGTGCCGTGCGCGTTGTCATGTCCACATCGGGGTAAATGAAATCAACTCGTCCTCGGAGTGTCCTGCCCGCATAAGAATCGACCGTTAGGGCCGCTGGTTCTCCTACTTTTATGCGCCCAAGATCGTTCTGGAATACCTGGGCAAGCACCCAGACTGTCGAAAGATCGGCGATGATGTACAAGCGGGTCTCGGGCTGAACGGTCAGATTGGGGAGCACATTCCGTTCCGTGATGTAGCCTGAAACCGGTGAATCGATCTCAAGTTCCTCCTGCACTTGACCGGAAGTTTGAAGCCGCGCGATCTCGCGCTCCGGCAGGTTCCACCGCTTCAGGCGATCCGTGGATGCCTCGACCAGCGCGGCAATGCCCGCAGCAACGCCCGGCACGGTGCTCTGCGAAAGACCTTGGGCGTTCTGCTTCGCGACCAAGTACTCGCGCTCAGCGGCCGCGAGCTCCGGGCTATAGATCGTGAAAAGCGGCTGCCCTTTATGAACGTATTTGTAAGTCGCATCGGCAAAAACCTTCTGGATGTAACCCGAAAACCGCGTTTGAACATAGGAAAGCCGTGTTTCGTCGATGGCGACAGTTCCCGTTGCCCGGATTTCGTCCTGCACCGGCTTCCGTTCCACCGTTCCAAACTTCACGCCGATGGATTGCAATCGTTCAGCCGAGAGCTGCACAGGCACAAGGGGAGTGTCTTTCGGTGGCGATGCCGTAGAGGGAGAGCTGCTCTGAATCGGCTGTGTCGCAGGATTCGACGCGCGGGTAGCCGGGTGTTGCGTGACTCCAGGCCTTCGGGCGCTCCACCAAATTCCGGCCAGCGCGCCGGCGAATACAATGTTACCGGCCAGTGCAAAGAAGAAAGCCTTTCGATAGTTCCTCATGGTCTTGCTCCCTGGATGCGCTGCTCAGCGCAGCGACAATCCCGTTACTCCTTCGATTTGAGCCAATGCCGTTTCGTGTTCCGAAAGCGTCTGCCAGTACTCTTCATCGAGTTTCAGCACGTCGAGGAACGAAGCCAGGAGTGCTTGAAAATCTCGGCGGTTCGATTGATACGCGGTCATACCCGCTTGCAGCCCTGCCCGCGCCTGAGGAATTAGTCCTTCGCGGTAAATCTTGAGCAATTCTTCCGATTTCTCAGCGCTCAGGAACTGCTGTCGAAGCTGGAAAGCGATTTGTTGGGTCTGCACTTCGTGCTCGCTCTTCGCGCGGCTCTGATCTGCTTCGGCCTGAGCCACTTCGGGCTGCTGGCGTCGCCCACGGTAGATTGGAATGCGCACTCCGAGTGTCAACATGTAGTAGGCGCGAAACTGCGTGGGGTCGGTCCGCTGCCACAGGTATTGGAGGTTGAAGTCCGGATAGAAGTCTTTCTTGGCGAGGTCCACCTGCAACCCTTGCCTCTCGACCATTTTTTGCGCGCCGGCGATGTCGGGGTTGTTCACTTGCGCTGCGGCCAGCAATTGGTCATAGCTATAGGCAATGGCGGTTTCCGAGAGTTCGGTGGTCTCGATGTCGGGAGAGGATTGCGGACGGTTGAGAAGCTGCTTGATTTCCGCTTGAACCTTACCGGCTTCGAGCTGGTTCGTCGTGATTTCTCTCAGGAGTTTGGTGCGTTCGAGTTGCGCCTGTAGGACATCCTGCTGGTTTCCTATTCCGTTGCGATAGCGAGCCTCCGCAGCCTGCTCCACCTGCTGGAGCAACTGGCCATCTCCTTCCAGGATCGTCTGCCGCTTCGCGAGATAGCCCAGTTGGAAATAGGCCATCTTCACGCCTGCCAGAATTGTCCTGCGAACGGATTCGTATCTCTGTTGCGTCACGGCGGCGTCTTTCTTGGCAATCTCTCCTCGCAGGCGGAGCTTCCCTGGGTACGGAAGATCCTGTGAAATGCCCAGGCCCACGTAAGCAAAATCGCTATTGGTATATCCCGCGAATGGCCTTGGGCTGCCGACGCTCACATGCTGGAGAACGAATTGCGGATCAGGCAACGTCGAGGCTTGTGGGGGAACCTGCTTCGCCGCATCCCAGCCATGCCGCGCGGCCTGGATCTGAGGATTGCTTCGTTCGGCCTCCGCGAGAAGATCAGCGAGCTTTGCAGGCTGGTTGGACGAAGGGATCCCCTGTGCCCGCGTGAGCCTGGCAACCGACAGATATAGCAGACTTGCAAAAATCAAAGCGTAACTGAACTTCATAAACTGTCCTTTCCCGATTCGGGGCCGATGCCCGTGTTGCGCCCCGAGGCTTCCGCCAAGAGCTGTGCCAATCCTGCGCACAGGAAGAGACACACGCGCGCATTACGAGAGGCGATTAGGACAGCTTTAGATCAGGAATGTGCAGAGAAGGGACTGAACCGACGGAGGTGAGAGGTCCTCTACGATGAGGACTGGCTGTAAGCGTTGGATGCGCAGAGTGTCACCCGCGGGGTCGAGAACCGGGACGGGTGCCGCCGGCGAAAGATCAGCTGCCTTGGATTGCAACTGTGGGATGGGTGCCTTAGAGACCAAGCAGCAGGACGTATCCGGCGCTGCGACGAGTTGCGTGCCGCTTTCGTCCATGTTCATCTGGTCGCATTGCGGCTGAGTCTGTGGCGTCGCGCATTCAGCTAGTTGCGAAGTGAGCAGTGCACACGCCGAAAGCGGACCGGTCCCCAGTCCTACCAGGCTCAGCGCCAACCCGAAAATGAGCGATCGTCGCACAGATGCTCAGTATACCATACTGGCCTCTTGCGAAGCCTTACCTAATACCGCCAGACGTTCCAGAGTGGTCCCCTGCCGGAAATTCGTTCTGTTGAAGGGGAATGTCCGTTCTCGAGAGTCAGCGGCTTCGGGGAGAAAAGATTTCTGCGTGGACAGCGTGAGCGGCGGCGCCGCGCTCGGCGACCTGCAATTCTGCCGTGACCGGAAGATTGACAGGCGGGAAGCAGGCTTCCTCGTTGCACGCTTGGTAGCGCACTTTGAGCGGCAGACTCTGCCGGCCCAGCGGGGCGCTGCCGAGCGCCTCCACTTTCATTCGCACCGTCACGCTGCCCTCATAGACATTCAGCTTGCTCTCGGAGAATTCGAACTTGCGGAGCGTGCCCTTTGGATAGGCGATACCCATCAGGCGGAAGCCTGCCGGGAGTTCGGCGCTGATTTCCGTGGGGATCAGATACTGTTCCGAGACTTCGTGCGCATTGATGTGAAAGCCTTCGCGGACCTTCACCACCACGGCGATTTCAAACGTCCTGCTGCGCGGCACGGGCTCGAGCGAAACGTACGCGGACGGCGTCACCAGTGTGTTCGCGCGCGGCACACCAATCTGGCCGGCAGCGGAAGACGGCGAATTTCCCGCCGGCAGCATGCCGCACGCCGCCCCTGCCACCAGCAGGATCGCTCCTGGAGCGTGTTTGAGCATCAAACCGTCACCGGGCTGCCCAGTTGTTGCGTAATGATCCGGCTCATCACCTGCGTCAACGTCTCACCGGTTTTGGGAAGCACAAACGCGCCGGCCTTTTCCGACCAGGCCAGCTTGAAACTCGTGGCCAGCGCCGAGATCCAGATTTCGCGGACCGGTGCGTTGGGCGAAATGACAAACTTCGTCTCTTCCGGCTCCTCGAAAAGAACTTCCAGCTTCCCGCTTTCGCCTTCCACGTCGAAACCATGCTGATCGCCCGATGCAATCAGGCGCCGCTTCAAGTCTTCGAACGCCGCGTCGCACTTTCTCCGGAAGTCCTGTTCGTCCATCATGAGCTTCAGAGTACAGTACTCGCGCATCCAGCTGCAATCCGCTCCCAACGAGAAGAACCATGACGTAGCTCTGGCAAACGCAAAAACTGCGGTGCGCGGCTACCAGAGCCTGCGGACATTGTAGGCATCGAAGACGGCGTCGTTGCTGACGATGGGCAGATTCTCGGCCTGGCTCTGCGCGACCAGCATACGATCGAAAGGGTCTTTGTGAGGTCCTGGCAAGAGACCCGCGCGGATGCCGTGCTCAGCCGAAATGGTTAATTCCTCAAAACGTTCCCGCGCGAGAAAGCCCGCAAAGTCCTCCGCCAAATCTTCTGCGCCGGAGAGCTTCTCCAACCGGACCTTGGTGGCAATTTCCCATGCAGAAACGGCGCTCACCAACACATCATTATTGGCGTGGGCAATCAGTCGGCGAGCTGCTAGAGAGAGAGCCAGATCATCGGCGAGCCACCACAGCAAGGTGTGTGTGTCCAGGAGCAAGCGCATGCAACGGGCTTACTTCCAAGCGTCGAGTTCGGCGGCGGGCAGCGGCTCGAAGAATTCCGCGCCCACGTGCAGCTTGCCCTTCAGGCTCCCCGGCTGGCGGCGGCCGTTCTTGTCCGCCAGGGCAACCAAGCGCGCAACGGGCTCGGACCCGCGCGCGATGATGATCTCCTCGCCGGCGCAGGCCTTCTCAATCAGCCTGGAGAGGTTCGTCTTGGCCTGGTGAATGGTTACAGTCTTCATGGCATCTCTTAGCTAAGCAATAGTAGCTAATCAAATTAGGGATTGCAAGTCCCTGTCGTCCACATAGGGGCCAGGCTTCATTCATAGCGCAGGGCCTCCACGGGATCCAGCCGCGCAGCTTTGATGGCGGGGTAAAGGCCGAAGAACAGGCCCACGCTCATGGAAACGGCCACGCCGGTCAGGACGGCCCAGAGAGGAACGGCCGAAGGCAGCTTGGGAACCAGCAAATTAATCAGCAGGCTCAGTCCGAAACCGATGAGCACGCCGATAACGCCGCCGGCGCCGGTGAGCGTCATCGCTTCGGTGAGGAACTGCCAGATGACGTCGCGCTGGCGCGCGCCGATGGCTTTGCGCACCCCGATTTCGCGGGTGCGCTGCGTCACCGACATCAGCATGATATTCATCACGCCCACGCCGCCGACCAGCAGCCCGATGGAGCTGATCACCGAAATCAAAATGGCCACCGAAGCGGTGATCTGGCGGAACTCATTGGCCACCTGCTCGGCGCTGGAGATGTCGAAATTATCGGGCTTGTCGAAAGGAACGTTGCGGCGGCGGCGCAGCAATCCGCGGACTTCGTCTTCGGCGGCCGCCTTTTTGCCCGGATACACAAGCGCGCCGATGAAATGTTCGTCGTTCTGCGGATAGTGCTTGTGATAACTCCCGTAGGGAACCAAAACGTTTTTGTCCGCCTGCGGGTCGCGGAAGAATTGGCCCTTGTGCCGCTCCATTTCCCCGATTACCTGAAAGGACGCTCCGTCCACGAGAATTGTTTTCCCCACCGGGTCGTCTCCGGAAAACAGCGCTTCGGACAGGTCGTACCCGATGACCGCGACATCCACGTGATGGGCGTTTTCCGCCTCGTTGAAAAACCGGCCGCGCGCGATGCGCAACGAATACACCTGCTCCGACGCGGGGAGCGCGCCGCTGAACTGAATCCCGGAGACTTCCTTGTTGCGGTAGCGGGCGATGCTGATGAGCGGTTGTCCCACAAACCGCGGGAAAACGTCCACGGTCACGGCGCGCACCGACGGGCAGGATTCTTCGATGGCCAGAGCGTCTTCCAGGCTGAGCGGCTTGCGCATGCGCTCTTCCTGCGTCAACTCCCCCGTGAAGCCCTGCTTGATTTTGAAAATCCAGAGCGTATCGGTGCCGAAATCGCTGAGGAACCCGCGGATGTCGCGGTCCAGGCCCACCAGAATGGAAGCGACCAGGATGAGCGTGGTCACTCCGATGACCACCCCCAGCACCGTCAGCAGCGAGCGGAGCTTGTTCTGCCGCAGCGTGTCCAGCGCCATCAGCGTGTTCTCGCCCAGGCCGAGACGTATGCGCATCTTCATGCTGGGCCTCAGACCTCCATGCGCAGCGCCACAATGGGATGCAGGCGCGACGCTTTGTGCGCCGGATAGAGACCGAAAAAAATCCCCACGGCTGTCGAAACTGTCAGCGCGATCATCACGGCAGAAAACGGCACGGCCATCGGCACGGACGTGGTGGCTCCCACCACCAGCGTGATGAGATAGGCAAAGAACACCCCCATCGCGCCGCCCAGCGCGGCCATCACTCCCGCCTCCACCAGGAACTGCATCAGGATGTCGCTGCGCCGCGCGCCCAGCGACTTGCGGATGCCGATCTCGCGCGTCCGTTCCGTGACGCTCGAGAGCATCACGTTCATGATGACCACGCCCCCGATCACCAGGAACACGGAGACGATCCCCACCATCGCGGCGGCAATCGCGCCGGTGAGCTGGTGAAACAGGTCGATTACGGCGTCGGCTCCCAGGATGGCGAAGTTGTCGGTTTCCCCCGGCCGCAGGTGGTGGCGCGCGCGCATCAAAACCCTTGCTTCATCCTGCGTGCGCATCATCCACTCGGGGCCGCGCGCCTGGATGTTGATGTGCAAGCTGCGGTTGCTCCCGTAGATTTTCAGCATGGTCTGGAGAGGGATGTACACGAACTTGTCTTGCGACTCGCCGAGAACCGTCCCAATAGGCTTGGCCACGCCGATCACCTCGAACGGCCGCCCGTCAATTTCCAGATTGTGGCCGATGGGGTCCACGTTGGGGAATAACCGGCTGGCGATTTCGGACCCGACCAGCGTCACCGTTGTTCGATGCCCTTCGTCTGATTCCGAGATATAGCGCCCCGAGGCGGGCTCTTCCACGTCCATGTCGCCGATGCTCGCGGTCACGCCGCGAAGGCTCACGTCTTCGATGGTATGGTTGCCGGCGCGGACCCGGCAGGTGTCGCGGGTCTCCGCGCCGATATTCTTCGGCTGTTTCAGCGCCTCGCGTAGCGCTTGATAATCCTCCCAGGTAATGTTCTTGTTCCGCCGGGTGGCTTTGATGAACTCTTCGAACTCGGTGATGATGCCGAAGCGCGTAAGGAGAAAGACGTTCGATCCCATGTTGGCCACGCGCCCGGCGATGTAGCGGTTGGCTCCTTCGATCAAGGCCACCACCACAATCAGCGTACACACCGAGAGGATGATGCCCAGGAGCATCAGAAACGAGCGCAGCTTGTGCGCCCGCAGTGTTTCCAGCGCGACGCCCACCGGCTCGCGCAGGGACGCGCCGCGCTTCACAAACGTGGTTCGGCCGGACATGGATCCCCACTGTAGATACGATCTTGCAGCTTGCAAGGTTTCGCGGCAAAAGCAGACGGTCAGTTAGAGCAGTTTCTCGATCGTCTTGGAAAGTTCCTCTTCGTTGATGATGCCCGTAATTTTTCTTACGATGCGGCCGTCGCGCGAAATCAGAACGCTCGTCGGATAGCCGATCAGCCCGCCGAACTTGTCGCCGATGCTGTCGTTGCCAATCAGGATGGGATAGTTCATCGGCGTAGGCGTCCCGTTGACATCGAAGCGCTCCTTCAGGACGTACGGCTGTACCACCTTCTTTCCCTCTTCGTCCACGGCGATTCCCAGGACAGTGAATCCCTTCGCGCTGTACTTGTTCTGGAACTGGATAAGCCAGGGGATTTCCTCGCGGCAGGGCTCGCACCAGGTCGCCCAGAAATTCAGGAGCACTACTTTGCCTTTGTATTGCGAGAGAGACACGTCCTTATCGTCGAGATCCTTCACCGTGAAGTCCGGCGCGGCCGCGGCCGCCGGAGCCTCCGTTCCGCCGCCTTTCGCCGTCACGCTAGTCTTGATTCGCGTCATGCGGTCCGCCCAGAGCACCGCCCCGATGAGTATCCCCACAGTGAAAAGAAGCAGAAGTACCTTTTTCATGTCGCACCCCTAAGCTGATTCAGGCAAAACTAACAGAGCGTCTGGCGCTCGTTCCTGCTCGAACCGCGAACGCGCAAGGCTATTTCTCTTTGTCAGATTTCGGTGGCCCGCCCATCATCCGCGGACGGCCCACGACAAGTGACCGCGCCCACCAAACAGTATAGAACGTAAATCGGCGGAAATCTTATCCGCGGGCAAATGCTGATGCTACGTTTTGCTGGTGAGCGCCTTTTCCAGCCACAGCACCACGCCATTCAAAAAGCCCAGCTTGCCCGAAAGCCAGGTCAGGCGATTCGTAAACACCAATCCCCCGACAAGCAGCAGCAGCACGCCGCTCGATACTTCGACGGCGTGAAGGTACTTTCGGAAGCGCTGGTAAAAACGCAGGAAGCGGCTCAGCCCCAGTGCCGTCAGGACAAACGGGATGGCCAGTCCTGCGGAATAAACGGCGAGAAGAAAAAAAAAACCCGCTCCACGCGCCGGGCTGGCCGCCGAGATTCCGGAAATGAACGTCGCGGTTCAGCCAGCGGGTCAGCACCGGGCCCAGAAAAAAAATCATCGAGACAGCCAGAATCTGCAGCGCTCCGAAACTTCCGCCGGTGAGTCCCGGACGCGCAAACAGCAGCCCGGCTCCTGCTGCAAGGATCGCTCCCACAATCAGCCCGGCGCGAATCGAAATCTTCGCGAGGAGGCCGATCAGGTGCAGCCCGAACAATACGATCAGCGCTCCCGCAATCGGCGCCAGTAGGTTGCGGTTGCGCACCAGAAACTGGCCTACCGCGCTCGCCGATGCCCCAAAGGTGATGAACACCACCGAAAAGCCGCCGACAAACGCCAGAGAAGAGGCAAGCAAGCTGCTGCGCGGCTGCTCGCCCCGACGAAGCTGCTCGACGCCGATCCCGGAAAGCATCGAGAGATACCCCGGCACCAGCGGCAAAACGCACGGCGAAAGAAATGACACAAGTCCGGCAAGGAAAGCTCCGGCTATGGACACATCAACCATGATGGCGCGCTGTCGCAGCCCCTTGAAACAGGATTCGCAGCTCTATCAGTGCTGAACTACACGAGCGCGACAATCATTCCCGTTAATCTCATCAATTCTGCCATAAAGCTGCGTCCCCGTCTTAGATACGAAGCCGCGCACTCCATTAGACGAAACGCGCAGCGCGTGGGAATCAGCAAAGTGCGAGCAAATCACAGCAGATGCCGCCAAAAGCCGGCGTGCCGAGCTACAGTACATTTCCTTGGTTCTAGCCTAACTCCTTTACAATCTATCAGTTACAGAGAACGCGCCGATGGAACAGTCCGTGCCTCTGTTCGGCTAGGTGCCACCCTGTATCCGGCGCCTCACACACGGAGGCCGGCGATGAAACTGACGCCCAACCTGATCACGCTCTTTCGCATCGCCGTGGCTTTCGCTGCTGTCTGTCTCTACGGCCGAAACCCGTGGGCCAACCTCAGCGCCGTGGCCTTGACCGTGGCGGCGATTGTTCTGGACGCGTTCGACGGCTATATCGCGCGCAAGCGCAACTTGGCGACCCCGCTCGGCGCGCAACTCGACATCCTCGGCGACCGCGTCACCGAGAATGTTTACTTCACCTACTTCGCCGTCGTGGGACTGGTGTCCTTGTGGCTGCCGGTGCTTTTTTTCGCCCGCGGGATAGCGACGGATTTCATCCGCAACCTCGCGGCGCGCGCCGACCGCAGCGGCTGGGGACACGCTTCCATGACGCAAACGTGTTGGGGCCGCGCGCTGGTCGCCTCGCGCTGGAGCCGCGGCGCGTACGCGGCCCTGAAGTGCGGCTGCTTCTGCTACCTCGGTCTGCAACTGGCGCTCGTGCGCGGGCCGGTGGCGATGGTGGGAACCCTCAGCGCCTCCACGCAGGCCTCGATGGGCGTCGGCGCCCACATTGTCGCGTGGACCACCGCGGCGTTCTGCATCGTGCGCGGCTTGCCGGTGCTCATCGAGGGCTGGCGCTACGTGAAGTCCTATGCGGCACGCGCAGGAAATGAAGGACGAGCATCGCGGCGTTTGCCGGCCGCCAATCCGGCGGTAAGCCCATGAACCTCGCCCTGCAAAAATCTGCCGCAGCGTTTTTCGATCTGGATGGAACCCTGCTTCCGGGGCCGTCGCTCGAGCGAAGGTTCCTGCGATTCCTCTTCGAGCGCGGTGAGTGGAGTCCGGTGTCGCTCGCGCGCTGGTTCGGACGATTTCTGGGAACGGCCGCATTTGGTGAAGGCGGCGGCGCAGAGGGAGAGCGATTCCTCCGTGCAACTCACGGCAACAAGCTCTATTGGAAAAACATTCCTGCGGCGTCCGCGGAACACTTTTTGTCGGAAGCCGCTGCGCCGGAATTTTTTCCCGCGGGACTCGTGCGGATCGCGTGGCACGCGGCGCAAGCGCGCAGAATTTTCCTTGTCACCGGAACCCTCCGGCCATTGGCCGAGAGCATGGCCAAAAAGTTGCATAGCCGCTTGCAGCAGGGCGCGTGGCCGTGTTTTATGGGCGTCTGCGCAACGCGGCTCGAAGAGCGGGAAGGGCGATGGACGGGCGAGATGGACGGCGAGGCGGTTTGCGGCCCCGAAAAGGCGCGTGTAATCGAGCGGCTGGCAGAGAAGCACGCGCTCGACTTGAACCGCAGCTTTGCTTACGGAAACAGCGCGGCCGACCGATGGATGCTCGCGCGCGTTGGAAATCCCGTCGCCGTGAATCCTTCGCCGGTCCTTCAGCACATTGTCCGGGCCGCGGGGTGGCCGGTCCTGACTTGGGACAACAATCCGCCGTTGAGCTGCCGAGAGGCGCAGGCTGAATGTAACAGCATGAGTCATTACACTGCAGGTGTGCTGGCGAACTGGGCGGGAGAGTCGAGGAGAAAGGCATGAGCGCGACGCAAAGGGGCAAGCGTGACGATTCCGCAGCAGCGATTCCGTGGGGTGCAATCGAGCGGGCGGAACTGGCGCGTGCCGCAGAACGCGAAAATCTTGCGGCGTGGATCACGCGTGAACTTGCCGCGGCGTGGCAAGCCTGCGGCGCGTTCGAATGGGTGGCGTTCGGTTATCTGGCCGCGTCCTCGGTGTTGATCGCCGCATTTCACGGCAACCTCGCGCATCCGGGCGCGCTTCTCTCCGTACAAATTTTTGTGGCGGCGCTCATCCTCATGCTGTGCGGGAGCTACGCAAAAGCCGAGCTTCGCGCCGAAGAACTCGGGCCGGCTGGGGCGTCCAAAAACCTGCATTTCTGGCGGCACTGGTATCCGCATCTTTTCTTCCTGTTCTGCTTCGAAGAGATGGGCCAGCTCGTGCATCTGATCTATCCAGGCTGGTACGACGCGAAACTGATCGCCTTCGACCATTGGCTCACCGGAGTGAACCCGACTCTTTGGCTCGAACGCTTCACGCACCCGGCGCTCAATGAGTTCATGGAGTTCGCCTATTTCACCTACTTCCTCTACCTCCTGATCCTCGGAGGAATTCTGTATTTCCGGCGCGATTTCCAGAGCTACTGGGCGGTGATGACCTATTCGGCGGTGGGCTACGCCTTCGGATACGTCATCGCGATCTTCTTTCCGGTGCAAAGCCCCTGGTTCACCCTGGCGGGGATGTGGCACGGAGAGATTGCCGGCGGGCCGTTCACGGCGCTCATCAATTGGATTGAAAAATGCGGGCGAGTCCATGGGGCGGCGTTTCCGTCGCAGCATGTGGCCGGGGCCATGGCGGCATTATGGGGTGCGTGGCGGCACGAGAGGCGGCTGTTCTGGGTTTTCCTGCCGTTTGTCGTGTGCATGTGCATCTCGACGGTGTATGTGCGGAACCACTATGTTGCGGACGTCTTGGGCGGACTGGTCACCGGCACGCTGGGTTACTGGCTGGGGAGAAAGCTGATAAAAGCGAGCGGCGCAGGTCCGACAATGTAAGTCGCTGAGCTACTTGGGTTTGCCTCGAAAATGTTTCACGTGAAACATTTTCCGGCTAAAGCCTTGCGCTGCAACCAGTTCTGGACGCGATCACTCGAGCGGGGGCCGGCGATCGTGCCAGTCATGAGCTTTTTCGTAGGCACGCGCGATTTGCAGCAGGCGCGCTTCGTCGAAGGCGCGGCCAATCAGTTGGAGGCCGACAGGCAAATTCCCCGAAGTGAATCCGCAAGGGATGGAGATGGCCGGAAGGCCGGTGTAGTTCGACGGACGATTCAGACGAAGCAGGCCGCTGCGCACCGGCTCTTCTCCATAGGATGTCTTTGCCACTTTTTCGCCAATCGGCGGCGCCGCGAACGGCACGGTCGGCGCGAGCACGGCGTCCACTTTCTCGAACGCCGCGTCGAAGTCCGCGCGCTCGGTCTTGCTCGATGCCAGCGCGCGAAGATAATCCACGGCGCGGATATCGGCGCCCATCTCCAGGCGCTTGCGTGACTCCTCGCTGTAATCCGCGGCGCGCGCCGGATACCAGCCCTGGATTTCGTGATAGGCCCGGGCTTCGGCGAGAGCGATCGCCGTGCTGGGGTCGTCACCCTCGGCGACATGAGGCAGGGAAACCTCCTCGAGCTTTGCGCCGAGCTTCTCGTAGTGGCGCGCTGCTGCTTCGCAAAGCTTGCGAACTTCTTCGTGCAGCTTTTGCCAGAAATACTCCTTCGGCCATCCCAGCCGGAGCTTCTTGAGCGGGTGCCTCAAATCCCGCGTGTGGTCCGGCACAGGCTTCGCCACCGTGGCTGGATCGAGCGGGTCACGTCCGGCAATGGCGTTCAGCAGGGCAGCGGCATCGTAAACGCCGCGGGCGAGCGGGCCCGTGTGGTCCAGGCTCGGAGCGAGCGCGATGACGCGATAGCAACTGACGCGGCCGAACGTGGGTTTCAAGCCAACTACACCGCAAAGCGCGGCGGGGATGCGGATCGAGCCGCCGGTGTCGGTGCCGATCGAGGCGTAACACAGCCCTGCGGCAAGAGCGGCAGTGGAGCCACCGCTCGATCCGCCGGGAATGCGCTGCAAGTCCCACGGATTGCGCACCGGGCCGAAGTGGGGATTGTTGCTGGTCACGCCGTAAGCAAACTCGTGCATGTTCGTCTTGCCGAGCAGAACGGCGCCGGCCTCGCGCAATCGAACGGCGACGCTGGCGTCTTCTTCGGGAACGAAGTCAAAGAGAACCTTCGACCCGGCAGTGGTGCGAATTCCCGCGGTATAGATGTTGTCCTTGAGCGAGACGGGAATTCCATGGAGCGGGCCGCGATAACCGGCGCGGCTTCGCGGCGCGCAAATCTCCGCCTCGGCTTTGCGAGCCTGCTTCATCGCCAGGTCGGCAGTGACGCTGATGTAGGCGTTGAGCTTGGGGTTGAGCCGCTCGATCCGCCGGAGCATCAACTCCGCCAGTTCAACGGGGGAAATTTTCTTCTTGCGAATGAGCGGCGCGACTTCCTCGATGGAAGCAAATACCAGTTCGGTTTCCGTCATTTTTCGTGCCCAGTCATTGGGAACGCTGGAAAATATACTTTTCCTGTTTTCCTATCGGCAACTCGCGCAGCAGAGTTCGCTTCTCTTCCAAACCTTGGGCCTTTAGGAATGCGCAAACGTCCAGGTGGTGGTTAAGATGCATGGGATGAGATTTCGTGGAGCCTGCCGGTACGTCGAAGATCAGCAGGCCGCCCGGATTGAGCAAGGAAGACAGAAACTTCAACTCCCCAGGGAGGTCGAGGAGATGTTCGAGCACGTCGAGTGAATATACCGTGTCAAAGCCGCGTTCTTGCGCTGTTCTTATCAAGTCATCCTTGCCATGCAAGAATTTGACTGTGAATCCCTGCTGCTGTGCCCTTTGCCTCGCGAATTTCATGCTCTCGCCCTCGACGTCGAAGTAGGTGGCCGGATGACCGCGGCGCGCCAACTCGAGGATGAGTTCGCCGTTTCCGGCTCCATAGTCCAGGCAGGAGCCGCGTGCCAACCGCAGGACCTTGAGATTTGAGCGAATGCGCTTGTATTCAAGGTTGTAGGCGGAGATCGCGAATACATAAAGTTCGGAGTTCTGCCGATACCATTCCGCCATTCGCTCCGCGTCCCTTTCGTCGAGCGTGGCCGCTTGCCAGTTTTTCGCCAATTCCTGGTTGCTTGTGGACCAAAGCTGCCAAATCCGATCCGTCGAATACCCCTTGAATTCGACGAGTTCAAGCAGTGCCGCCCGGGTGTTTTTCGCGTTATGGTCTTGCGCGCGGCTTACGAGCAATCCGGTTCCGAGAGCAGACACCAGGAACAGGCCAGACGCGGCCAGGGAAAACTCCAGGTCTGCAACCGGTCGTATGCCGGCAAACAGCAGCAAGAGCCAGCCCGACACAGTCACCGCGACTGCCCACGCGAGGGGCCGGTTTTCGCATATGATGATGGAGAGATGGGCTGCCGCAGCTAGCAAAGCGACGCCGAGTAGCGGGCCGCACAGCCCGGCGAGCAAGAAAACGGCCAAGAGGATGAAATCGGCAGCCCAAAAGTACACGCAAGCGTAGTCGCGGGACCGAACCTTTCGCGCCAGCAGATTGATCACCGAAAGCCACGCTATCGTGACAACAAGCAATGCCAAGCTGCGCCGGTTGGCGACGGAGAGCAGACCCAAGACCAAGACGGCTCCAATCACTCGCCATCGGATCATAATCTCCCAACGCGCTTTTTTCCCCGGGTTCACACTTAGCTGAAGGTAGTCTGGTGAGTAGTACAACGAGGTTGTAAGAGCGAGCAACGCGAGCCCCAATTCGACCAGTACCAACCTAGAGGGTGTACCAGCAGCGTCTAAACATGCTCCGGCGAGTGCAACCAGAGCGACCGCGAGTGCTCCTCCCCAGATTCGGCTATACTTCAGGTACTTTTGCTGCTCTGCGTAATTCATGAATATGCTTCAGGAAGCGGTCAAAAGATTCTCTCCTGGCGGCGAAGATTTCCGAACGTGCCGATATTGGCGATGACGAAGGCCACGCGGAACTGGTTTCCCGTGGTCACCGTGCCCAGGCTCAGGCGCCGGTACTCGAATGCCAGGCCGCAGCAACTGCCGTTGTAGCTGACCTGCACGAGCTTGTTCTGCGTGATGCCCTGCGTGATGTCGTAGCTGAACCCTCCGGAAATGTTCAGGCCCTTGCGGTTGATGTCGCCGTAGCCGACAAGGGCCCGGACCTGATTCGACAGCGGCTGGAGAACCGGGTCAGCATTCAGCCGGAAGTGAGCGAGCGTGGCGAAGAACTGCCGGTAGGGTTTGATTTTGACAAGCGTGCCGATGGTCGCCAGCTTGCCGAGCTGGGTGTCGTAATCAAGGAGCAGTTCCGCGTCGTAGCGGCCGCCGGGCGTAAACTTCAAGTCGCTCACCACCGGCGACCAGTGGCGCGGCTCGTCGGCGAAGGCGAACGGCGTGATGGAGTCAAGCGCGGCGAAGACGTTTCGCTGTCCCGCGACCAGTGCGCCGCCGAACGTCGGGTCGAAATAATGTTTCTGGGCTACGCGCCAGGTGACAAGCTCCTCGGCCGCGGCGTCGCCCTCTTTGCGGAATAATCTCTGGGTAATGCCGTATTCGGCCTCGCTCGTATTGGTCAGCGTGTCGTCCTGGTCGAAGCGGATGAAGCGGCTGAAATTCTCGATTCCGGTGACGTAGTTGTAGGAAATGTGGGCCTCGACGGTGTGTTTCCATTTCGTGCCGGAATCTTCCCAGATGCGTTCGAAAGACGGCGGGCGGAAATCCACGGCAAATTCCCCGGTGTTGCGGCTGATGCTTTGGTCCACGGCAGCGCCGCTCGCCAACTGTGCGCCATAGCGCGTGGTGCGGAATGCCGCCGTGGTGGTCAGCCCGATCCACGGACCCCAGTGCAGCGGGACGGTGACGCGCGGAGAGAACTCGGAGCGCTGGACAAAAGCAGGAGTGTCCAGATTGGAGTCCTCGCGGTGCAGCGCCCCGGCATATGCGTCGAACCCGAAATACACCGGCAATCGGTGCCACGGCGCCTGCTCGACGGAGCTGAAGCGCGCTTCCGGAGCGCTGCGCACAACCACGGACGTCACCGGCTGGCTGGTAAAGAAATTTTTGTCGTCCACCGCGGCGAAATCAAGGCTGAAGCCACGGAAATTGTTGGTGAGGAAGAAAGCGCTGCGCTCCTCGGTGTTCACGGCTTCGGCAAAGGTATTGGCAAACGCCTGGCGAAACGTAAGCGAGGAAAGCTGGTTGAAGTCCACGACGGCGCGCCAGCCATGAGGCAAGGCAGTATCGGCTTCGAGGTGCTGCTGGTGTCCACCCTGGGGAACCCGCGCGCCCGTGGGGCCCGGTAAGCCGCGGTCATCCACGCCGAAATAGGTATAATTGACGCGCGCATTTTCCCAGGGGCGTGTGCGAAATTCCCCGATCTGGCTCCAGCCGCGCTTGCTGAAGTATTGCGCGCCGACGGTTGCATCCATCCAGCTCACCGGCGCCCAGTAAAACGAATCCCCCAGGACGTATCCCTTGCGCGAGGTGTTGCCGAGGTCCGGCAACAGGAATCCCGATTCGCGGACGCGGCGGCCCGCGGGCGCCGTGGCGTACGGCAAGTAGACGAGCGGAATCCTGAAGAGGCGGAAGTTGGCGTTGAGCAAAACGACTTTTTGGTTCAGGCGCAAGGTGGCGCGCGGCGCATAGAATTTCCACTTCGGCCGGTCCGGCACGCACACCGTCAGCCACACCTTGTGAATCACGTAGGTGCGGTCGTCCAGGCGCTCCACCTGCGCGGCCTCGAAATAGAGCGGGTTATCGGTGATCAATACGTTGGTATTGGGGCGGCGGTCGATCCTGACCGTTCCGCGGACCTTGGAAAACGACCCGCGCTTACTGTGAACGTTGTAGCGCGCTTCGTCTGCCTCGAGATGCTGGTTGTTGAAATCGAACTGGACGTGGCCGCGCGCCAGGGCATCGGCGGTTGCGGCGTTGTATTCCATATGATCGGCCTGAATTCGCACGTCTTGATAACGAAGATCCACGTCCCCGTCCGCGGTGAAGACGTCGCCGTGGCGGCTTTGCGGCCCGCTGGAGGAGAGTTCGGCGATCCCGCCTTTTGAAGGGAGGCGCATCTGCGTGGCTTGACCGCCACCTGCGGCCGGAGCGGCAAAGAAGAAGAAGGCAAATGCCAGAAGCGCGGCGAAAACCGGGAATCTCGCGATGGGCGATGAGGTCAACCGTGGAAGCCTCATGAGCAGCGCGAACGCGTCCTATCGTGTGAGGAAAGCAGTTCGATAGCCTAGCACGCGCGCGCAGGCGGAGCAACGCGCGGTCCGGCAGGGTAGTGGTGTCATTTGAAAACCAGATTTCAATGGCTTGCGAACTGCTAATCTTATGGTACTATCCAGCCCATTATGACGCGAGTCATTTCGCTGGCTGCCTACGCCGTAAAAGTTCGGAACCCAAGTGATAGAGAATATGAATACTTGTCTGATTTTGACGAAAATGGCTCTGACCTTCTCGATTTCCTGAGCGATGCGCTTGGCGGGATCAAGACCAAAACCCTAGAGGATCAGAAAGAGTTGCAGCAAGCCTTTTCAGTACCGAAACTAGCAAAGGACGGTCGCAAGTTGCGCGGGGAAATTAAGACTGGCCAGTACGGCCACGAAAGCGACATTGTCAACGTAAGAACAGCGAAGATAGTGTACCAACGCAAGAAAGATGACGCCGAAATGTGGCCTTTCTACTTTTATTTTGAAATTCCAGAAGGGGTTGAAGACGGTATTTTGATCTTGCAACGCACCGCCGCTTTTGGAATTAGAAAACTCCTGCATTGGGTGCTCGACACTGCGTTCCAAAATAAATACCCGGAATACAAACTGAGATTTGAGCCCGTCATCGTAGAGAGTGTATTCGAGAAGTTCAAGAGGGGGAAGATTCTGAAAATATCTTTTGTGAAAAAGACTATTCCTGCCGACGTAGCCGACTCTTATGACAGAGGACATCAAGAGGTGCATGGAACTGCCGAACTGGTAATCCGTGCTAGGCGAGGTGGTATCCTTCCGCTGCACGGGCTTCTCTCTAAGGCGTTCAATAACCGTCAACCGAACGGCATTTTAGTTCTGAACGAAACGTATGACAATGTAAAGGCACAGGTAAAAGTAGGTCGTGCCACACGAACAATAAATGTAGCGAACCCCGGGCGAATCCGGTCATACTTCGATATAACGGACACTGTTACAATCGGGGCTAGCGGTCATCCGCTATACGATTCAATGGAAAAGGAAGCGGATAAATTGGCGGCTGAACTTCGTACTTTGCTTTACGGGGCAGCATGAAAATCAACATCAGCAGAATCGTTGCAGCTCAGGTACGCACCCTGCGGAACAATGCGACTCAAACGTATAGCGTGTTCGATCTGGTCTTGTTTTTTGTTTTTCCAATTTTGCTGGGGGTTGCGGGCGCATACTACGGCTGGAAATTTAATGGAGAAGCCTTAAATGCTCTTCTCGCAGCATTCTCGATTTTTGCTGGCCTCCTGCTGAATCTACTGATCTTGGTTTATACGCTTTCTTCTCAAACGGAGCATCCTCCGGTCCTAGCAAAGGCGCGATTGGGTTTGGTCAAGGAACTGCATGATAACATCGCGTATTCCATCTTGGTATCCATTGTCATCGTTGTAGTCTCAATGGTGGCCGTTGCTCATCTGAACATGCACGAGAAGCAGGGAGAGCCAGCTTTCACAGCCCGATGGGTAGCAGGACTGATTATTTTCCTTACGACGAATTTTGTTCTTACGCTGTTGATGATTTTGAAGCGCATTTATATCATGCTAAACCAAGCTATCGACAAACCGTTCATCAGCGGCAAGAAAATTGCCTAGCAACAGCGAAACAGTTAGGGCATTGAGGATTTGGGCTTGCTTTTCTTTCGGTAGTACGTTCATTTCGGCTTGCCTTTCTGCGGTAGCAGGCCGATAATCCGTTTCAGGGTTTGGCATGCGGCTTACTCCGCTTGCTGGATTTGCCCCGTTTTCGGTGACAGCCGGAAGCGGGGCTTTTTGTTTCACGCCATTTGTATACTTGCTCGGGCATGATATAAAGTTTCTTCTTGCCTTCTTTCTCGGGCAAGTATAGCATTGGCGGAGAGGTGGACAATGAACGAATCCGACACCAAAGACCCCAGCGCGGCGGCTAAGCAGCTATCTCTTCTCGGTGCGGCCAAGGGAGGCGAAGCACGCGCGAAAAAACTGTCGTCCGAAAGACGGCGGGAAATTGCACGTGCAGCGATTCAAGCCAGATGGGAGCGCGTTGGCAAAATTCCGCCTCCGCAAGCAACGCACAAAGGCAACTTCAAAGATGACTTCGGGATGGATGTTGACTGCTACGTTTTGAATGACGAAACCAGAACTGCCGTCATCAGCCAGCGGGGCATGGGTGCTGCTTTGAAACTCGGGGAAGGGGGTAGTGGCCTACCTAGGTTTGTTGCAGGAAAAAAAGTATCGGAGGCCCTGGGGGTGGAATTACTCGAAAAGATCCGTAACCCCTTGATTTTCAAAGGACCGCCCACGGGGGGGAATGTGCCTCCGATGGGATTAATTCACGGCTATGACGTAACGATTCTGATTGATGTTTGTAAGGCAATCGTGAAAGCGGAATCCGAAGGCAGACTCCTTAAAAGCCAAGCGAATATCACAAAACAGGCACACGTCATTCTCAACGCTTCCGCCAAAGCTGGAATTAAAGGCCTTGTCTATGCCCTCGCTGGCTACGACGCTACTCGCGAAGACGTTATTGCTGCTTTCAAATTCTACGTGCGCGAAGAAGCCCGGGAGTACGAAAAGGAATTTCCGGGCCAGTTGTATCAAGAGTGGTACCGTCTTTATCGGTTGCCCAAACCGGAAAGAAACAAGCCCTGGAAGTTTATGCACCTCACTGTTGATCAGGTTTATTGGCCTCTGGCCAAGAGTAATGGAAAGATATTAGAGCTTACGCGGATTCAACGCGAAAGCAGCAAAGCACGTTGGAAACGGCTGCATCAATTTCTCTCAGACATAGGCGTTAAGGCTCTTCGTACCCAGTTAGGACAATTGTTGGGGATTGCAAGAATCTCAAAATCGAAACACGAATACGAGCAGCATTTTCAGACTTTATTCGGTGACCAAGGTAGCCTCTCATTCGAGGAACCTAAAAAATGAGCGGCTGGCGGCCCTTTCTTCCGAGGCCGCCACCAATTTTCAAGAGCAAATGACACCAGTACCTCCGGGAGAATACTCGGTGTCACCGGACCGGGCAAGCCGATCCCCGTCGGTTCTGCGGTCTTGGACACTCCGTCCTAATTGCCGCCGTCATTCGCGGGCGGCGCTGGCGGCAACTCCTTTTCAATGGGTTTGCGCGGAAACATCTGATCGCGCATCGCCGCTTGATACACGAACGACGCCACGATGACCGCCATCTGCTTCAGGTCATCCGGCTGAAGGCGGTCGTAGACGTCCATGTTGGAGTGGTGCGTGCGCGTCTCATACTCGACCGGGTCTTGAATGAACTGGAAGCCGGGAATGCCCACGGCATCGAACGACAAATGGTCTGTGCCTCCGGTGTTGCGCATGCTGAGGGTGTTCATGCCCAGGTCGGCGAAGGGCTTCATCCAGGACTCGAAGATGAGCTGGACCGCGGCGTTCTCCTGCAAATAAATGCCGCGGATCTTTCCCGTGCCGTTGTCCACGTTGAAATAAACGGAGACTTTTTTTTGCTCGGACTTGAGCGTGACGGGACCGTTTTCGCGGCGCAGCAGCGTGGGATCTCCTTTGCGCTCCGGGTCCTTCGATTCCGGCCGCTCGCCGAAATGATGCATCACGTACCACTGCGAGCCCAGCAGCCCTTCTTCCTCACCGCTCCACAACCCGATGCGGATGGTGCGCCGTGGCTGCACTCCGAGGGCCTTCAAAATGCGCACCGCCTCCATCATCACCACCGTGCCGGCGCCGTTGTCGGTGGCGCCGGTGCCGGCGTGCCAGGAGTCCAGATGAGCGCCCAGCATGACCAACTCATCTTTCTTGTCCGTCCCGGGAATCTCGGCGAGGGTGTCGTACTGCGTCGTGGCGTCGTCATAAAAATTGTTTTTTACGTTCAGTTCCAGCTCCACAGGTATCTTTTGGGCGAGCAGCCGGGCAATCCTGTCCCAATGCTCGACCGCCATCGTGAGCTGAGGAACCGTGGATGTTTGCCCTGTTTTGTAAGAGCCGCCTTGCTGCACGAACACGGTGCCGCCGCCGATAGCTCCGCGGCTGTGATCGATCGAGGCGACCACCTTCTCCCCTTCCAGGAACTTGTTCAGTTCCCGTTGCAGGCGGAAGCGCTGCATAAATTCGCGGAAGCGCGGGTCGTTTCTCTCCGCAGGAACCTGATACTGGCCGAGCGCCGCGAGCGATTTATCGTCATACCGCTCCGAAAGGGGCTCGACCGAGGGCTTCACCTCGGCGTCGTCACCCACCAGCACAATTTTTCCGGCCAGTTTCCCCTGGTATTTGGCGATGTCCTGAGGAGTGCGGACAATCACGCGCATCACTTCGGCGCGGACCGCGCCGTTGGTGCCCGGCGTCCAGGCCTTGGCGTACACGAGCAGAGGCGCCACATCAGGCGTCACCATGCGCACGTTGACGTATTCGTTGGACCAGCCGCGTCCGAACGGGCTCCAGGCTTCCAGGTGGGCGTTGGCCAGGCCGAACTCGGCCAGTTTTTCACGCGTCCAGTCGTTGGCGCGCTTCATGTTTGGGGAGCCGGTCAGCCGCGGGCCGATTCCATCCATCAGGCCGCTGGCAATCTCCATGACTTTCGAGTTGCGAAAACCCTCGTAGCGGATTTTCGTAATCATGTCGTAGTCGATTTTTTCTTCCTGCTGCGCTGCGGAGCTCAGGGCCAGCGCAAGGGAAAGCAATAGGACGCGCGCGGCAAATCGTTTGAGCATTTCCAGGCCTCTCCTTTTTCGGGACGGCATGCGGGTCAAGAGTCTAGACGCAGCCAGGGAAGAAATCAAACGCGCGGCGCGGGCTGCGCAAACCTGTTGAAACGCCGGAGACGCGCCTTGCGTCTGTTATCGCGCGGCCGGAACCTGTTTGTCCGAAGCGCGAAGTTGCAAATCGCCGGGGCGAGTGATAGTGATAGCTCCCCCTGCGGGGCCGGGCCGCGAGTTTGCGCCACGATGAGACGCCACAGTCTTTCGAGATGCCGCCAACCTTCATGGAGAACAATGTTTGTGAGTTTCGCAAAGGAGAAAGATTCATGAGCCGCATGATGCGTGTTCTGTCGGTAGTGTCATTCGCCGTGCTCCTGAGCTTGGCGGCCGGCTTCGCGCGCCTGAGTGCGCAGAGCAAGTCCGGCAGCGAACCCGCCAAAGCCGTGGAGGCGCTGAAAGGCCTGCAATTCCGCGAATTGGGGCCGGCCGTCATGGGCGGCCGCGTGGACGATTTCGCCGTGGTCGAAGGCGATCCCAAGATTGTTTTCGTGGGCATGGCTTCGGGCGGGGTGTGGAAGACCACGAACGCCGGAACCACCTGGGAGCCGCTCTTCGACAAAGAGAGCGTCCCGACGATCGGCGACATTACTCTGGCTCCGTCGGATCCGTCCATCGTATGGGTGGGCTCGGGCGAAGCCAACAACCGGCAGAGCTCTTCGTGGGGCGACGGCGCTTTCAAGTCCACCGACGGGGGCAAGACTTGGACGAAGATGGGCCTCGAGGACACGCACCACATCGGGCGCATCGTGATTCATCCGGCGAACCCCGGCGTTGTTTACGTCGCCGCGCTCGGCCACCTGTGGGGGCCGAACCACGACCGCGGCGTGTTCAAGACCACCGACGGCGGGAAGACCTGGACGCAATCGCTCTACATCAACGACGACACCGGCGTGGTGGACATCGCCATGGACCCGCAGAGTCCCGACACGCTTTATGCCGCAGCCTACCAGCGGCGGCGCACGGCGTTCGGCTTCAACGGCGGCGGGCCGCACGGCGCGATTTACAAAACCACGGACGGCGGCGCGACCTGGAAGAAGCTCACCAAGGGGCTTCCGTATGAAAAAGGCGGCGACGTGGGACGCATCGGCCTGGATATTTACCGCAAGAACCCGGATATCGTGTACGCCGTCGTCCAGCACGCGCAGGGCGGCATCTTCCGCAGCGAAGACAAGGGCGAGACGTGGACGCGGATGAGCGATACCGACCCGCGCCCGTCGTATTACAGCAACGTCCGCGTTGACCCCGGCAACGACTTGCGCATCTGGGTGCTCGGCGCGCAGATGTTTTTCTCCGAGGATGGCGGCAAGACCTTCTCGACGCGGCGCATCACGCGCATCCACGGCGATTTCCACGCCCTGTGGATCAACCCCGCGGACTCGAATCAGATGATCGCCGGGAGCGACGGCGGCATCCACTGGTCCTACGACGCCGGGCGCACCTGGGATTTCGTCAATACCATTCCTCTGGGCCAGTTCTACGAGATCGGAGTGGACCTGGCCAAGCCCTACCACATCTGCGGCGGCTTGCAGGACAACGGAAGCTGGTGCGGGCCGAGCCAGACCCTTTCGAGCGGCGGCATCGTGAATGAGGACTGGATCAACGTCCATGGCGGCGATGGTTTTTACGCGGCGGTGGACCCCACGGATTCCTCGGTGGTCTACGCGGAGTCCCAGGACGGCAATATTTCGCGCCGCGATATGAAGACCATGGAAGCGCGCTCGATCCGCCCGGAAATGAAAGAGGGCGAACCGCATTACCGCTTCCAGTGGAACTCGCCGGTGGCCATTTCTTCGTTCGATCACAACACCATCTATTACGGCGGAAACTTCCTGTTCAAGTCCACCAACCGCGGCGATACGTGGACCCGGCTCGGCGGAGATCTCACTACCGGAGTGGACCGCAACAAGTTGCCGATCCTCGGCCACGTGCAGGACAAGGACATGCTCTCGCGCGCCGACGGCGTGCAGGACTACCCCACCATCACCACCATCAGTGAATCGCCGGTATCCGCGTCCGTGCTCTGGGTGGGCACCGACGACGGCAACCTGCAAGTGACGCGCGACGCCGGCCAGAATTGGAAAAACGTGGTCAGCCGCGTGCCGGGATTGCCCAAAGGCACGTATGTCAGCCGGGTGACGGCATCGAAAGCTGCCGAGGGCGCGGCCTACGCAACGTTCGACGGACATCGCGACGACGACTACAACGTGTACGTGTATCTGACCAGCGACTACGGCGAGTCCTGGAAAAACATCGGTGGCGGTATCCCCAGGACCGCCGGGACGGTCCACGTCATCCGCGAGCATCCGAAGAACCTGAACCTCCTTTTCGCCGGAACCGAATTCGGACTGTGGGTCTCCTGGGATCGCGGCGCGAACTGGACGCAACTCCGGCTGAATCTGCCCACCGTCCCCGTGGACGACATTCAAATTCATCCGCGCGAGAACGATCTGATTCTCGCCACGCACGGACGTTCCATCTGGGTGCTCGACGACCTCACCCCGATTGAAAAAATGGATGGCGCGGCGCTCAATTCCGACCTCGCATTGTTTGACACGCGTCCGGGAACCGCCTGGCGGGAATACCGGGCGCAGCGCAATGTCGGCCACAAATGGTTTGCCGGGAAGAATCCGCCGTACGGTGCGCTGATTACCTACTATCTGAAATCGGCCGTGCCGCCTCCGCCGCCCAGGGCGGCGGACGAAGCGCCAAGGCCAGGGGGTAGTGAAAGGCAAAGAGCAGGGGGCGGTGGCGCAGGAAGGCCGCCGGCCGCTCCGGCGGAAGCGGCCACCGAAGGCAAAGCCAAAATCACGATTCTCGATAAGGACGGCAAAGAGGTGCGTCATTTCGACGGACCGGGAGCGGCCGGCGTGAACCGTATCAACTGGGATTTGCGATACAACGCTCCCGCCGAGCCTACGCCGCAACAACTCGAAGCCATGGCGCAAGGGTTCGGCTTCGGGCCGCGCGGGCCAGTGGCCGAGCCGGGGGAATACACCGTCAAAATCAGCGCGAATGGCAAGGAGACAACCGGCAAAGTGGCGGTCGAGGAAGACACGCGCATCGTCATTTCCCCCGCCAACCGCGCCGCGCGCCACGGTGCCATCATGAAGCTTTACGACCTGGCCAAAGCCGCCGACAAAGACCGCAGGACGATCGTCGGCCTGAAGGATGCGCTCGCCGCCACGCAGGAACAGTGGAGAAAAGGAGCGGCCGGGCCGGACGGAATCAAGATCCCGGAGAACATCCGGAAGGCTGCCGAGGAACTCGCCAAGAAAGTAGATGAAGTGGAGGCGAAGTATGTCCGGCCGCAGCAGTCGCTCGGAAACGCCGGGCCGCCGCTGGTGTGGACGCCCGCGCCGCTCCCCGAGCGCGTATTCAGCGTGATGGCAAACATCGAAGGCTACACCGCTGCGCCCAGCGGACAGGATCTACAGCGCCTCGACGAGCTGGCGCCACTGGTCGCTGACAGCGGCTCCAAGGTGAAGAAGCTGGTCGAAGAAGACTTGGCCAGCCTCAACAAGATGATCAACGACGCCGGCATTCCGCTTATCCGCATCTCCACGGCGCCGCCGCGGCCCGCAGAGGTGGAAGAAAGGGACGGGCAATAGGGAACCGTCTGCGTCAGACGCCGGGTGGCCCCGGGGTGCGGGTGGCGTCTAATTTTGGGGGTGGATTGACTTGAGGAGACGAAGTCGAGGGTTGCGTCCATTCTTCGTCTCTGTGCTTATCGCAATTTAATTCGACGGGGGGAGTGAAGATCCATGCGATCGAAATGGAGCGTATTGCGCGTGTGGCTGATGACGGTTTGCGGGCTGGCGATTGTGGGAGGACTTGCGGCTCCCGCAATGCCGGCTCAGGCGAGCGATAAAAACGCCGTTCGGCAAGACGACAAAGACGAGAAAAAAGAAGAGAAAAAGGACGAAAAGAAAGGGCTGACGCTCAAGCCTGACCGCAAAATCGAATTCACGACCGACGAAGGCACATGGCTCTCGCTGGACGTTTCGCCCGACGGAAAGACTATCGTCTTCGAACTGCTCGGCGACCTCTATACGCTTCCGATCGAGGGCGGTCAGGCCAAGCCGCTCACCAAGGGCATGGCCTTCGACAGCCAACCGCGCTACTCGCCGGACGGACAATGGATTGCCTTCATCTCCGACCGCGACGGCGCGGAAAACGTCTGGATCATGAAAGCGGACGGTAACGGTGAGCCCAAACAACTCAGCAAGGAGAAGGCCGCCGAATTCGTTTCGCCTGCCTGGACGCCGGATGGGCAATACGTCATCGTCTCCAAGGCGGCCGGCCTGGCAGCGCACGAACTGTGGATGTATCACATCCAGGGCGGGTCGGGCGTACAAATCACCAAATCCAAGACGACGCCAACAACGCCGCGCAATGAGCGCCACAATGCTCTCGGTGTCAGCGTGTCTCCGGACGGACGGTATCTCTATTACGCGCGGCGCCTCGGAGGATTTCAGTACAACGCGATGTTTCCCTTGTGGAGCGTCGCGCGGCGCGACCGGCGAACCGGCGACGAAGACATCCTGGTGCGCCAGCTCGGCAGCGCATTTCGTCCCATGATTGCGCCCGACGGCAAAACGCTTATCTACGCCACGCGCTATGAAACGAAGACCGGCCTGCGCATCCGCAATCTGGAGAGCGGCGAGGACCGCTGGCTGAAGTACCCCGTCCAGCGCGACGACCAAGAATCGCGCTTCACGCGCGATCTCTGGCCCGGGTACGCCTTCGCGCCCGGAGGAAAAGAGATCCTCTATACCACCGAGGGAAAAATTCACCGGCTGAACATCGCCTCGGGTGACGACCGCCTGATTCCTTTCACGGCTCAAGTCTCGCAGGAAATCGGACCGAAGTTGGATTTCCCTCAGAAGGTCGAAGAAGGTCCCGTGAAGGTCCGGCTGATTCAGGACCCGGCAGAATCGCCGGATGGAAAAAAGCTGGCATTCTCCGCGCTGACGCATCTCTATGTGATGGACATTCCCGGCGGGAAGCCGCAACGCGTGACGCCGGGCAGCGCGCGCGAGTTTCAACCGGCGTGGTCTCCGGACGGCCAGTGGCTGGCGTACGTCACGTGGTCGTCCGCGGGCGGCGACATTTGGAAGGTGCGGGCCGGCGGAGGCGAACCGCAGAAACTCACCGGCGTTTCCGCTTTTTATAGCGATGTGGTGTGGTCACCCGATGGTGCGCGCATCGTGGCCTTGCGCGGCTCGGCCTATGACCGCGAAAATAGTGAATTCGACTTCGGGCAGACGCCGGGAACGGAACTGATTTGGCTTCCCGCCGAGGGAGGCGCGGCCAACCTGATCATTCCGGCGCGTGGCGCGGGCAAGCCGCACTTCACGCAGGATAAAGACCGCATCTACCTGTACACCCGGGCGGGCCTGATGTCGCTGCGGTACGACGGCACGGACCGCCGCGTACACCTGCAGGTGAAGAGTTCGGCCGTTCCCAACGCCGAGGAGCCTGTGCCGGCCGGCGACGTGCGCGTGAGCCCCGATGGACACTGGGTTCTGGCGCACATCATGAATCAACTTTATCTGACGGCCATGCCGGAAGTCGGCGGCGAAGCGCCGACGGTCCTGGTGAATTCTGCCTCGGTTCCGGTGAAGCGGCTGACCGACATCGGCGCCGATTATTTTGGCTGGGCCGACGACGGGAAGACGCTCACCTGGGCCATTGGACCGAGCTTCTTCCGGCAGCCCTTCAGCGCCATCAGCTTCGAACCGCCGAAGCCCGAAGAGAAAAAGGACGCCGACAAGGACAAGAAGGACGCCGCCGAGAAGAAAGACGGGAAGAAGGACGAGAAGAAAGAGGAGAAGAAAGAGGAGAAGAAGGACGAGCAAGCGGCCGAGAAGAAAAAAGAAAGCTTCAAAGAGCAGGACAAAAGCGTTCAGGAAATTGCCGTAGACCTGGAATTCCCGCGGAAGACGCCCCGGGGCATTATGGTTCTGCGCGGCGCGACGGTGGTCACGATGAAGGGCGATGAAATCGTCAAGGACGCCGACATCGTCGTGAAAGACAACCGCATCGAGTCCGTAGGCAAGCGCGGGGCTGTTCCCGCGGGGGCCACGGTTTTTGACGTGAAAGGGAAAACCATCGTGCCGGGCTTCGTGGACACCCACGCTCACTGGTTTGAAATCCGCCGCGGCATCCTCGACACCCAGAACTGGAATTTCCTGGCCAATCTCGCCTACGGCGTAACCTCGGGCCTCGACGTGCAGACCGCCACCAACGACATGTTTGCCTACCAGGACCTGGTGGACACCGGGGACATCATCGGCCTGCGGCCATTTTCCACCGGGCCCGGCATTTTTTCCGACAACAACTTCCAATCCGAGCAGGAAGTCGAGGGCGTCCTCACGCGCTACAAGAAGTATTACCGGACGCACAATCTGAAGAGCTACGTGGTCGGCAACCGCAAACAGCGCCAGTGGATGGTGGAAGCCTGCAAGAAGCTGGAAATGATGCCCACCACCGAGGGCGCGCTCGACCTGAAGCTCAACCTCACGCACGTGATTGACGGCTTTCATGGCAACGAGCACACCCTGCCGATCGCCCCGCTCGAAAAAGACGTGGTGCAGATGTTCGCGCAATCGGGCATCGGAGAGACGCCGACGCTGATCGTGGCCTACGGCAGTCCCTGGGGCGAGAACATCTACTACGAAAACACGGAAGTGCACGACGACGCCAAGCTCAACCACTTCACGCCGCACAACATCATCGACGAAAAAACCAAGCGGCGGCCTTTCTGGTTCCGCAAGGATGAGTATTCCATCCCGCAGCTCGCGGCGGGAGCGGTCAAAATCCTCCGGGCCGGCGGGCGCGTCGGCATCGGCGGCCACGGCCAGTTGCAGGGTCTCGGCTACCATTGGGAAATGTGGAACGTGGCCAGCGGCGGCGCCATGCCCATGGAAGTGCTCCGCGCAGCCACGATTCTTGGGGCGCAGATCGCCGGCTACGCGCAGGACATCGGAAGCATCGAACCCGGCAAGCTCGCCGATCTGGTGATCCTCGACAAGAGCCCGTTGGACGATATTCACAATACGAATAGCGTTCACTGGGTGATGAAAAACGGCGAACTTTTCGAAGGCGACACGCTCAACCAGGTGTGGCCGGAGAAAAAGCCGCTCGAGCCGCTCTGGTTCTGGAACAGCAGAGCGCCGGGAGAAAAAGCTCCGGGTGACGCCGGACACTTGAAGTAACCAGAGCGGGCCGGGAGAAGCTTTCCTTGCAGGGGCAGCGTGGCCGCGCAACGGGGATTCCTCCGCTACGCGCCCTCTTTTTGGGGAGATGAAAAAGAAGCCCTGGTCAGGAGCTGGCCGGGGTATTCTGGCGCGCGGCCTCTTGGGCGGCTTTTTCTTGTGCTTCCTGCGCCGCCTTTTCGTGTGCGGCGCGGTACCACTCGAACGTGCGCTGCAGGCCTTCCTCGAAATCAACCGTTGGCTTGTAACCCAGGATTTCGCGCGCCAGGGCGATATCGGCCTGGGAATGCAGGATGTCGCCGTCGCGCGGCGGGTCGTACTTCGCTTCGATTTTTTTCCCGCTGATTTTCTCCAGCAGCCGCAGCGTCTGGTTCAACGTGGAGCGGCCGCCTGTTCCGACGTTGAAGACTTTCCCCGAAGCATTGGGCGCCTCGCACGCCAGCAAATTGGCCTGCACCACATTCTCGACATACGTGAAATCGCGCGACTGCTCGCCGTCGCCGAACACGACAGGCTGTCCGTCCTCGTGAAACGCGGCGATGAATTTTGAAAGCACACCGGAATAAGGCGAGCCGGGGTCCTGCCGCGGGCCAAAGACGTTGAAGTAGCGAAGAGAAACATTCTCGAAGCCGTAGCAGCGGCCAAACGCCCTAGCATAGAGTTCGCCGGCCAGTTTCGTGACGCCGTAGGGCGAAATCGGGAGCGGCTGCATGGTTTCGGCCTTTGGCAGTGTGGGCGTGTCGCCATAGGCGGACGAGGACGCCGCGAAGACCACGCGCTTGACCTTGGCATCGCGCGCCGCCACCAGCACATTGAGCGTGCCGTCCACGTTGATGCGATTGGTCTCCAGGGGATCTTTTACCGAGCGTGGCACGGAAGTTCGCGCGGCTAGATGCAAAACGAAATCCGCTTCCTGGCAGGCGCGCCGAACCACTTCCAGGTCGGTGATGCTGCCCTTCACCAGCGTGATTTTGCTGCGAACTTCGGCGAGGTTGTCTTCTTTGCCGGCCGAGAAATCGTCGAGCACAACAACGCTGTGTCCCCGCTGGACCAGTTCGTCCACGGTGTTTGAGCCGATAAATCCGGCGCCGCCCGTCACCAGGTAGCGCATCCCGAGTATTCCTCCTCGCGACAGAAATTCGCGGCCGGCCGAAACCGGCTCGAGCGAGCGAGGTTGGCCGGTAGGTACGCGACGACGAGGTTGAGTCTGGCCAGCACCCCGCCTTTAGGGTAACGTGAAATAGAGCGCGGCCCGCGCGCCGCCGTAGACATTCTAGCAGGGAGTTCCTCAAGGGCAACTGTTCCTTGGCTATACGCTTCCCAATGATGACCATGTCTTTGCGCGCTAAGACCGGACGAACCGTTGCTGGAGCGGCCGCATTCGCTGCGTGCATCGCATTCTTCTGGGGTGATCTTACGCAGGCGGCGCAGAGGAAATCCCGGCGCAACGTCAAGCCCCCAGCCGCGAGCGCGCCGTCCGCTTCGCCGCTTCCTCTCCGCGTCGGAGAAAAGCTCGACTACACGGTGCATTTCTCGAAGCTTTCCAACGTCGCAACCATTCAACTGACCGTGGTCGAACGGCGCGACTTCTTCGGGAAAGCGGCGTGGCATTTGCAAGCCGTCGCCCACACCGTGAATCCCATGCGCATCATCTTCGAACTCGATGACCAGTTCGATTCCTACAGCGACGCCGCCACGCTCACCGGCCTGCAATATGAAATGCATGTGAACGAGCGCGGCCGGCGGGAGGACGCTGTGTTGCGGCTGACCTCCGACAAGGATCCCGCGCCGCCCAACGCCACTGCCGTGCGAGTGCTGGCAGGCACGCGCGACCCTGTGGGATTTGTGGATTACCTGCGCACGCTCGACTGGAAGCGCAGCAAAGATGTGAGCGGCCCGGTGTACGACGGCCGGAATCTGTATGAGGTCCGCGCGCACCTGGCATCGGATTCTTCTGCCGTGACCGTTCCGGCGGGCAGCTATACGGCGTCACGCATCGAGGTGCGCGTCTTTCAAAATGGCGCGGAGATGAAAGACACGCACTTCTGGGTTTCTCTGGCCAACGATTCCGGCCGCACGCCGGTGTTGCTGGAAGCGGAGCTTCCCTTTGGCACGGTGCGTGTCGAGCTCACCCACGCCGAGTGATCCTTGCCAGTGTTCGCTTGCGAGAAACTCTCCCCTTCGGCAATTACGCCAAATGCTCCTCAAAACTTAGCGCCTAACAGAGGACGATTTTGTCGCGCTGGCGCATCAGCCGGCGCGTGGCATTGCGCGTGTCCACCACGAGCTTTGCGGCGTCCACGATGGCGGCGTAGTCGTAGCTGGAATGATCGGTGGCAATCACCACGCAGTCATACGAGCCAATGGTCCGCTTATCGAGCGGGACCGACGCTTTGGCGCTGTAATCGTAGTGGCGCATCTTGTGGAGATGCGGGAAGTAAGGATCGTTGTAGTCCAGGGTCACGCCGCGTTTTTCCAGCAGCTCGATGATCTTGAGCGTGGGGGATTCCCGCAGGTCGTCCACATCCTTTTTGTAGGCCACCCCCAGCACCAGAATGCGCGCGCCCTTCAGACTTTTTTGTCGCTCGTTGAGCGCTCCCGCAATGGCGTCCACGACGTGGTAGGGCATGGCCGTGTTCACCTCGCCCGCGAGTTCGATGAAGCGCGTGGCAAAATCGTACTCGCGCGCCTTCCACGATAAATAATAGGGATCCACCGGGATGCAGTGTCCGCCAAGCCCCGGCCCCGGATAGAAGGGCATGAACCCGAAAGGCTTGGTGGCCGCCGCGTCAATCACCTCCCAGATGTCTATGCCCATGCGCAGGCTGAGCGTCTTCAGCTCGTTGACGAGCGCGATGTTCACGCAGCGGAAAATATTTTCGAGCAGCTTGGCCATCTCCGCCGCGCGCGTGGTGCTGACCGGCACGACGCGGGAAACGATCTGGCCATAGAGCGCCTGCGCCGCGCGGCCGCTGGGCGGATTCAGCCCGCCCACGACCTTGGGAATTTGCGCCAGGCCATACTGCTTGTTGCCGGGATCTTCGCGCTCGGGAGAAAACGCCAGAAAGAAATCGCACGGGACATTTTCGGCGTCCGGCCCCGTGGCAATCGGACAGCGCAGCCCGCTTCGCTCGAGGATGGGCAGCACAAGCTCCTCGGTGGTCCCCGGGTAGGTGGTGGACTCCAGCACGACGAGCTGGCCCTTCTGGAGATTAGGGCTGATGGAAAGAACCGTGGCCTGCACGTAGGAAAGGTCCGGCTCGCGCCGTTCGTCGAGCGGCGTCGGAACGCAAATAATGACGGCGTCCATGTCTTTCAGCCTGGCGAAGTCGCTCGTCGCGGAAAAGTGCTTGCTGATCACAAACTGCTGAATTTTCGTGACCGGAATGTGCTCGATATAGCTCCTGCCGGCGTTCAGCTTGCTCACCTTGTCCGGGTCGGTGTCGAACCCCAGGACGCGGTGCCCGGCTTCGGCGAATCGCAGAGCAAGCGGCAGCCCGACGTATCCGCACCCGATGATCCCGACTTTTAATTGCGATCCCTTGAAGAACTCCGGCTTGCGGTCTGTAGGCATTGCGCTCGCTCTCCTCCGAACTTGTAAAAAAAGCGCGGATGAATTGTGCCAGTGGAATATAGCAAGATTCCGCGGATGGAGAAAGCAGCGCCGGCCCGGCTGCGGCGCCGAAACTCGAAAGTCGAAATTCGAAACTCGGGGGCACCCCCCTCCCCCTGGGTATGTTTTTCGTAAGTGTTGGATGTAAAGGACTTAGATGCCCGTTTTGACGTAAGTGCAGAATCTAAAGGACTTACCCGAGAAAGTTGACAGTCGACAGTTGAGAGTCGAGAGTAAGATCCCTGCCTCCGCGTACCCCTCCCCCCACCCTTTTTTTGGAAGTGTGTGAAACGAAAGGGTTTTAAGTCCTTTGTTTTGAAACTGTGTGATTCTAAAGGGGTTGCGGACGCATTTTTGCGAAAGTGTGTGAATCTGAAGGAGTTAGCACGGAAAAGCTGAGAGTTCACAGTTGAAGGTTGAAAGCGGGAAGCGAATGGGGAAGCGGTTTGGGAGGGCATGGTTTGATCTCGATGGTGTGGTTAGAAGGTGGGGCATCGTCCATTTTCCGGGGAGCATTGTACCATAATTCATGAGTTAAGTCAATAGGAAGTTAAGTCTAATGAAATGAGGGAGTTAGCGGAGGGATCCTTCGGCTCGCAAGCTCGCTCCCTTCGTAGCTCAGGTCACAGAGACCGGACCTGGTCGGATATTCGATGAACTGCTTAGGATTGAGGAAGTTAGCCCAGCACCGGAATCAAGGGGAAGCTTTTTTCATGGCAATCCGCAGGTCGTAAGAGAAGATGCTGGTGCCTGCGGACGAAGATTTGTGGATACGGCACCCGAAGGGATGGTACTTGAAGGCGACTGTGCCGGCTGTGCCGGGGAGGGCCACGCTGGTCAGACGGTTCTCGAAGTCCCAGGTGTAGGTCGTCGTCCCGGTGGAATCTTTCTTGGTTAAGGTGTTACCGTTGTTGTCGAATGCCACCTGCCTGGGTCTATGTTACGATGCATCACTTCCCTATTTTTCGAAATGTATCGAGGAGAGCCTCAAGTACACTAACGTTTACCGAATAGCTCCTTTGGGTGCAGTGCAGCCCGATTTCGTAAATTATTCCCGGCCCCTGCGATTCATTCTTAGGGTTACAATACGCAATAACAAGCTCCTCGGTCATCAGCCGAGTGTCCCCGTAGTTGAGCCGAATCCGGTAGGCTGGCATACTGGCAATGATGGTTGGTCTCATAATGACTTCGGCGTTGGGATGCTTATCGAGGAGCATTTCCAGTCGACTCAGCGCCGCTCTCTGAGAGCTTCTCAGTAGAGCGGCATCCCAATGAGCGTATGTCCAGGCCTCATTCCCCGGCTCTGACAATTTGATCGTGGCTCCATGATTGGGCGCGTCACCCTCGTGCGCCTCTAGCCTCCCCGAACTGGGCACAGTAACGCAGTACATATACTGTTCGTTGCAGTATTCTTGGGCGCCAGAGAAAGAAGGCCGTGAGGTCGCTGGCAGG
>WNGL01000814.1_pt1 | contig 37410 bp, 29 predicted proteins | sample 5400591 | NCBI WGS metagenome assembly WNGL01 (sample SAMN13153377, study PRJNA577476) | soil metagenome | isolation source: 80 cm soil or saprolite under Garry oak tree replicate 1 | place: USA:California | collected 2016-06-15
GGTGATCGCCACCATAGCTGGGCGGTCAACGCAATAAAGGCTCAACGAAGGCTGCAGACTCCGTTTGTTGTCCCCGAGGTAGTCGCTGGCGAAGCCTTTACCAAACTGCGATACGACCGTCGCGTCAGCGGCCGCGGCGACGCCCGGCCCGCCCTCACTGTCTTTGGTCTGCTCGAGACAGGCCGCAATGTCTTTGAAGTCAGAGGCATGCCGGATGAATCTCTTCGGCGGTCAATGGCTCTATTAGCCAGATATATCGACCAGTCCTTCTCATGGGTGGACGCAATCGTCCTCCTAAGCGCCGATGACGATCGCCGGGTCGAGAGGCTGTGGACGGTCGACTCGAGTCTCGCGGCTTATCGCTTCTCACACCGCGTTGCTGTGTCGATGCCGAGCGCCTGATTCTCCGCGCGCACGCTGGGAATCGGGCGAGAGCAGATCTGGAGCACCACACTTGGTCTTATTCGAACTTTCGGGAGATGCGGGAGACGCTGGAAGCGCTGATCGCATCTGTTGCCTGACCGCAGCCCTGCATGCTCACTGGCCAGTTGTGACGGCAAGCCACCTCTCGCCACCGGAGTGACACCATTCCCTATCAAGCAGTGGAGAACTTCGTCCCCGGTCTAAGGCTGGGTCGCACCTACTTTGAAGAGGTGGGCGCGCCGCTCCCTGAGCTCGTGCTTCCCGAGGTACTCTACGAGGCGCTGCTCGGCGATGAGTCAGAGGTTCGGCTATGAATCTGCCTGTGCGGGTGCGAACGATGGAGGTCGACGAGTTCGACGCCATGCGCGAGCTGTCCGTTGATGCCTTCGGCGGCAGCCGCCGCATCGGACACCTCCTCGATGCACTGCACACATCATGGGCTTGGGATGCAGATCTGTCATTTGTCGCCGACCGCGGTGGTGAAATCGTCGGGCACGTGCTCTATACGCACGCGATGCTTGACGCCCCACTTCAGTTGGAAGACGTGCTTGTTCTCAGCCCCATCGGCGTTCGCCCTGGACTGCAAGGCCTGGGAATCGGTAGCGAGATGATCACAGCGACTCTGCGGCTGCTTAACCAACGCGGCGAGCCACTCGTTTTCCTCGAAGGGCGCCCCACCTACTACTCACGCTTCGGCTTCCAGCGCGCCGCCGATCTTGGATTCGTGGCACCTTCAGTCCGGATCCCACGAGACGCTTTCATGGTGTATCCGCTTCCTCGATACGAACCTCGGATGACGGGCGCTCTAATCTATCCGGACGCTTTCTGGCGATGCGACTCCGTCGGCCTGCGGCGGCAGGAGATGCAAGCGGATGTCAGTGAACCCGGAATCAAATAGGCATACGAAATTGGGTGCCTGGAGCGGGAGACGGGGATCGAACCCGCTACCTCAACCTTGGGAAGGTCGCGCTCTGCCAGATGAGCTACTCCCGCTCGGCAGACATCCGATTCTAGGTCTCGACGACCGCCTCTGCCTGCGGCGCGGCCTCCGACACCACCGAGCGCACGAGCTGCGAATACTCGTCCACCAGAGCCTGCGCGTGACCGGCGTCCAGAGTCGACGCAATGACGTAATACTCGGGGCGGTCGGCGTCGGGCGCGACCAGCACCCAACCGTCATCCACGAAGACTTTCACGCCGTCGGTCAGGTCGACGCGGTCTTTGAGGTGCCGCTCCATCATCGTCCGCATCACGCGTCCCTTGACCTCCCACGGGCAGAACTCGACGGCCGTGCGATGCGTCACCTGTGGGATGCGTGACCGCAGCGCGCCGATCGATCCCCCGCTCTTCGCCAACAGCTCGAGCACGCGCGCGATGGTGAAGATGGCGTCGAAGGAGACCGCGAAATCGGGCCAGCAGTATCCCCCCGCGCCATCCGACGCGAGCACCGCCTCAGCGTGCTGCGCCCCGCGAAGCACTGCTCCGGGCGTGATCTTCGTTGGGACAAAACGGCTGCCCAGCCGCTCCGCGATCATCGAGAACGCAAGGGACGTGGACGCGGGTCCCAGCACCATGCCCGGCCTGCTGCTCAGCGCCAGCTGAGCCAGAACCGCAAACGCCGCGTCGTGCTCGAGGACAGCGCCTGTTTCGTCCACGATGAAGCAGCGCTCGCCCGGTGTGTCGATGAATACGCCCAGCTTCGCCTTCACGGCTGCGGTGATCACACCCATCTCCTGGAGGTGGGCGCGAAAAGTCGGGTCGTCCTGCTCCATCACGATCTCGGCCGGCGCCGCGTTGAGTGGGATCACGGTGCAGTTGAGCTCGCGCAGGATCTGCGGCAGCACCATCGCGGCCGCTCCGTTCTTGTAGTCGATCACGACCTTGAACGCCGCGCCGCGCACGACCTCGAGGTCGAGCTTGGCCAGCATGTCCTCCATGTAGCGCTCGGTCTGGCTGTCGCGGCGCGTGATGCGGCCCATCTCGTAATGCGACACGCGCCGGATATCCTCGCGGAAGAACAGTCCCTCGAGCCGGCGCTCGCTCCGTTTGTCTACGTCGAGGCCATGGTCGTCGAAGATGCGGACGTCGGCCGACCGCGGATCGACTGGCGATGTCTGGACATGAACTGCGGACACGTGGTTGTGGCGGGCCCAGTAGCGGCACACCGGTGCAGGCAGCACCGAGAGGTCGATCACGTGTGTGCCGGACGAGATCATCCCGGACATCAGCGCGCGACCGATCATGCGTGCGGAGCGCGTGTAGTCGCGTGAGAAGGCGATCTCGGTTCCCTTCGGCGTCAGCGCGCCGATCGCGGCGCCCAAGCGTGAGGCGAACTCGGGCGTGATCTCGATGTTGATCAGCCCGTTCAGGCCGTACGAGCTGAACAGTCCGCGCTTCCACGAACCGGCCCAGATGATCGACTCATGGACTACGGCGCCGGGCTCGACCTCCTTGTTGGGCCAGATGCGCACGTTTGCGTTGATGGTCGACCCTGCCCCGATGGTCACATCGCTGCCGATCACGCTGCCCTCTTCGAGCAGGCAGCCGTTCTTCACCGTCACCGACCGGCACACCACCGATCCGCGCAGCCGCGAGTTGAGCCCGATGTAGCTGTGGTCCCAGACGATCGAGTTCGAGATCTTCACTCCCGAATCGACCGTCGTGTAGGCGCCGATGACGGCCGGGCCATTGACCCACGCGCCGCCTCGCACCTTGGCGCCGGGGCCGATCAGCGCGGGTCCGTCGACGCGCGCCCCCGGATCAACCTCTGCATCGGGATGGATCCACGTCGAGTCGCCGATCCGATCGCCCGGCAGCTGGACCTTGACCTTGCCCTCGAGACAGTCGAAGTTGGCCTTGACATAGGCGGCGTGGCTGCCGACGTCTTCCCAGTAGCCGTCTGCGATCCAGCCGAAAACGTGCTCGCCCTCTTTCAGCAGCTTGGGGAACACGTCACCTGACCAGTCGGTGACCTCCCCGGGCCGGAAGAACTCGAACACCGCCGGGTCGAGGATGTAGATACCGGTGTTCGCGAGGTCCGAGATCACTTCGCCCCAGCTCGGCTTTTCGATGAAGCGCTGCACCGCGCCGCCTTCGTCCACGACCACGACGCCGTACTCGAGCGGGTTGGGCACGGGCTTGAGGACGATGGTTGCCAGGGCCTTGCGCTCGCGGTGAAAACGGGCCGCCGCGCCGAGGTCGATGTCGGTCAATGAGTCGCCCGAGATGACGACGAAGGTCTCGTTCAGCTGTGCGCGCGCCAGCATGACGGACCCGGCGGTCCCGAGCGGCGAATCTTCGACCGAGTAGGTCAGGGCGACGCCTTGCTCCGAGCCGTCGCCGAAATAGTTGCGGATCGAGGCGCCCATGTACTGCACCGTCGCCACGACGTCGCGCAGCTGATGGCGGCGGAGGTGGAGAAGGATGTGCTCCATGATCGGCCGGCCCGCAACCGGCACCAGGGGTTTGGGCATGCTGCTGGTGAGCGGTCGCAGACGCGACCCCTCGCCGCCGGCCATCACAACCGCCTTCATCCGCCCTTCCTCACTACGATCTTATTCGCGTGATCGAAGAACTAAAAGAATTCGCCTACGACCTGCTCTGGACATGGCAACCCCGAATCGAGGTTTTGTTTCGCGCACTCGACCCCGAACTCTGGAAGTCGACCCGTGAGAACCCGGTGCTGCTGCTCAACCAACTGGGCGAGGACGGCGTGCAGCGGGCATGGGATCGGCCGGAGGTCCAGCAGGCGTTCGAGGGCGCGAAAGCCGCCTACAAGGAGTACTACGACCGGCATCCGCGGTTCATGGACGCCCAGGCGCCCCTCGCCATCGCGTACTTCTCGCTCGAGTTCGGCCTTTCCGAATGCCTGCCCATATATTCCGGTGGACTCGGGGTCCTGGCCGGCGACCACCTGAAGGCGACCAGCGACCTTGGGCTCCCGTTGGTCGCGGTCGGACTGCTGTACAAGCAGGGGTTTGGCCGGCAGGACATCGATGCGAGCGGCCGGCAGATCGAGGTCTATTTTGAGAACCGCGGCGACGAGCTGCCCGTACGCAAGGTCGAGAGCGTCGAGGTAGAAGCTCCGATCGGAGGCCGCAACGTGCGGATCGCCGTCTGGCGCGCGCAGGTCGGGCGGGTGCCGCTGTTCCTCCTCGACACGGACCTCGAGGCGAACCCTCAGGACCTCCGCAACATCACCGACCGCCTCTACGTGCCCGAGCCCGACCGGCGGCTTCGCCAGGAGATAGTGCTCGGCATCGGCGGCGTGCGCGCGTTGCGCGCGCTGGGGATCGACTCCGGCGTATTCCATCTCAACGAAGGTCACAGCTTTCTCTGCGCGATCGAGCGCATCCGCGAGCTGCGTGCTTCTCGTCAGATGACTCTAGAGGAGGCGCGACTCGTGGCACGCGCGGGCATCGTCTTCACCACGCATACGCCGATCGCTGCCGGCAGCGATTACTTCGACGCCGGTCTTGTCTGGGATCAGCTCGGACCGTACCTGAGCCAGGTCGGCATCTCGTTCGACCGCTTCATGGATCTGGGCCGGCAGCGGCCGGGCGATCCGCGCGAGCGGTTGTGCACGACCTACGCCGCGCTCCGCCTCGCCGATCAATCGGTAGGTGTGAGCCGCCTGCACGGGGCGGTGTCCCGCCGGCTGTGGAAGGACGCGTGGCGCGGCCTTCCCGAGACGCAGGTCCCCATCGGTTCGGTAACGAACGGCGTGCACATGCCGACATGGGTCGCGCCCGAGATCGGGGCGCTGCTGAGCCGCTACGTGGGCCCCGACTGGTGGGACCTCGATCCCTCCGACGGCCGGTGGCACGCCGTCCACGAGATTCCCGCTGCCGAGCTTTGGGCGGTCCATGGTGAACTCAAGAGGAGGCTGTTCGCGTTTACGGACGAACGAGCCGAGACGCCGAGGGAGCTCGACCTCAACGCGCTGACCATTGGATTCGGCCGCCGCTTCGCTCCCTACAAGCGGGCGAACCTGCTGCTCCGAGACCGGGCCCGACTCGCAAAACTGCTGCGCAACTCGAAGCGGCCCGTGCAGATCCTTTTCGCCGGAAAGTCGCATCCCGCCGACCAACCGGGCAAGGACATCGTGGCAGGGATCGTGGCTATGGCCCGCGAAGAGCCCCGCGTCGTCTTCCTGAAGGACTACGACATCGCGCTCGCTCGGCACCTGGTCCAAGGCACGGACGTGTGGCTGAACAATCCGCGTCGGTTCCTGGAGGCCAGCGGGACGAGCGGGATGAAGGCGGGGGCGAACGGCGCCATCAACGTGAGCATCCTGGACGGGTGGTGGGACGAGGCCTATCGCCCCGAGCTCGGCTGGGCGATCCCGTCAGGCGCGACCCTGGACCGGCAGGACATCGACGACGTCGCGGAGGCCGAGGGCCTTTACCGTTTGCTGGAGCGAGAGGTCGTGCCCGCCTTTTACGACCGAGACGAGGCGGGCATCCCGCGCCGGTGGGTCGAAATGATGAAGGCGTCGATCCGCAACGTGGTGACGCAGTTCGCTGCACGTCGCATGGTGATCGACTACTTCAACACCGCGTACGGGCCAGGGGCCCGCCGGGTGGAGCAGCTGCGCCTGTTGCCAGATTGGGGCGGCTAGAGCGCACATCCCGACACCCGGATTCCGCACGTCTGACGCCAGACGTGCCGAATTCGATCGATCTAGACGCACGTCTGGCGTCAGCGATGCGGAACTGGTCTACTCGCCGACTGGTGTGGCGGAGGGCTTGCCGGTTTCCGCGGCCGCGACGCCGCGTCGCTCGCGGCGCGACGCCATCGCGGCCAGGTAGAGCTGGACGTACTTCTGGGCCGACCTCGACCATGAGACGTCCTCTTTCATCGCGTGCTGGACCAGCCACGCCCACGCGGCGGGGTGCCGGAAGTTTTCCGCGCCCCGAACCACAGCGGCAAAAAACTGCCAGGCGTCATACGGACCGAAGCGGAAGCCGTTCCCGGTCTGAACCGCGGGGTCGAAGTCCCGAATCGTGTCCGCGAGGCCTCCGGTGGTGCGCACCACGGGGATCGTTCCGTAGCGAAGGGCGATCAGTTGCGCCAGCCCGCCCGGCTCGAACCGCGACGGCATCCACAGCATGTCCGCGCCCGCGTAGATCCGCTGCGCGAGGGCCGAATCGAACCCGATCGCGACCGCGACCTGGTGTGGCACCTCTGACGCCCACCGCCGGAACATGTCCTCGTAGCGCCGGTCCCCCGTGCCGATGACGACGATCTGCAGGCCAAGCTGGACGAGCTCCGGCATCGCCTGCTCGATGAGGTCGAAACCCTTCACGTCGTAGAAGCGGGAGACGATCGCGCAAAGCGGGCCTTTGACATCCTCGAGGCCAAGCTCGGCGCGCAGCGCGGCTCGGCACAGGGCTTTGTTCTGAGGCGCGTCCGCCGAGTAGTGGTGCGGGATGTTGGGGTCTCGCTGCGGATCGAATGTCTCGTAGTCGATGCCGTTCAAGATGCCGTGCAGCTTCTGCGTGTTGCGGCGCAGCAGCTCGTCCAGGCCCTCCCCGAACTCAGGCGTCTGAATCTCTTTCGCGTATCGCTCGCTGACGGTGTTCACGACGTCCGCGAAGTGAATGCCGCGGCCGAGCAGGTTGACCACGTTGTCCAGACCAGGGATGCCCAGCCGGATCAGCCCCCATTCCTGCAGCCCGCCGAGCACGAGCGCCCCAAAACCGAATACGCCCTGGGCCGAGAGGTTGTGGATGGTCAGTGCCGTGGCGATATCGGCATAGGGCTCAGAGTCGTAGACGCGGTCGAGCATGTTCGGGATCAGGGCGCCGTACCAGTCGTGGACATGAACGACGTCAGGAAAGAAGTCCAGCGCCGGCATCATCTCCAGCACCGCCCTGCAGAAGTAGATGGAGCGCGCGTCGTCATCGCCGAAGCCGAACATCCCGTCGCGGTCGTAAAGCGGCGGGCAGTCGACGAAGTACACCACCAGCTCGTTCAGCCGCCCCTCGTAAATTGTGGCGGGCAGGACCTCGGTGCCCAGCGGGACCTTGACATCCGTCGCGACCGGGCGCAGCCCGTATCTCCCGATGTCGACCTGCCGGTAGCGCGGCAGGACGACGCGCACGTCGTGGCCGATGCGCCGCAGCTCTTTCGACAGCGAGGCCGCCACGTCCGAGACTCCACCCAGCTTGGCGAAGGGCGCCAGCTCCGCTGTCGTGACCAGCACCTTGAGATGCTTGGCATGCTCCACTTCGACCGCGAGCGCCTGGCCCGGCACCCGGACGCCAAGGGCGCCGGAGGGCGGCACGACTTCGATGTCGCGGCCCTCCCGGCTCACCACCAGCACAAGCTCGATCGCGTCTCCCGCGTGCTTGCCGAGCTTCGCAAAAGGAATCGCGACGGCAAACGGATCGTCGGCGTCCCAGCTCGAGTCAGCGACCGCGGTCGTCTGCGGCTCGAGAACCCTCGCCACCGTGATCCCCGCGCCCTGCGACCGCGGCGTGATCCGCACGACGTACGCGGGCTCGAATCCCAACTCCGCCACCGCCGACCTGGCCAGCGGGAGCTGCAGGTCGCCCTTTCCGTCCATCGCCGGCGGACCTGAGACGTAGAGCCAGAACTCGATGTTCTGCTGCTCGAGCTCGGATCCGGAGCGCGGTGAGTCGGTCCGGAAATACAGGTTGTTCTCGTCATTTCCGTAGTACACGCGCTCGACGAAGCCGGCCGGACGGTGCAGCGCTCCGAATCCGGAACCGACCAGGTAGTAGCCCGCCAACGCCCACGCCGGGTCGTGCTTGGACTTGGGGCTGATGGCGGCGGATGGCACGCCTCGCTCAGGAGCCGGCGCGCGCTTGATGATGGGCTGGAAGAGCCGCGCCGGCGCACGCGCCCCCATCAGCTTGTAGACGTTGCGCAGGTGAAGGCGAAACTGGTTGTCCCAGATCGGATCCATGCCTGAGTCGTGTTTGCGACTGAACCACCAGAACCAGTCGCTTCCCTCCGTGATCAAGATCTCGCGCCAGGCGAGCGCCGCCTGCTGCGATTCTTTGGGCCGCTGCTGGGATTGGGCGTCGAGCCAATCGCGCGTCTCGGCGAGCAGGTCCCACGCGACGTTGTGCTCGGGGTCGCCGATCCAGGTGTCGAGACTTGCGCCGATCCAGCTGCCCGTGTGCAGGTGATGCAGCAGCTGCTGCGGCGGGTGCTCGGCCAGGAAGTCGGAGACGGTTGTGGTGACGATGTCGGAGCTTGATTCGAGCTCGGTGTAGACCGCGTTGAGGAAGTCGTGCCCGTCCCGCGGGTAGAACTCCCACGCGTTCTCTCCGTCGAGCGCGATCACGGCGAGGAAATCCCGGTCGCCCTGCACGTCGCGGATCCGGCGCAGCCGGCCAATCATGTCGCGCGCGGCGTCGAGCGAGCTCATGCGCTGATAGTCGAAGCCGATCACGTTGGACAGCTGGGAGTCGCGGAACACCATCGACACGGCGCCGCCCTCACGCGCCACGCGCTTCGGCTGGTAGAGGTTCTCGTCGCGGTTGAACTGGCCCTCGAGCGAGCGTGCGAGCACTTCCTCGTCGCTGATCATCCAGTCGATCCTTGCCTTCTCGGCGAGCCCGATCACCGACTCGCCCACCGCCATCTCGGACGGCCACATTCCCTTGGGCCGCTGGCCGAGCATCCGCTCGAAGAGCCCCATGCCAAGCTCGATCTGACGCTCCGCGTCCTCGCGATGCGAGAAGTGACGCTCCGGCAGCTGGATCTGCGGATTTGCGCTGCGCGCCGAATCCACGTGGCAGATCAGCGGAAGGATCGGGTGGTAGTAGGGCGAGAAGGTGAGCTCCGCCTGGCCGCGCTCGGCCAGCTCTCGATACTTCGGGATGACGCTACGGATCCGCTCCAGCTGCGCTTCGAAGAGAAATGTCTTGTCCTCTTCGGTGAAGTCGCGGTCCTTGCGCTTGAGCTCGGCCAATCTGGCGTCTTGCTCGACCCAAACCGGGTCACACCACGCCAGGTTGAACCAGACCTGCAGGTCGCGGATGTCGGCGGTGGTGAACTGCGCGTCGGGGGCGCGCGATGCGAGCTCGAGGTAACGAGGCGACTGCTGGACGCGCAGCGCCCGCGGCGACTCGCGCATCCAGCGCAGAACGAAGTCGTGCCCTTCCGCCGAGAGATCGTCCGCCGCTTGCTTGCTTAGGTTGAGAAACAGGTCGACCGACTCCTCCTTGCCGTAGTCCTCGATCTGCGCGAGCAGCGATGGCACCAGGTTGAAGGTCGCTCTGACCTTCGGATAGGCGTCGAGAAGCGCCGGCATCTTGTAGTAGTCCTTGGCCGATCGCAATCGCACCCAGGGCAGCAGGTACGTGCTGGTCAGGTCGTCCTTGTAGTACGGCTGGTGCATGTGCCAGACGAAGGCGACGTGAAGTGGCTTCATCTGTTACTTCGCAAATTCATCAAGCGCTCTGATGAAGTTTAGATAGACCTGCTGCTGCTCTCGGATGATGCCGAGGTCGCCGAGCTCCCACCACTCCGACGGGGTGAAGTACGCGCTCACCTCGGCCTCGCCGCCCGACCGGCCGAACCACTGGATCAGATGAAGGTTGTCGGACTGCAAAAGCCACTTGGCAAGGTCCACCAGAGCCGGGTCTCCGGTGAGCCTCGCCTTCGAGTAAGCATGGTGCATCAGCCGGAAAACGCCTTGCTGAGCGTGGTTGCCCAGGAAGAATTCCATCCCGCCTTCCCCGGCCCAGGTCGTTCCGTACTCGCTCACCGGTACCTCGTCGGCGGAGCCGCCGAGCTCTGCGATCGCTTCTGAAGGAAGCAGCATGCGGACCTTGCGCTGGCGCAGCTGCGTGTTGAGCGCGGGCATGAATTCGAAGATGCCCGAATCCCTGCGGTGATGCTCGCCGAAGGTCTCGAAGTCCCATCCCAGCATGACGACGTCGCCCCAACACTCGCTGAGCCACTCCGCATACACCTCCGGCGTGAGCGGCCACATGCTCCAGGCCTGGTTGGAGAAGCGATAGCCGACGTCGTCCGAAAGCTGGTGATGCCGCGGCAGCAAGACCAGGTCCTGCATCGGATGGCGGTAGACGTGGGTCGGGTCCCGCCATCCCAGCTGCCAGTCGCGCCCCTCCATGAATGCGCCGGCGAAGCCGCACTGCTGGAGGGCGAAGTACACCTCGTTCGACATGAACATCTCGGTGGTGTCGGTGAAGGCGACTGGCTTCTGGAAAATGTCCTCGAGGCGCTTGCGCGCCCACAGCATCGCCTCCTTGAAGGCGACGACGTCGACGTAGAAGAGCCAAGAGTGATACGGCTCGACGCACACGACCTCGACGTTCGGACTGGCGCACAGGCGCTTGAATCCATCGAGCACCTTCTTGCTCCACCGCTCGGCCTGCACCAGAAAGGAGTTGCTGAAGCCGATCGACATGCGCCATCCACGCCGCGTCAGCTCGCGAAATGCCGCCGTCGCGGGCAGGTACGAGTACTCCGCGACCTTGTCGAAGTAATTCCGATCGAGCGCGTCGTCGAACAGGTAGCCGGCGAGCCGGTCCGCCGATGTGCCGCCCGGTATCAGCTGGGCCGGCAGCCTCAAACGCCGCGGCTGATGCACCACGGTGTACACGACCACCCGCTCAGCCACGCGGCAGGGTCGCTCTGGGGGCGCGCCTGGCCGCAGGCTTCGGCGGGGGTTGGTCTGGACCTGCGACCGCCTGGCGGGCTGCGGCGAAGTCGATCCTGAGCAGGAGCTGGTCGATCACCTTCTCCCACACGTAATCCCTCGCCGTCGCCTTGCCTCGCTTGCGCAGGCCCGCGACCAGGCGCGGTCTCTCCTTGAGGACCGACAGCTCCGTGACGATTTCGATCGGGTCATCGGTCTCGAGCACCACCGCGTTGCGGTATCCCTCGGCGTAGTCCTCGCCGGTCGAGCCGGTCACGGCGATGCCGCCGGCGGCCATCACCTCGAGCCCGACCAGGCCGAACGGCTCGTGGCCCGAGTTGGCGAGAACGGCGTCGCACGCGGCGTAGACGTCGATCACCAGCGAATCGTTGAGAAAGCTCGTCAGGTTGATGAGGTCGGCTTGCTTCGAGTCGCGCAGCAGCGTGGCCATCCCGGCCGCGTCGGGCGGTCCCGACGCATTTCGCAAGACCAGCCCCTGATGCTGCGCGTGGTTCATGACCTCGGCGCCGTGGGGCTCCTTGCCACCTCGCATGACGAGCTTCACGGTGTTCCCGCGGCGCTTGAGCTGGGCCGCGGCCGACACGGCCATGAGCCAGCGCTTGTCAGGGTCGAAGCGGCCGATCTTGAACCAGAAGTGATCGGCGCCGGCGGCCGACCGCAGATCGTCCACCACCTGCGGATCCACTTCGACGATCGACTCGCGCGAGATTCCATTCGGGATCACGATCGGGTTCTGCCCCCACTCCCACATCCGGAACTTCATGTACCGGCTGACGGTGGTGACCGTGCTGGCGAAGTTCAAGCCGGTCCAGTCGATCCGGTTGAAGCCGTATGTGTTGTTGGCGTTCCAGAGCATCACCACGCGATCGCGCAGGCCCCGGTAGTAGAGCGCATCCGAGATGAGCTTCATCGACCACGAGGTGTGCCACTCCTCGCCCAGCACGACCACGCGGTTTCCGGCGGCGATCGCCGGTGCGATCACGTTGTCGATCAGGCTCGGCGGGAGACTCGAGTTCCAGTCCCGGATCTTGCCCTCCTCGCCGTCGTACACGCCGCCACGGTGCATGGCCGAGATCCACTGGCACCAGCGCCGGTACTGCAGGCGCCTGCCCTCCTGCTCCTCCTCGCCCGGCAGGTCGGGGTCGCCACAGAAATAGAGGTATGTCAGGTAGCCCATCCGAGCCAGCGAGCGGGCAAGGCCTTTCACCCTCACTCCCAGGCCGCCGGCCTGGCTGTAGACGTCCGGCCCCTCGAAGCTGAGGATCACGAACACCGTGCGGCGCGGATCCAGGTTCATTGCCCGGCCCGGAGGATCTCGATCGCCTCGGCGTGCAGCGCACGCGTGGGCGCACAGAGCAGCGTCGTCCGGGTTTCGAGGTCACATCGCAGGCGGTCGAGCCCCTCACCCTGCACGTCGCTCGCCACGCCCCCTGCCTCGCTCAAAAGCAGAAGGCTCGCTGCCATGTCAAACACCCTGACTGGGATTGGGGCGCAGAAGACGTCAAATCCTCCCGCGCTGGTGAGCGCGATGGAGATTGCCATCGAGCCCAGTATGCGGATCTTGTTTGAACGATCCACGAGAGGCTGCGCGCGCTTGAGCGCACGAGGAGTGCTCTCGAGACCGAGCAGCTCGATACGCCCTCGCTCGGACCGCTGCAGCGGCTCGATTGGCTTGCCATCGCGCCAAGCGCCCTGTTTGCGGACAGCCCGCCATTCCTCGCCTGTGGTGAGGTTGAGCACCAGCCCCGCGTACGTGTCGGCCACGGTCGGACCGTCGAGCACCGCCAGCATCAGCCCGAAGAGCGGGACGCCTTGCTTGGCGTTGAGACTCCCGTCGACCGGGTCGACGAGCACGAGCGGATAGTCCGCGCCAAAGCTGCGATGGCCCGCTTCTTCGGAGAGGACCGAGAATCGCTCGCCGCGCTCGGCCAGCGACGCCAGCTCGGTGAAGACGACGACCTCAGCGGCTCGGTCGAGCTCCATCGTGGTGTCGCCACCTGCGCCCACGCTCAGCTGCGCGCGGCCGGCCTCCGTGCCCGAGAGCGGCAGCACAGCGCGACGCACGTCGGCACCGATCCGGGAGAAGACGTCGAGCCACTCGCCTGGTCGGGGTCCCCGCGAACTCACGGCGCGCCGCTCGGCCTCCCGCTTCGCGGTCCGCGTCGCGGGTCCTCTGAGTTCGTGGGGTTCTCTTTCAGTGCGCTTCGGTCGCGCCGGAATCGGCCGAGACCTTGCGGCGCCTCCGGCGCCTTCTCTCGACGACGATCGTGATGAGGTACGGCTGCTGCATCGCCCACACGCGCTCGATGAGCTGCGGGATGGCGATCGAATGCGGCTGCTCGATGCCGAGCATGACCAGCGCCTCTGCGACGTGGTCCGGCAGCTCCGTCTTGTCGTGAAGGTTCAGCTGCTCGAGGCTCTCGAGAATGTCATCGAGCCGGCGTAGCCCGCCTCGCCTTTCCGACTCACCCGGGCGCAGCATCGGTGAAAGCTTACTTTGTGACGACTTGGACGAGCGAGCGGCTCACCTCGTCGGGCCGCTCGAACTGAAGCCAGTGTCCTGCGCCCTGCAGGACCTCGAGTCGATAGTCCCCAGTCATCTGTTGCGCGGTGCTCTCAGCTTGCAAACGACCGAGCGCGGGATCCTGGTCGCCCCACAAGAGCAACGTGGGTACGGTGACGTTGATGTCCCGCGCCAGCGCCGACCATCCGCTCCCAGGCGAAAGATTGGCGCGGTAGTAGTTGAGCCCGGCGGTGAGTCGACCGGGTCTCGACATCGAGCGGACGAAGTGGTCGACCATCGCACGAGGCACCGCGTCGGGGTTGGGGCCGATCGAGTACATCGCGCGGAGCCTCCGGTAGTCGTCATCGGCCAGCACCGCCTCCGCCTTGCCCTCAATCAGAAACAGCCCGACGTACTGCGACCGGGCTTTCTGATCGTCGTCCCGAGCCGCCCCGACCATGGCCGCCGGATGGCCGACCGAGAGGACGGTGAGCGACTTTGTCATCTCCGGATGGCGGCCTGCGAAGAACCACGCCACGATCGCCCCCCAATCGTGGCCCACGACGTGGGCGCGGTCGCGCCCGAAGGCCTTGATCATCCCGGCCACGTCCTCGACCAGGTTGGAGATCGCGTAGTCGTCGACAGCGCCAGGCGCATCGCTCAGGCCATAGCCCCTCATGTCCGGGGCGACGGTCAACGCACCGGCTTGCGCCAGCGCCTCGACCTGTTTCGACCACGACTCGGCGCCTTCTGGAAATCCATGCAGCAGGATTGCCAGCTCGCCCTGCGCCGGTCCGTCCACCATCGTCCGAAAGCGCAGGCCGTTCGCCTGGACCATGTGCTGGCTGGCCGTCATCTCACTTGTGACTTGATGAAATCCGCTGCGACATCGAGGGCCTGGTCGAGCACCTTGAGCAGGCCGTGCCCCTGGCCTTTGAAGATCTCGAGCCGAGCGTTGGGAATGAGCTTGATCTTCTCCTTCAGCAGCGCGAGATCGGCGAACGGATCCCGATCGCCGCTGAGGAAGAGCGTCGGACAGCGGATCTGACTCCAATGCGCGGTCCGCAGCTGGTCCTTGAACCCCGGACGATGCAGCGGATACGAGAAAAGGATCAGACCGCCGAAGTCAGCCTCGACCGCGGCCATGCTCGCGACCCTTCCACCAAACGACTGACCACCGCCGACGACATCATGTCCTCTACCCGACGTCTTGATGAAGACCGGCACCGCATTCTCCGCTCCTCCGCGAGGGAGATCGACCGCAACAGCATCGATCGCACGTCGTTTGAAACCCACGACATAGGGCTTCATCGATGCTGCATTGCCCGATGCTCCATGACCGAGAACGACTCGCATGTTGTCTATCGTCGCAGTCTTTCAGACGTCGCTCATGGTCATCATCAGCGCGACCTCAGCAGAAATTTCCACAGCCTTCGCTGAAAAAAAATTTTCTCGAACCATTGACGTGAGAGGGGTTCATCGAGTATCACAACACCTTGTATGGCGATGCGACTCGTGGTTGCCACCACAGAGGCAACGGACCCGACGCGAGAAAGCGGACCATTTTCGACATCCGCCAACGTCTCGGAGTTCTCATCATCGAGGATCCGCGGCGAAGCCCGTGGGGTTGCAGAGGAGGTACGTGTAGGAGCGAATCCTGTCCACGACTCACACCACATGGAACCCGCCAAACCGATGGAACCTATCGGGTCCATATCTTTAGGAGAAGGAGGTAATTTGCATGATGGCTAAGAAGAAGGCTGCCAAGAAGCCGGCCAAGAAGGCCGCCAAGAAGACCTCGAAGAAGAAGTAAGACACTTCTCTTCAATCGTTTCGTAAGTCCGTCACGCGCCGGGGTTCTGTGGAGCCCCGGCCCTTTTATATGAGAGGAAACCCAAATGGTTTCCTCTCATCGCGCGGTCGGCAAAGCCGACCCGGCCTCCGGCCGGGCAAGCCGCGCTGCTCTCCTTCCGAGATGGAAGCCACATATAAGGAGAGGACTTGACATACGAACATTCGTTCGATATGGTCAGTACCGCCTCCACTCCATCCCTGCATCGCTCTCATCGAGGCGCCCAATTGAAAGATGCAGGCAGAAAAGCTCGAACTTGCCATTGATTCGATTCGCGTCCGCTTCGGCAGCCATGCGCTGACCCGGGCGGCCGAGCTGCCGCAACCTCAGCCGTGGTCGAGCCGAACGCCGGTCGACCGCCTCACCGGCATCGCAGGCCTGCCGCGAGGCAGGCTCGCGCTGTTCACCGGAAATGGAACATGCGGCAAGCTCACGCTCGCGCTGGCGCTGCTTGCCAACGCGACCCATGAGTTCGCGCACGCGATCGTGATCGACGGCGGCGGATTCGACCCATCGAGCCTCCTTCCCTTTTCCCCGGAGCTTGGTGCGCTGACGGTGGTCAGCGCACCGGCTCCTGAGATCGCGGGCGAGGCGGCGGCAGCGCTCGCGCGTGTAGGCGTGGGATTTCTCCTTTTGATGTGCGATCTCCCCGAGCACTGGCTCGGGCCGCTGGAGTCCGGAGCCAATCGTTCTGGGACGGTGCTCGTTGCGGTCGTCGACGCGCCAGACCGCGCGCTCGCCCATGCGTCGAGCTTCAGTCTCGGGTTCTCACGTCGCGATTGGATCTGGGAACGCGGCCAGATGGTCGGTCTTCGAGTCTCGGCGCGGTGCGTGAAAAACCGCGTGGCCCCGCCGCTGAGCGAGGCCGAGCTCGAGATTCGCTATCCGCTCGGCAATCGACCGCTCTCGGATTACCACGCATCCGTCGCCGAGGTGTCTTCTCCTATTGAAGAGTTGTCGCGATGCGCGTCTGCTGTGGTCTGACCGGCCACCTGGAGCTGGCGCGCCGGCCGGACCTCTACGGCATGCCGGTCATCGTCGGGCGCTGGGACGAGCATGTGGTCGCGGCGTCCGAAGAGACGTTGCCTTTCGGTGTGATCCCAGGCATGGCGCTTCGCCAGGCGGAGCATCTTTGTCCACAGGCGACCTTCATCCTGCCGGACGAGGAAGCAACCGCCCGCATTCGCGAGCTGATCTCTGCGGCGCTGTACGACCTGGCGCCGGTGGTCGAGGTGCGAGACGAAGGAATCGCATGGCTCGACATCAGCGGCGTGGCGACTGCCGGATTCTCAATCCGCAGCGCACGCCATCGTTTGCTGAAGGCGATCGGCCGTGAACCCAGACTCGGACTGGCTCCTGGTCCTTTCTCGGCACGACTCGCGGCGGCTCGTGCGCGACCCGGTCGCTTGTTGCGGGTCGCCGACGCACGCGAGTTCCTCTCCCCTCTTCCCTCCCGCGAGCTGCCTCTCGACGCCGAACAGCTCGAGCGACTCGACCTTCTCGGCCTGCGCACTCTCGGTGCGGTGGCTTCGATCGGCCCTCGAGAGATGGAGAGCCAGCTTGGTCACGAGGGCCGGCGCGCGGTTCTTCTCGCACGCGGCCTCGAACCCGATCTGCTGGTGGCCTGGCGCCCTCCTCTGTTCACGAGCGCGCACCGGCAGTTCGGAGAGCCGGTGGAAGATCGTGAGGCGCTGCTTTTCGTCGGGCGCGCACTGTGCGGGGACCTGGCGGACGAGCTCGGGCTGCGTGGTGCGGGCGCCAAGCACGTCCGGGTGCGGCTCGAAGTCGAGTCTGGCGAACCCGAAACGCGTGAGTCGATCGTCCGCCATCCACTGAGCAGCGCCGGCGAGCTGTTCGGGCTCATCGGGTCGTGGATCAAGGAATGGCAGCCGCGCGCGCCGATCACCGAGCTGTGGATCGAGCTGCCGGTGCTGGAGGGAGCGGGCAGGCGCCAGCTGAGGTTGTGGGCGGGTGGCGACGGTTCGAGCGAAGAGGTCACGGCCGCGTTGGAGCGATTGCAGGAGCGCTTCGGCGACGAGGTGGTCTGGAAACCCGCATGACACGGCTGCTTTCACCACCGGCCGCAATCGATGTCACCCTCGGCCCAGGCGGCGCGCCGACTTCTATATCCGGCGCCTACAGTGGGTCGATCGACCCCATCGCCCGCTGGAAGGTCGAGACTTCGTGGTGGACCAGGCCGGTCGTCCGCGAGTACTGGAAGGCAGTTCTCAACAACAACCTGCTGTGTGAGCTGTATCGCGACCTCTCGACCAATGAATGGTTCCTCGAGCGGGTGTATGACTGAGATTCGACACGTTTTGTGCAGAAAGCTCGCTTGAAACCAACCGAAAAGTACTTTTTGCGCAAAGCGCACGTGTCCGAGTCAGAAGGCTGAACGGTGGCGTCGTACGTCGAGCTGCACTGCCACTCCAACTTCTCGTTCCTGGACGGAGGTTCGCATCCCTATGAGCTGGCCCTGCGGACTGCCGAGCTCGAGATGCCCGCCTTCGCCCTCACCGATCAAGGAGGGGTCTACGGGGCGGTTCGCCACCTCCAGGCATGCCGCAAGCTCGGCGTCAAACCAATCATCGGCAGCGCCCTCGAGGTCGACGGCGACGAGCTGATCCTCATCGCGCGCAACCTCAAGGGCTACTCGAACCTGTGCCGGCTTCTCAGCCTCGCCCACGCCGACCAACCGAAGGGCGAGGCGCGGACGACGCTGGCGACTGTGGGCGAACATCGGGGCGACCTCTTCTATCTCAGCGCGACCGACAGCGAGTCGCGGCTGCGCAAGCTCCAGGTCGCACTGGGCAAGGACAGCGTCTTCAGCGAGCTGCACCATCACATGCGGCCCGAGGATCCATGGATCCTGGAAGGCCGTGCCGCGATGGCAAAGCGATGTGGCGCGCAGATCGTCGCCACCAACCAGGTCCACTACCACGTGCAGGCCCGGCGCCGGCTGCATGACGTCCTGGTCGCCATCCGCCATCGCGCCACCCTCGATGAAGCGCGCGAGCACCTCTTCCCCAACTCGGAGCACCACCTCAAAAGCGATGCAGAGATGCGTCCCCTCTTCAAGGGATACGCCGAGGCGCTGGCCACGCCCTGGGAAATCGCGCAGGAGTGCGATGTCGACCTCGACTTCCGCAAGGTGCGCTTTCCCGGCTATCCGGTGCCGGCCGGCGAGACGCCCTTCTCCTTCCTCTACAAGCTGTGCTTCGAGGGCATGCGCGAACGCTATCGGCCGATCACGTCCGCTGTCACGCGCCGCCTGCAGCAGGAGCTGGAGGTGATCGAGAAGACCGGACTAGCCGAGTTCTTCCTCATCAACTGGGACCTGATGCGCTTCGCTCGCGAGCACGGCGTGCCGGGGCAAGGCCGCGGTTCGGCTGCCGACTCGATCGTCGCCTACGTCCTCGGCATCACACGCGTCGACCCCATCGAGCACAACCTGCTGTTCGAGCGGTTCCTGCACGAAGAGATGACGAGCACGCCCGACATCGACATCGACTTCTCAACCGAGCACCGCGAGCAGGTCATCCAGTACATCTACGAGAAGTACGGGTGGGAACGGACCGGGATGGTCTGCAACGTCGTCACCTTTCAGCCGCGGATGGCGATCCGGCAGGTCGGCAAGGCGCTCGGCTTCTCCACCGAGCTGCTCGACAGGCTGGCCAAAGGGGTCGACCGCTGGTTCACCGAGGACGTCGAGGACTCGATGCTGTGGGCCGTTCCACCTCCAGATATGCGCCCGCAGAGCTGGCAGCAGTTCCTCGAGCTCTGCAGGGAGGTGATCGAATTTCCGCGCCACCTCTCGATCCACAACGGGGGCATGCTTGTCACCGGCGAGCCGCTGGTCGACATTGCGCCGGTCGAGCCCGCCGCGATGGAGGGACGGCGTGTCGTCCAGTTCAACAAGGACGACATCGAGGACCTCGGCCTCATCAAGATGGACATGCTCGGCCTTCGCACCCTTTCCGTCGTTGCCGAGGCGCTGGACCTGATCAAGGACACGACCGGCACGAGGCCTGACCTCGACCAGCTGCCGCTGAAAGACCCCGCGGTGTTCGACATGTGCAGCGCCGCGGACACGATCGGCGTGTTTCAGATCGAGTCTCGCGCGCAGATGCAGACGCTGCCCCGGACCAGGCCGGAGACGTTCAACGACCTGGTCGTCGAAGTGGCGATCATCCGGCCGGGGCCGATCCAGGGCAACGCCGTCCATCCCTACATCCGGCGCAAGCAGGGCCGTGAGCCGGTCACCTACCCGCATCCGCTGCTCGAGCCGGTCCTCAAAGACACGCTGGGGGTGATCCTCTACCAGGAGCAGATCATCGAGATCGCGATGTATGTCGCGGGCATGAAACCTGGTCGCGCCGACGGTTTTCGCCGAGCGATGACGCGACACCTCAACCGGGTCGAGATGTCCTCGCTCGAGGACGAGTTCGTCGGAGGGTGCCTTGCCAACGACGTCCCGCGCGAGGTTGCGGACCAGCTGTTCGCGGCGGTGCAGGGCTTTGCCGTTTACGGCTTCTGCCGCTCGCACGCCGCCGCTTTTGCCCGAACGTCTTACGAAACCGCCTGGATGAAGCTGCATCATCCCGTCGAGTTCGGGTGTGGCCTGCTCAACAACCAACCAATGGGGTTTTACCACCCGAGCGTGCTGGTCGAGGACCTGAAGCGCCATGGTTTGAAGGCGCTGCCGGTCGACATCAACCGCTCCGACATCCGCTGCCTGCCCGAGCGCATCGACTCCGGTCACGCCATGCGCATCGGTTTCAACTACGTCCGCGACCTTGGCGAAGAGGGTCGCAAGGCGATCGTCATCGAACGCACCAACCAGGGTCCCTACGAATCCTTCGACGACTTTCTCGGCCGCCTCCGTGGCGGTCCGATCAGTCCGAAGGCGGTCCGCAACCTCGTCATGGTGGGCGCCTTTGACGGCCTCGAGCAACCGCGTCGGGAGCTGCTCTGGGGATGGCAGGAAAGATGGCACGGCAAAGGTCTGCGGCGCGGCATCGACAAACAGTCCGAGCTCCGACTCGATGGGACCCCGCCCGCCCTACCTCACATCGACGACTTCGACGCCAACCAGCTCGAGTACCGAATCTCCGACCTCTCGACCGGCCACCACCTCATCCACTTCTGCCGCGACCGCCTGAGCGAGATGGGGGCGCTGGAAAGCAACAAGCTCCCATCGACCAGCAACAACCAACCGGTTCGGGTCGCGGGGCTGGTCATCACGCGCCAGGCTCCGAGCACGGCGAAGAAGATTCGATTCTTCACCCTCGAGGATGAGTTCGGCCAGGTCAACGTGACGATCAAACCCGACGTCTACGAGCGATATCGTCAGGTCGCCAACCGGCAGCCGATCCTCGTCATCGACGGAGTGATGCAGCGCCAGGACGGCGTCCATTCGGTGCTGGCCACACACATCCAGGCCCTCGCCGGCGTTCCCCGGCCCGCCCAACGCTCGCACGACTACCGGTAGGCCGGAAGCAAGAACTCCTTACTTTCTGTAGCCAGCCAGGGGCCCGATGCGCCAAGCTATTCAGCTACAGCCGAACTTCATCGCAGCAACCCCAGAGGAAAAGCCCCGAAATGTCGATCGCCCGAGAAATCGAAGACATCGCCCGCGACCTGATCAAGCACCAGCATGACCATCCGCCGGTCCGGGATCTCAACCGCGAGGTGGAGCGCCGCCTCACCTTCGCCGACCGGGTCGCCGACGACTTTTCCCGATTGGTCGGCAGCTGGATCTTCGTCCTGGTCCAGGTCGGGATCATGGTCATCTGGATCGGGCTCAACGCACTCAACCTGATCCATCCTTGGGACAGATACCCCTTCTTGTTCCTCAACTTCATCCTCAGCCTCGAGGCCGCGGTGTGGGTCTCAGTCGTCTTGATGGCGCTCAACCGGCTCTCCGACCGCGACCGTCTTCGCGCGCAGCACGACTTCGAGCTCGACATCAAGGCCGAGGAGGAGCTGAAGGCGCTGATGAATCACCTGATGCACCAGGACGAGATCCTGCTCCAGATCGTCAACCGGCTCGACCGCGGCGACCGCGAGATGAAGCGCCTGGCGCGCCGGCTCGAGCAGGCGATCGAGTCGGGCACCGAACCACCGGCGCCGAAACCCGGCGGGACCGAGCGCCCGCCGATCAGCGTCCCGGCGCCCTAGCCGGCCACACGGTACACCGCGTACTCGCCGTCGTCGTAGACGCGCGTGCCGTGCACGTCCCAGTACGCGTGACTTGCGCCCCGCGGTATCTCCTGCGGACCGATCATCACGTAGTCCACGCCGTACTTGCGAACCAGCTCCATCGCGGAAGGGTCCCCGTCGAGGATCTTCTTGTCGTCCTCGCTCTTTTGCACGTAGTCGGCAAGCCCATAGGTCCAAAGCCAGCCGGGATAGCCGATCAGCTCGCGACGGCCGGCCAGAGTCGGGATGGGACTGTTGTGATCGTCGGCGACCGCGAAGAGCGCGTCCGGCCTCGTGTTATGCCGCACCCAGTCGGCGACCTTGAGACCGCCGGCGTCGGTGAACTGGACCTTGCTCACTTCGAAGTCGGAGGCTCGATAGAGGTCCAGCGCTCCCGACAGCCCGAGCAGCACCATCACGGTGACCGCGACGATCGCCGAGCCCGGACCACGCCGCAACATGCCGGCCAGCACACCTCCCACGAGCATGCTGCCGAGCAATGCCCAGAAGATGAAGAACTTGGTGTTGTCCCAGACCCACGGCTGCAGCACGATGACGTTCGGCACGAGGAACCACAGCCAGATCGGCGAGAACCACTTGGGAAACGCGGTCGGAAACCAACGCTGCAGGCCATGGGCCGCGAGCATGACCGGCAGGAGGAGCGATGTGTTCCAGATCCAGAACCAGACGAAGTCCAGGCCGAAAAGCCACACCCCGTACCGCTGCCAATCCGTGAACGAGAGCCAGCCCGGTTGGATGCAGTAGCGGTCGATCGACGGGAGGTCCCCGCAGACGCTCGTATTGTCCGGCGGCCACATCCACAACAGAATCGGGACGCCGACCACAAGCGCCGGGACAAAGAACGCGAGCCACTCGCGGCGCCGGTTGAACAGAGCCCAGAACACCGGCAGCGCCATCACGGTGCCGTACGCATGCACGTGGTAGACCGGCATGACCGCGGCGATGAGCCCGGCGAACAGGAACGGCTGCCAGCCAAGCCGCTCCCGCAATGCAATCCACAACAGGACCAAGACGACCAGCGCGAGGCTGAAACCGAAAAGCGTCGAACGCTGAGGCACGATGTAGGCGAGCACCGGGTTGAGCCACTGAAGGTTCACGTCCCGGTTCAACGTGTACTCGCGCGGCAGGTGGATCAGAGCCGAGATGCCGTACTGCTGAAGGTCGCCCAACAGGTAGACGAAACCCAGCCCGCCGCTGAGCAAGAAGACGAACACGGCGATTGCCGCCGTGGCTCGCCCAGCTGTGAAGCGGAGCGCGGCCAGGTAAATCACGCCCGGCAAGGCGAGGCCGAGCGCAGCGCTGGTCGCGGTGAGGGCCTGGGTCAGCGAAAGGCCGAGGGGGATGAGGTCCGCCGCGAGGAAGTCGATCATGAACGGATAGCCGAGCCTGTGGCCGGGGTCGATCGGGTACTGCGGCGGAAAGTTGTGCCCGTAGGCGAACGACCCGGCGAAGCTCAGGTGCGCGGCCCAATCGCCCCAGATGTTGACGTAGCCGGTGTAGAGGCCGCTCGGCGTGTACACGTAGGCCTGATGGAGGAAGTGGACGGTCCACGCTCCGCACGCGAGCATGACGGCGAGCAGTGGCCAGGGATGGCCGTTGACCCGAAGCGGTGACGTCCAGCGCCGCCGGGCCCCAGTCCAGTCGGAGGCGACGCGCACTCGCGCGACAAACAGACCCACCGCGCCGGCGATGACTGTGATGAGCAATCCGATCGAGACCGTGAGCACCGTGACGTCGTGGGCCGGCAGCGACACGGCGAAGCTCGTCGCCGCGACCACCATCGGACCGACGACCGCGCCGAAAACGATCCGTTCTTCAAAGCTGAACGGCACCCCGGAGAGGTACGTGATGCCGAACCCGGCCGCTGCGCTCGCCGAGAGGAAAGCGGCGGCCGCTAGTTCCAACACAGGAGCTGCGGTTGCGAAGGAGGCAGGTTCTTGCAGTTGACGAGCCAGATCTTCGGCCCCCATGGCGGCGTCCCGGAGCTCTCAAAGTAGGCCGATTGTGAGATCGGCACTCCGGTCCACACGGGGTAGAAGTAACCGAAGAACAAGACCGCCATCGCAAGGTGCCCCGCGACGAGGAGGCGTGCGCCGGGTCGCGGCAACTTCTCCGCCAGGTAGACGAGGACGAAAGCGAGCGCCAGGACCATGAAAATCAGCCCGCCGAACATGTGATACATGAACAGCACCCGTGTGATCGGCCACCACGGCGCGTACTGCGTGATGAATCCGAGCAGGATCACCGCGGCCGGAAAGCTGCGGTGGCGAAGAATGAAATAAGGCAGCGAGGCCACGCAGGGCAGGCTCGTCCACCAGATCCATGGATTGCCCAGGTTCGACATCCGCGCGATCAGCGGCTGGCCGGTGAAGACGTCGGTGCCGACGTTCGAATACTCCGCGTAGTAGAGGACCGGGCGCGACAGGAGGGGCCACGACCAGGCCGGCGAGCCATAGGGATGCGTCGCGACCAGGTTCTTGTGGTACTTGAATGACTCCACCTGGTAATTGATCAGGTCCGTCATGTTGTGGAACTGCCCGCGCGCGAAGAACGGGTACCACGACACGACGTAGATGCCGATCGGGATGATCACCAGCGCGATCACCGCGACAGCCAGGTACGTAGGCCAGAACACGCCGGAGATGGTTGAGCCGGAGTCCCGCCGCCACGAAACGAAGGGCCAGCCGGGTGGCCCGAACTCGACGTTCAGGCTGCGCAGGACGATCCGCAGGATGAGGAAGAAGACGATGCTCGCCCACGCGGCAAGGACGATCCATTTCGCCGCGATGCCTATGCCCAGCACAAAGCCCAGGGCGACGAGCGAGATCATCGACCCGTTGAAAGACTTGCTCTGGATGTGCACCAGGAACAGGGAGTAGGCGCAGAGGATGAAGAAGATCGGAAAGATATCGATCATCCCGATGCGCGACTGGATGAAGAACATCCCGTCGAAGCAGACAAAGGTCGCGGCCGCGATCGCAAACAACCGATTCGGCCAGAGGCGGCGCGCGAGCAGGTACATCATCGGGATGCACAGCGTCCCGAACAGGGCTGCCGCGATGCGCCAACCGAAGGTGTTGAACCCAAGGTCGATGTAGTCGCCGCTCGCGCCCTGGAAATGGGCGCGCCACCAACCGTATCCCCACTCACCGGCAGCGATGATGTCCTTCGCGAGCGGCGGCTCGGGGTCGAAATAGTTGTAGCGGCAGAGGGGTGTCGTCGGGCGGCATTGCTCTATGCCCTTCACGTCGTCGTAGGCGTCGACGGGGAAATAGACCTCGTCAAAGACCTGGCCGTTCGGTGGCGAGAGCACACCGTTCGCGTCGGGGTAGCCCCGGTTGAAGGGGTACGACAGTCCGCAGATCGTCCCCGGGTCGCCCTGCGGATCGATGGGAGTGCTCGAGACGCAGTTCGTGAGCCATGGTCCCGAGCTCGGATGGACGAAGAAATCGGGGAGGATGGGGCTGAAAAGGCGCAGCACGCCGGCCACGAACGTGAGGGAAAGCATCGCGACCAGGTCCCACCGGTCGAAGTAGCCCCGAAGCTCGGTCACCGGCGGCGTTTGCGCCGCCTGGCTCCGCCCTGGTTCTGTCCGAGACGCTCCGGCAGGTGGGCATTGATTTCCCACACGACGGCGTCCGCGTCGGGCACCGGGATGGCGATCGTGTCCTCGTACATCAAACGGCCGCGAAAGATTCCGAGGCGTTTCTTGATCGCCGCGAGCTGGGTTTCATCGCCCCGGATCCTGAGAAAGACCGCGGGCTTGTCGATGTGCTGCTTCATGATCGGCGCGATCATGCGACTCCGGCGTTCCTGGAAATGCTGGCGCAGGGGAAGCGCCTTGACCGACTTGATCGAGTCATAGTCGATGACCACGTTCGACATGACGCTCGAGATCTTCACGCCGTCGTCGAGCACCCGCACGTCGCTCCGCTGCCTGAAGATGAGGACTGCTGCGCCGAGCAGGATGCCGACCGGGATGTAGACCGTCCACACGGCAAAACCGGGCGAGAAGAGCTGATGCTGGTAGATCGAGAGGCCGGTGGCGATCACTCCCACGCCGAGCAGCAGCCCGGCGAAGAAGCGCTGCTGCATCCAGAGGTGATGCGCATACAGGTTCTGATGCCTGGAGGGTCGTGAGGGGGCTTCGGTGCTCACCGGACTACTGATTATCCGGTAGCTCCCAGGCGCGGCTGCGTTCGACGGCCCGCCGCCATCGCAACTGCATGGCGTCCGCCTGGTCGCGGGACATCCGCGGCTCGAACTCCCGGTCCAGCTTCCAGAGATGCGCCAGGTCGGCGTCAGACCAGACGCCGGCGCCAAGGCCGGCCAGGAAGGCAGCGCCCAGCGCGGTCGTCTCGGTCTGGCGCGGGCGGCGCACCGGAATGCCCAGCAGGTCGGCCTGGAGCTGGCACAGGACGTCCATCACTGCCGCGCCGCCGTCGACCCGCAGCTCCGTGAGCGGCTGTCCCGTGTCGCGCTGCATCGCGTCCACGACGTCGCGGGTCTGATACGCCATGGCTTCGACCGCGGCCCGAACGACGTGGGCACGCGTGCTGCCGCGGGTCAAGCCCACGAGCGTGCCGCGCGCGTAAGGATCCCAATATGGCGCTCCGAGGCCCACGAAAGCCGGCACGAGGACCACGCCGCCGGCGTCGGGCACCGACGAAGCGATAGGGCCCGCCTCCGCCGCGCTGGAGATGATGCCGAGACCGTCTCGCAGCCACTGCAGCGCCGCGCCCGTGACGAAGATGGCGCCTTCAAGCGCATAGCTCAGCCTGCCTTGGCGCCGCCACGCCACCGTGGTCAGCATTCCCGACGCCGACGCGACGCGTTGCGAGCCCGTCTGCATCAGGACGAATGAGCCGGTGCCGTAGGTATTCTTCGCCATGCCGTAGGTCGTGCACGCCTGGCCGAAGAGAGCCGCCTGCTGGTCGCCGGCGACCCCGGTGATCGGCGCCGCAACCTCGCCGAGTGACTGCGCGGACGATAGGTGGCCGCACGAGTCGACGACCCGAGGCAGGTTGCGGAGCGAGACGCCGAACAACTCGGCCATCTCCTCGCTCCATGCGCCGCGACCGATGTCGAACAGAAGGGTGCGCGAGGCGTTCGACGCATCGGTGACGTGGTCGGCGCCGCCGGAAAGCCGAGCGATCAACCACGAGTCGACGGTGCCCGCGGCGGCGTCGCCCCCGCCGTCGATGTTCTTCAGCGCCCAGGCAAGCTTCGTGGCTGTGAAGTAGGGATCGAGGACCAGGCCGGTGATTTCACGGACGCGTTGCTCGTGCCCCGCCTCGCGTAGGCGAGCGCATTCATCGGCGGTGCGGCGGTCCTGCCAGACGATCGCCGGCGCGATCGGCTCGAGGGTGTCGCGGTCCCACAAGACCAGGGTTTCGCGCTGATTCGTGATCCCGATCGCCCGCACGTCGCTCGCGCTTGCGCCGGCAGCATCCAACGCAAGCTTCGCGCTCGCCTGGACGGCGGACCAGATCTCGTTGGGATCGTGTTCCACCCATCCTGGCCGCGGGTAGTGTTGGGTGATCTCGGCGTAGCCCTTGCCTCGAACCTCACCATCCATGCCGACTGCTATGGCGGTCGCGCCTGTCGTGCCTTCGTCGAGGCTCAGGACGACTGGACTGATGTCTCGGGCTTCCAGCTGCGGTTCAGGCTTCCTGTCGAGTAACCCTCGAGGTCCGCCGACACGAACTTGTAGCCTGCCCCGCGAACGGCGGCGGCCACGCGCTCGCGTTCCGCGAGGAGTCGCACGATCTCTGACGGGTCGACCTCGATCCTGGCCACGTCGCCGTGGTGGCGAACACGCACCTGCTTGAACCCGAGGGCTTTGAGCGCGTCCTCGGCGGCCTCGATCTGCCGCAACGCCGCCACCGTCACCGGCGTGCCATGCGGGATGCGCGAGGAGAGGCAGGCAAACGACGGCTTGTTCCAGTTGGCCAGTCCCAGGGCGCGAGCCGCCGCGCGGATTTCGGACTTGGCCATGCCCGCCTCGAGCAGAGGGAAACGCACGCCGCGCCGAACGGCGGAACCATGGCCTGGCCGGTGGTCGCCCGCGTCGTCGGCGGTCGCCCCGTACGCGAGATGGGCGAGGCCAAGCTCGCGCTGAACCGGTTCCAGGGTGTCGAAGAGCTCCTCTTTGCAGTGAAAGCAGCGGTCGGGATTGTTCCGCGCGTAGGCCTCTAGCTCGACCTCGTCGGTCGTGACCTCGACCAGGCGCGCACCGATGTCGCGAGCCATCTCCCGCGCAGCGGCCTGCTCCGATTCTGGATAGGCGGGCGAGCTCGCCAGGACAGCGACCGCCCCCTCGCCGAGCTCATCCATTGCAAGCCTGAGGAGCAAAGTCGAGTCGACTCCGCCCGAGTACGCAACGAGCACAGAGTCCAGGTCGCGCACGATGTCGCGCGCCGACTTCAGCCGAGTCGCGTCAAACGAGTCGAGCTGGATCATTCCAGCTACGAGGTTAGCTCGCGCGGGCTTCGGAAGGCTCCATCGCAGGAGTGCCGCACCAAGCCTCGTAGTCGATGAGCGAGTCGACCGTCGGGTTCTCACCGCACAGCGGGCAGGCTTTGTTCTGGCGCAGCTTGAGCTCGCGGAACGTCATGTCCTCGCCTTCGAACAGCAGGTAGCGGCCGACCATCGGGCGCCCGATGTCGAGCAGGTACTTGATCGTCTCGAATGCCATCATGCTGCCGATGATCCCGGGTAGGACGCCGAACACGCCGGCCTCGGCGCAGCTCTGCACGCTGCCGGGAGGTGGCGGTTCGGGGAACAGACAGCGGTAGCAGCCCGTGCCCTTGGCCGAGTCGAACAAAGCAAGCCGGCCTTCGAAACGGAAGATGCTGCCGTGCACCAGCGGCTTGGCGAGGAAGTGCGCGGCGTCGTTGGCGAGGTAGCGGGTGGGGAAGTTGTCCGTGCCGTCCACGATCACGTCGTAGGGCGCGAAGATCCGCATCGCGGTCTCCGAGTTCAGGTGCTCGTTGATCGGCACCACCTCGACGTCCGGGTTGAGGTTGCGCAGCGTCTCGGCGGCTGACTCGACCTTGGGCCGGCCGATGTCATCGTGGCCGTGTAGCAGCTGGCGCTGGAGGTTGGAGGCGTCGACCACGTCGAAGTCGACGATGCCGATCTTGCCGACTCCGGCCGCCGCGAGGTACATCGCCGCGGGTGAACCCAGCCCCCCGGCGCCCAGGAGCAGCACGCTCGAGTTGAGCAGCTTGCGCTGGCCGGCGCCGCCGACCTCGGGCAGGATGAGGTGGCGGGCGTAGCGGGCGACCTGGTCGGGGGTGAAGCTTCGGGTTTGAGCCATCTGCTAGGACTATACCCAGGGCCGCTCCGGGCTTATTCCTATAGTGGAGGGCGCCGTGGAAACTGAATATCTCGACGAAGAGGCCGTGATCTCCCTCTACAACAAGGTTCGGACCGGCAAGAAGACCTGGCCGACCGGCATCTGGACCTCCCCCGCCGCCCTTCAGTACGCGGTCACGGTGTTCGACTACTGGATCCACAACGTGATGGGCTGGAAGGGCTGGCCCGACGCCCGCGGCAAGGTCACCCCTGCCTTGCTGGAGGAGCACCGCCTCGCCGACCTGGTCGAGAGCGTGTTCGTCCCTGAGTTCGGCGATGACTGGCTGGACTTCGAGGTCGTGCTCAACGAGAGCATGCGGCTGTCGGAGGACGAGGGTTGGGCGCCGGACCTTTCTGATCGCCAGGAGCGCGTCGAGGCCGCGTTCGAGCACGCTTTCGAGAAGCTCATCGGGTCACCCAAGCAGCAGCCGAAGCTGCTCCCGACCTATCACCGCTTTCGCAATCACCTGCTGCGCATGTGGAGCGCTTTCCAGGAGGCGCAGGCCGAGCACGACAAGGCGGAGCGCGAGTCGGCCGAGCGCTTCTGGGCGCAGCTCCGTTTGGTAAGGAGCAGCCGCGGCCAGGCGGCCGAGGCGTGGTCGATCGTCAACGCCGACGACGAGCGGCGCGGCGAGGTGGTGATGGTTTGGGGCGAGCCGCATCCGTACTGCCTGCTGGTGCTGGACGACGACCTGGAGGCCGGCGGATGGGAGCAGGTCGTCTACCGGCTCGAGCAGGAGATCCTCGTCGAGGAGCCCGGCGTGGTCAGCTATGCGGTCTGGCAGAAGGGATTCGTCGGCGAGTACTACCGCTGCGCCGACTGCGGCGAGCTGCACAGCCAGTTCGACGAAGACACGAGCAACGGCCTGCGCCTGGACGACCTGGAGCCCCCAGAAGAGAAATAAAACGCCCCTCTCCCCACAGGGGAGAGGGTTAGGGAGAGGGGCGTGGCCCTCACTCGACGGTCAGCGAGAAATTCTTCCCCTCCCAACCCGTCATGTAATGAGCGGTCCAGGAGAACTCGGCGCCGGCCGGGAGCCTGTTGCATGGAACATCGGCAATCCACACCCCAAGCGTCGTGTCCGACGCGTCGAGCTCACTGTGCGACTGCCAGCCGTCGAACGTGTAGTGCACCGACCCAGGTCGAGGCAGCTGGACGCGAAGTCGTCTTCCAGCCGCGATGCGGGCGATCTGGTGCTTGTGCGACCAGACATAGGCAGGCTCGAGGGCCGGCCCTTCCGTGTAGCGCCGTCGGGCGGGCGTGACGATGTCGGGGAAGCCAGCGAGGGCGATCGTGACCAGGAGCTCGAGGTATTCCGCGTGCGCCCACCCGAGTGGACTCGCGGATCCATTTGGCTTGCCGAATTGGAGGCGGCGGCCCGTGAGGTCGGGCCCGTCCCACAGCTGCTCAGGCAATGCGAGACCCTGGCCGGCGAATCCTTCCAGCGTCCGCACAAGTTCGGCCGCGGGCAAGCCCATCGAGAAGAAGTGCCTCGCCCTCTCACCGGTCAGAACCGGCCACGCTCGGCCGCGGCCGCCGCCATCCCACGGCGCTCCGTCCTCGTGCTCGCCGTACTGGTCGCCAACGTAACGCCGCCAGCTGGGTCCCGCGGGAAGGCTGACCTTCAACGACCTATCGACGCCCTGCAGGCTGCGCAGCACGCGGTCGTCCTTGGGCCGGCGTAGGCCGTACCGCACCAGCTCGAGAAACTCGGGAGCGATCGCGCCCTCGGCCGGACGGCGATCGGGATCTGACGAGAGGCGAACGTACTGGCCGTTGGGTATCGAGCACCACGAGTCGACGCGGTCGTTCCAGTAGTCGGCCACGGAACGCAGATGGCTCGCGGCGACATGCTCACCGGCATCATTCGCGAACTCCGAGGCAACGATGAGTGCCGCTATGCAGGTGGCGAGAGTCGAAGGAGAAAGGCCACCCGCGTCCTCCCACCGGTCGAGCTGCGTGAGCGGACCCTCGCGGATGATGAACTGCGCCGCCGGGCGCACCATCGTCGGGTAGGGGTCGTGGTCGAGGCATCCGGCGACGCCGAGCCTCCACGCGAGGAGGATGGGCAGGGCCACCTGGTCGAGCTCGGTCGACTGCCAATGCGGAGTGCCGTCGAGAAACCAGTTCTGATACCAGCCTCCGTCAGGACGCTGCTGCGACTGGAGGTGGCGAAACGCGCGCAAAGCCCCGTCACTGTCACCTGCGTCTAGCAGGGCGGTCGCGATGCGGCAAAGATCTCGTGGCCAGACGAGGTGGTAGACGTGGTTGCCGTCGTGGATGGTCTCGCCCCAGGGGGCGGCCGGCGCAGCGATGAACGCACCTGCGTGCGACTTGTCCTCGAGACAGTGCAGCAGCGCGAATGAGGCGCGAGCCAGGTTTCCCTCGTCACCGCTCACTTTGCCCAGGGCTTGTGGAATCTCGGGTTGCGCGCGCCAGGCGCGCTCGAATGCCTGGCGCACGGTGCCGGCGCCCTTTTGCAGCGCGGCGCGGGCCACCTCCTCCGCGTCAGCGCGCGAATGCGCGAAGCCGATCGCCAGCTGGAAGGACCCTGCACGGACGCCGATCTCCCCGCCGACCGCCACGTTTCCGGGACCCGCTCGGTCATAGAGGTGGGTCAGCTGGCCGTCCGCATCGCTGAGGTCGATGTGGACGTCGGAGCTGCGGAAGTAGCCGACGGTGGCGCGGCTGAAGGGACCGACGACGCAGATCCAGATGTCCTGCTGCTGCAGCAGGAGAGCGGGCGGATGAGTGTCGATGACGCTGCCGAAATTGCCATCGGTGCCAGGTTGCCAGTGGGCGGAGGCCTGCAGGTACAGGCGCAGGTCGGGGAGCTCCGGTGTGAAGGTTGCCGCGAGGAGCACGGCATTTTCCTCGGGATCGGAGAAGAATTCTTTGGTCAGCCGGTATTCGTGATGAGTCGTCTCGACGCGGAAGGCCGGCACGCCTGGGCTGAGCCAGGTGATTGCATGCTGCCCGTCGGCCGAATCGTCGACCGGCGGCGCGCCGCCGGCCGAGACGAAAAAACGAAGCTCATGAAGCGCGACGTGGTCGAGGAAGGGGAAAAAGACCTCGCTGAGCGTGCCGTCGGCCAGCGTGTACCAGACCTTGCTCTTCGAACCGGGCGCCGTACCGAACGCCATCTTGCGTCCAGGCCCCCACATCGGGGGCGCGCCTGGTCCGCCGGGAGCTTCCATCGGCTGCTAAGTATGGAGAGAGCATGGGCTAGATAGAATCGAGCGACGGTCCGCCTTGTCGGGGAGGTGGCTGAGTGGCCGAAAGCACCCGCCTGCTAAGCGGGTAGGGGGTGTAAAGCTCCCTCGAGGGTTCGAATCCCTCCCTTCCCGCGCCTCAACCTATTAGCGGAAACCGCGCCCGGCCCCTCGGCCTCGCGCTCGGACCATCCGTAGACGTAGTCGAAAGCGGTGTTGATCAACAATCGCACCCGATTCGCGCGATCCGACCGTGGCGTGTACCCTTCGATCTTCCGGTCCTGCCGAACGTGGATGCGCTCGAAGAGCGAGTTGAGGACTTCCCATCGCTGTGCGGCGTCGCCCTTCCGCCACGCCGCCGAGATAGTCTTGAGGTCTTCGGGATCAGGTTCATCAGCCGACATCGCGACGTACGCATCACGCTGGCGACGGAGCCGGACAAGCTCGGCGCGGTACTCCTCGCGAGTGAGTTCCTCTTCCGCGAAGCGTTCACCGGTCCGCTTGATCTTCCTTTCGATCCTCGCGATGAGAAGGTCGGCTATCAAGCCGACTTCGGTAGCCGGATGTCATCGAAGGGCTTGCCCATGCGCGGTTATGACCCTCGGGGCATGGACAAGTACGCGCGGGCCGTCAGTGCGGCAGCGAAGATCGAAGCGGGCCGCGTCTTCTTCCCGCACAACGTGCCGTGGCTCTCCGAATTCCTGAGTGAGCTTGAGAGCTTCCCTGGTGGGCGATGGGACGACCAGTGCGACGCCTTCGCTCAGCTTCTTGCCTACATGGACAAGAAGACTCTGACGGCGGACAGCATTCGATTGGTTCGCTGACGCTTTCTACTACGGGCGCGTTTTGAACTAGCAAAGTCGCCTAAGCGCGAGCGATGTTGTAGACCTAGTGTCATGGCAATCGTCATCCCGGAGACATCCGAGAAGATTCGACTCGAAGAAGCGCGACTTCGTCACGGCCTGACTGTCGAGGAACTGGCCTATCGCTCGGGTATCGCAACCAGGACGCTGTTCCGCTTGAAGGAAGGTGACCGGCCTCACGTGGCGACCCGCCCTGGCGCCTTCCACCTTTTCGAGGACGGCTGAGCTGCACCCAAAGCCAAGGTGGCTGGCTCGAAGCCAGGCCTGCGGTTGAACGACCAGCCTCGCCTGATCTCGCTCCGTCCCTTCCCGCTTATCCCGGAAACACGCGCAGCACCGGGGCCATCAGCGATGCTGGCTTCCCAACGCGCGTCCTCAACGAGCCTCAACATCAGGCTTCAAGTAGTCTCATGCGGTGTTGGGCAGCAGAGCTACCCGAGCCCGCGCTTTCGGGTCATCGGTGGCCGGCGCATTCAAGATTAGGCGCTGCTCTCGGAGCTTCCAAGTTGATCCGAGCCAGCACGATCAGGGGGCCTTCACTACGCAACGGGCTGAGGGATCACGTCGACGACGCGCTCCGGGTGCGGGTCTACGATGCCCGGCGTGAGCAGCTCAGGATCACAGCAGCCGGTGCGGCCGCCTTTGTGGCTTGCCTCGGCCGCTCTGGTCGCCGGAATTGGCGCAATCTTCGACATCACCAACTGGGTTGTCCTTTTCGTTCGACAACCTGTTCACCCGGACTTCAGGATTTTCTACGTCGCCGCTGAGGCTGGGCTGCGTTACGGGTGGGCGAGCGCCTACGACCTGACCGTCCTTCGCTCGCTGTCGTCGTCCTTTCCTCCCGGCCAGACCTACATCGACTCAGCGCTTCCCTTCATCAACCCCCCGCTTTTGGCATGGCTTATCGCTCCCCTGACGGGACTCCCGGTGCCTGCTGCGTTTGCACTTTGGACCGTCGTCTCGTTTGCCGCCTTGGTGTGGGCGTGGTTCATCTCGGCGCCTTATGCCGGTTTGAGGAAAGTAGTGCTCTTGCTGGCGGCTCTAGCGCTCTGGCCGGTGCTCGATGCCTTCTATTTCGGCCAGCCCTCGACCTTGCTGCTCGCATTGGTAGCCACCGCATGGTGGTTCTGCACGAAGGATCGTCCCCTTGCCGCCGGGGCCGCACTCGCGCTGGCCACTGCGCTCAAACCGCACACGGTGATCCTGGTACCGCTGGCACTCGCGGCCAGCGGACGCTACCGCCCCTTCCTCAGTTGGGCGGCCATTAGCTTCTTGCTCGGGGCCGCGTGCGCGCTCGCGTTGGGACCATCGGGCATCAGCAATTGGTGGCAGGCGCTCACCTACGGCCAGAAGGACACCGGCCAAGCGCTGTTCACCCTCGCGTACGTGTTCGGGAGTGGACCTCTCACGTACGCGCTCGAAGGAGTCCAAGGAGTCGCGGCCCTGGTGGTTGCGCGGCACCGGCGGACCGACCTGAACGTGGTGTTCGCGGCCGGCATCGTGGGATCTCTTGCCCTTGCGTTCCACCTGCACCAGTACGACTACATCGAGCTGATCCTGGCCGCCTGGCTTGTGCTGCGCACCGCGCCTCCGCTGTGGCACCGCCTCTGGCTGTTGGCCGGCGCGGCCACTTTAATGGTCATCGACGTGGGTCAACCCATCCCACAGCTCTTCTGGAACGCGGGGTGGCTGCTAATTCTTGGCTTGGGTGATTCCACGAGAGACGGCGGTCGCCGGCTCTTGACGCGCAGCTTGCCCGCTTCCGCCGCAGGGTGACCCGGTCAGATCGGTTGAGCGCAGGATGGATTTCGTAACCCTGCCATCGCCTCAGTCGAGAATCAACCGGTAACCTTCCGGCGGCCGTTGGATTGAGGTGCGGGATGGAATCCCTCCCTTCCCGCTTCCAGAGCCTGTTGCGGCTGCTCCTCTCAGAGCAGCAACGTTGGCATCCCACCGTCTGTTCATCAACTGACGTTGATGTCGCGGCCGGGTGCTCATGTCTGGTGCGGATTCGACACGATGATCAAGGCGGGGCCGAGCATGACGACCCATAGCGCGAAGAACTGGACGAGGAACGCGACCATGATGATCCCCAACCCAGCCAACAATGCGCCACGAGTTGGTCTTGCGAACCTCCGGGCGACTGCCGCGAGCGCAACGCTGACCCCGATTGCGGCGATACCTGCGGCCAACAGACCGAGTCCCATCAATGAGAACATCGGACGCCAAATAAATCGGCGTGATAAGGATCATCACAACGGCAATGCCGACTGGTAGGAGCGCCCAGCAAAGCATTCCGATGACTGCCCTGTCGAGGGCGCGCATCATCAAGACGTGCATCGGATGGGCGATCGGTCGCCATGAAAGACCGTCCCACCACCATTTGTCGTCGGGCGAGATTTGCGGCGGCTTGGTTGCCTCTGCCATTGGCATCTAGGCTACTGCGGAAACGTTGCGGCTTTGCGGAATGAGGGAAGCAAGCCCTCCATTACTATGGCGCGCCCGTTAAGGGATGACAACGTAGCTGTCCGAATGGTCGCGCCTCTGGATGACCGAAGGAATCCCTCCCTTCCCGCGCCTCCGGTTCACGCCAGTCGTAGTGCTCGCGCACCAACCGCCGGTACCGCACTTAAACAGAAAAGGCCCGGCGTATTCTCCGAGCGTGTCCGAGGTGAAGCCGCCGCCGATGTGGATCGTTCGACTGAACGTCGCGATGCTCCGGCGCGGCCTTAAGATCGGATCGCAGCATCTCCTCTCAGTACGCGGGCGGAAGAGTGGAGAGGTGCGAAGCACGCCCATTTCGATCGCGACGATTGATGGGAGTCGATACATCGTCGCCGCCTTTTCAGAGGCGGCCTGGGTGCAGAACGTGCGCGCATCGGGATCAGGCACCCTCGGGCACGGGCGGGACGTCGAACGCGTGCGTCTCGTCGAGTTGCCGGTCGAGGAGCGCGCCCCGGTTCTGCGAGCATTCCTTCAGCAGGTCAGGGGCGGCGTCCGCTTCTTTGGGTCAGGCGATCCTGATGTCGTCGTGGCTGGGGCGGATCGCTATCCGGTATTTCGCCTCGACCCAAACTAGAACCACCCATAGGCCCTCAGTCGAGAATCATCCGGTAGCCCTCGGGGATCCCGCCAATTTCTGGACGGTCACACGACCTTCCGCATGCCCCACGGCCCGCGGGTCGCCAACGCGACGATCACACACCACCAGAGCACGAGTGACACAAGCCCGAACACCCCTTCGAACCCTGCGTCCGGCATCCCCTCCGGTCCCCAGGGCGGGGGCGGGAACAATATGAATTGCGGAACGAGCAAGTTGTACATGCGCGCGGAAGCGTACAGGGCGAGCAGGACACCGATCGCGAGGAACGCCCACGACCAACGCCCACGACCAACGCTTGATGGTGGCGACAATCACCGCCATCGCGATGGCGACGGTGAGGAGCGTGCCGCCGTATGTGTCGAGCAACTCCAGCAGGAAGTCATGCAGCGATCCTGGCGCCGGGAGCGGCCAGCCCCACCAATGGGCATGCGGACTTCCCGGGTAGAACATGTTGTCCCACCAGTTCCACGCCGAGGCCGACCAGTACGGATAGCTCACGGAGTACAGGATCTGGGCCAAGGCGAGGGCGATCACGGCGACCTGCAACGGCCTGGTCCAGGATGTTGGGTTGCCCACCGTTCGCATAGCGTTCACATTAATTGAGAACAGATGCATGAGGGCAGCCTGAAGGATCTGCGTCACGCGCTTCTTGACAGCGAGCTCGCGGCCTTGCGCCAAGCCGCCAGAACGGGCTCTGGCTGAAAGACGCGCTGATCCCCGGTGATCGCCCAGCGCCCGGTCTCGTGAGACACCAGGAGAGTCGGGTTATAGCTGAACGGTCCGCTGCTCAAGTCGATCCTCACTTCGTTTGGACGTGCGGCGAGCAGCACCCCTCGCGGTTGCCCCTCTAAAGAATCGATGCGGAGGATCAAGACGTGAGCGACTGTCACAACCACCGCAAGCTCACGATGGGCGAGGCCCAGCAAGTAAAGAGGAAAACATTGTTGTCTCGCCGGCAGCATCGGGTCGTCCGGACCCGGCAGATACGAGGCCGTCAGTGCAAGTTGTTCGAGTGTCCACAGCCTGTAGTCGCGAAACGCGCGGTGTCTCAGGACCAGGTAGGGCACGGCAAGAGGGAGCGAAATCAACGAGAAAACGCTAGGCCCTAAGTTCCCGTCGATGAGAGTGGCGCCAAGCAGCCACCCCCGCTTCCTCATGCGATCGCGCGCGGTGCGCAGCTTCCCTGATCGATCGAAAGCGGTCATGGGC
>WNGL01004285.1_pt1 | contig 37384 bp, 27 predicted proteins | sample 5400591 | NCBI WGS metagenome assembly WNGL01 (sample SAMN13153377, study PRJNA577476) | soil metagenome | isolation source: 80 cm soil or saprolite under Garry oak tree replicate 1 | place: USA:California | collected 2016-06-15
GTCAACCCGTCGGGCGGCGCGCTGTGCGGCAACCCGATGTTCGCCGCCGGGCTGGCGCGGATCGGGCTGGCGGCGCGGGCGGTCATGTCCGGCCGGGCATCCCGCGCGCTCGGGCACGCGACCAGCGGCCCGGCGCTGCAGCAGAACCTGGTGTGCGTGCTGTCCGGGGAGGCATCGTGAAGCAGCCGGCCGCGGTGCTGGGCGTCGGGCAGACCCGGCACCGGTCCAAGCGCACCGACGTGTCGATCGCCGGGCTGTGCCGGGAGGCGGCGGACCGCGCTTTGCTCGGCGCCGGCCTCGGCCTGGCTGACGTCGACGCGGTCGTGGTCGGGAAGGCGCCCGACCTGTTCGAGGGCGTGATGATGCCCGAGCTGTACCTAGCCGACGCCTTGGGCGCGGTGGGAAAGCCGCTGCTGCGGGTGCACACGGCGGGTTCGGTCGGCGGCGCGACCGGGATCGTCGCCACCAGCCTGGTGCAGGCGGGGTTGCACCGGCGTGTGCTTGCGCTGGCCTTCGAGAAGCAGTCGGAGTCCAACGCCATGTGGGCGCTGTCGATCGCGCCGCCGTTCAGCATCCCGGTGGTGGCCGGCGCCGGCGGGTACTTCGCGCCGCACATCCGCGCCTACATCAGGCGCAGCGGCGCGCCGCCGCACATCGGCGCGCTGGTCGCGGTCAAGGACCGGCGCAACGGCGCCCTCAACCCGTACGCCCACCTGCAGCAGGGCGACATCACGCTGGAGAAGGTGCTGGCCTCCCCGATGCTGTGGGATCCGGTGCGGTACGACGAGACGTGCCCGTCCTCGGACGGCGCGTGCGCGGTGATCATCGGGGATTCGTCCGCCGCGGCCGCGGCGCACGGGCCGGTGGCCTGGATCCGGGCCACCGCGATGCGCAGCGAGCCGACCATGTTCGCGGGTAAGGACCACGTCAACCCGGCCGCGGGCCGGGAGTGCGTGGCGGCGCTGTGGCGGCAGGCCGGCATCACCGACCCGCTGAACGAGATCGATGTGGCCGAGATCTACGTGCCGTTCTCCTGGTACGAGCCGATGTGGCTGGAGAACCTGGGCTTCGCCGCGGCCGGGGAGGGCTGGCGGCTGACCGAGGCGGGCGAGACCGCCATCGGGGGCAGGCTGCCGGTCAACCCGTCCGGCGGTGTGCTCAGCTCCAACCCGATCGGCGCTTCTGGGTTGTTGCGATTTGCCGAGTCGGCGCTGCAGGTCATGGGCAAGGCCGGCGCGCACCAGGTTCCCGGGGCCCGCGTCGCCCTGGGGCACGCCTACGGCGGCGGCTCCCAGTTCTTCTCCATGTGGGTGGTCAGTACTAACCAGGACCCAGAGAGCACCGTGTCAGATGCGGAAAACGGTGCGTAGCGACGTGGCCCTGGCGGCGTTACCCAGCAGTGGCAGGCCTAGCATCTCCTCAGTGGCCCGGAGCAATCCGTAATGGTTCACGGCCGTTGAGGTGGTCGTGCCGGGGATCACCGACGGCGCGATTGCGATGTTAGGGATATAGCTGTCCTCGTCCCATACCACGAACACCGCCGTCTTCCCAGCGCGGTACGCCTGGCTGGACAGGATCTGCGGCAGCAGCGTCTTGAGGAACTGGTCGCCCGTTGACACGCCGCAGTCGTGGGTGTCGTTACAGAGGTTCGGCGCCACCAGGGCGTAGGTCGGCAGCGTATTGCTGTTCAGCGCATTGATGAAGGTGCCAGCCGTGGCGCTTCCCATGGGGATGTCGTCCTGCTGGCACGCGGTCCGGTCTGCGCCGCCCCACATGTACATCGCCGGATTGTGCTTCGGAGCGTACGTGGTGCCGCTGTTCGAGCAGTTGCCGCTCATCCCCTCGGCGTAGGAACGCTCGCTGCCCCCGGCGGTCCGTACCTGGCGGAAGATGTTGTCGACAGTGACAGATACGGATGACGACGGCTCACAGTCGCAGGTGAACGGCGTCAGGATGGAACCGCTCTGCCCGGTAGTCATGGCGATGTAGCTGGGTAGCGAGTCGTATTGGCTGCCAGCGTCGGACCAGTGCGTGTCGCTCGCGCACTGGCGGGCCAGTTGCGTCTCGTAGGGCGCGCTCGACGAACCGATCACCGAGGAATACGACTTGTTCTCCATGATGATCCATATAACGTGCAAGTACTGGCGTGGCGGGGTGCTCGTGGTGCCACACGGACCGCCGGACACCGGTGCAGGAGTCGCCTTCGGCGTCGGGCTAGACGAAGTCGGGCTAGACGAAGGAGAGGGCGTTGTCCGGGTCCCTCCCGGCTGACCGCACCCGGAGAGCAGCCCGGCCAGGATCATCAGCGCTGCGCCGAGAAGACGGGAAGGGCGCACTTCACGTGCACGCCCTATTTGAATAGTGTCCACGGTCAATGTCTCCTCGCGGTTCATTGCCAGGGTTCTGTGGTCAGGCCGGTCGTGGCGAGACAGCTGTCGATCAGGTGCGGCCGGTACTGATCTTCTTCAGCTTGCCCTTGATGGTAGGGACCAGGCCCGCCAGGTCAGGCGCGGCGAAGTTGGCGGGCGAGACCGCCATCGGGGGCAGGCTGTCGGTCAACCGTCCGGCGGCGTGCTCAGCTCCAACCCGATCGGCGCCTCCGGCCTGCTCCGCTTCGCCGAGTCGGCGCTGCAGGTCATGGGTAAGGCCGGCGCGCACCAGGTTCCGGGGGCGCGGACGGCGCTCGGGCACGCGGACGGCGGCGGCTCCCAGTTCTTCTCGATGTGGGTGGTGTCCAGCATGCAGTGCTAGTCCGGACGATCGAACGTATAGGTCTGGACATCAAAGGTGTCCCCGGCTGCGTCGGTCGGCCTGACGGTGACCGCGTTGTCGTTCACGGTGACCAGCAGGAAATGGTGCACCTGGGTCGCCGAGGTTGGTGTGGGCGCGCGGCCGCACTTGCTGCCCGTGCCGGTGGACGGATCCCAGCCGATCCCGTACGCGTCGGTGGGTGCGCAGCCACCACCGCCGATCCTCATCAAGGCGCCGCCCGCGCCGCCGGTGACGTAGCTGATGACGCCGCCTGGTGGTGCGGTGTTGCGCTGGTAGATGTGGGCGTGCCCGTTGAACGCGATCGCCACGTGGTACTGGTTGAGCAGCCCTTCCAGGTGACGAGGCCCGTCCAGGGAGCTGTCCGACGGCTGCGAGGTCTGGTCGGAATGCAGCGGGTAGTGGAAGACGGCGAACTTCAGTTCGCCGGGGTGGGCGGCGAGGTCGTGTCGCAGCCACGTGTACTCGTCGTGCTGCGCACCGGGCGCCCAGTGCACGTCATAGTCGTCCTTGTACTGGCTGCCCGTCCCGAGATTGGCGGGATCCCATGCGGCGTCGAGGATGTAGAAGCGGGCGTCGCCTTCGTCAAAGGCGTACCAGCCCGTCCCGTAGTCCTTGGCGGCGATCCCGTCGACACAGCAGTAGGATTCCATCTGGTACTGCCCACCGGAGCTGGTCGTGACCACGTCGGCGGGCCACTCGGTCAGGAACGTCCTGGTGGGAGCGTGGTTGCCAATCGAGTTGAACATGGGGACGGACTTGCCCGGCACGGGCCAGAACCGCGGCCCGAACACGGTGCTGATGTTCTGCCCCGACTGCTGCAAGTCGCCGTAGCTCGTCTGGCTGCCGGCCGGGTAGCCGGTATCGCCTGTGCCGAGCACGAAGCGGGCGCCGCTGGCCGCGATCTGCTTCATGATGCTGGCTTGATCCGGGTTACCGTTGGCGTACGTCTGGCCCCAGTCACCGATAACGGCGAACGAGAACGGCTTGGCCGAACCGGCGGGCAACTGGGTGACGAACCGTGGCGACGGGTCGGTGCGTAGCAGGTCGATCTGGGATGTTCCGAAGTAGGGGCGGTAACAGTAGGCCGTGTGCGGCCGCAGCGGGGACAGCAGCGCCTTCCACTGATACTCGCCGACCCCGTTCACCATGACGCGTGTCTTCGTGGCCATCGTCGTGTGCGCGGTACACGACTCTGCCCCCGCCCGGCCCCACTTCACCACGGCTGAGTCGTTCGACTGATCGGTGCCGAAGTTCACCGTCGCATTCCGGCCAACAACGTCGGTCAGGTAGGGATACCGGGTGAGCTGTGTTTCTACCAGCAGCTCGGGCGAGTGTGCGCCTTCCCGGCTGCCGAATTCCGCGTTGCCGCTGCCCACCTGGGTGAGGGCAAAGCTCACCAAGCCGTTGCCATGCACCAGCCGGGTAACATCGGCGAACGCCCACGCTCGGCCGGCGATCGGGCCCGTCTCGCTAGCCGCGCTACCGATCGCCGGGGCATTTGCGGCGGTGATTGACTCCTCATCCCATGAACCATGGACCGCGTGTATCGCGACTCCGTGCGTGTCGGCCCGGTCCGACCACAAGCGCAGGATCGCCCGGGTGATGGGGCCGGATACCCCTTCTACCGAGAAACTGAGGTAGCTGCGGGTCTCCGGCCGCGAGGCAGTCCGCAGCACCGTCGAACTGCCGAGGCTCACGCCCGGCTGAGCGGAGGAAACCGAGGCGTCGCCAGCCGGCGGGATCGCGGTCTGCGCAACGTCGGGGAAATCGCGGTGCTTCGGCGGAATGGGATTACCTATGGTGGGCCGGGTCACCGCCCACCAGGCAAGCGTCACCGAGCAGGCGACAACCAGCGCGAGCAGCTGCCGCCGCCGCCGCGCGCGCTGGCCACCGTCAACCGCTGAATGTGTAGGTCTGTATGTCGAAGGTTCGTCCCATCTCGTCGGTCGGTGTCACGGTGACCGTGTTGCCGTTCACGGTGACCAGCAGGAAGTGGAAGACCCGGGTCGCCGAGGTAGGTTGGGGGGCGCTGCCGCACTTGCTGCCGGTGCCGGTGGACGGGCTCCAGCCGATCCCGTACGCGTCGGCGGACGCGCAGCCGGCACCGCCGATCTTCGCGAGCGCGGCACCGCCGCCGCCGGTGACGTAGCTGATGACGCCGCCGGGTGGCGCGGTGTTGCGCTGGTAGAGGTGGGCGTGACCGTTGAAGGCGATGGCCGCGTGGTACTGATTCAGCAGTGCTTCCAGGTGCCCGGGCCCGTCGAGGAAACTGTCGGAGTTCTGTGAGCTCTGGTCGGAATGCAGCGGGTAGTGGAAGACCGCGAACTTCAGCTGGCCGGGGTGAGCGGCGAGGTCGTTTGCCAGCCAGGTGTACTCGTCGTGCTGCGCCCCGGGTGCCCAGTGCACGTCGTAGTCCACCTGGTACTGGCTCGCCGTTCCGACGTTGGCGGCGTCCCACGTGGCGTCGAGGATGTAGAAGCGGGCGTTGCCCTGGTCGAAGGCGTACCAGGCGCTCCCGTAGCTCTTCGCGGTGATTCCGTCGACGCAGCAGTAGGAATCCATCTGGTACTGCCCGCCCGAAGCCGCCGCGGCGACAGCCGACGGCCAGTTGGTGAGGAACGTAGTCGTAGGCGCATGGTTGCCTTCCGAGTTGAACATCGGGATCGACTTGCCCACCACCGTCCAGTACTGAGGCCCGAAGACGGCGCTGATGTCCAGTCCCGTCTGCTCGAGATCACCGTAGCTCTTCTGGCTTCCCGCCGGGTAACCGGTGTCGCCGGTGGCGACCGCGAAGCGGGCGCCGCTGGCCGCAAGTTGCGCCATGACGTTCGCCTGGTCTGGGTTCCCGGTATCGTACGTCTTGCCCCAGTCACCTTGGAGGAACCGGCAGGAAGCTGCGTGACGAACTGGGGCGACGGGTCGCTGCCCAGCAGGTCGATCTGCGAGGTCCCGAAGTAGAGCCGGTAGCAGTAGGCCGTATCCGGCAGCAGCGGCGAAAGCTGGGCCTTCCACTGGTATTCGCCGACCCCGTTCACGCTGAGGTTGGTCTTCGTCGCTGTCGTCGTGTGCGCGGTACACGATTCCGCACCCACCTGACCCCATTTCACCACCGCCGAGATCTTCGACTGGTCGGTGCCGAAGTTCACGGTGGCATTGCCGCCCACGACGTCGGTCAGGTAGGGATAGCGGGTAAGCGGAGGAGCCAGGCTGGCCGCGGCGGCCGGCGTGGTAGCTGTCGCTGCCGGTAGAAGCAAGGCTGCTGCCGCGAACACTGCGGTGAGCGCGCCGGCGGCTTTGCCTAGGCGCCGCCGGGAGTAATAGCTGACGGCGAGTCTTCGGATACTGTGATTCTTCATTTCTTCCCCCTAGCGATGACGCCTGCAGATCTGGCGCTCACCTTTCGGTTACGGTACCCCTATGGGTATTCCGGGTGGTAGAGGTCAATGCCGGACCGTTGTCGAGCCGGCCCAAGTGGCGAATAGTGTCGTCGGTCATCGTTACGGTGGGTTGCCGGTGGACTTGCCGGCGCTTTAGGTGTGGTAGTAGACGAGTTCTCCTGCCTCTCCGTTTGGCGCCGGGATCGGCAGGAAGAGGGTGAATACGAGGGCGGTGGCGCCGGATGGCCCGCGCAGGCTCGTCACGGTGGGGTTGCCGAAGCTGTGACTGCCCTGATGGGTCCGGATGTGCAGGGCGGTGGCGACGTGTGTTCTCTGGTCATAGAGGTACACCTGCCATCCTGAGCCGGTGCCTGCCTGAGCCTCGACCAGTTCGAGCGGTGCGCCGAGGAAGCTCACGGCGTCCCGGTCGCCGATCGCTCGTGACACGCCAGCCGCGCGCAGTGCCGCCTCGAGGGTGGTGTCGGGGCGGCCGGACCAGGAGGAGAAATTGGTGAGTACGCCGATCCCCGGCTGGTCGAGCCCATGCGGTCGGCGATAGTGGAAGCCGACCACGATACGTGAGTGCGAGAGGTCGGGCGAGAGCGTGGCCGAGAATACGTTCGGCGTCCCTTCAGCTTTGACGCTGCCGGGCGCGACGGTCAGGGGTGCCTCGTACGTGCGGTCCGCTCGGCCGGACAGCAGCGTTGCGAGGCTGGCATAGTGCCGGAAGCGCAGTATCCGGAGCTTGACTCCCCGGTTGATGTGCGCCTCGTCCGCGAGCAGGTAGCCAGAGTCGGAAAGCGCGGCGATTGCGGGCTGGGAGGCGTCACTATCCAGCGGTGCCCTTGATGTCCAGTGAAGCAGGTCGCGCGATTCCGCGACATAGACCTGGAACACCCCGTGCGGGCCATTGTGGTAGACGCCGAGATAACCGCCGCCTGGCTTTGAGATGATCTTGAGCGCGTCCATGCTCCGCCCGTGATCGTCCTGGGTGGCGTAGCGGTAAGCAGTAGCATCCGGGACAGCCTCGATGGCGGCGCGCAAGACTGCGGCCGCGGAGTGGGGCAATGGCGCGCGGGAACCGGAAGTCGTCTGTACGACCAGTTCCGGCGGGTGCGCGCCCTCCCTGCTGTCGTACTGCCCACTACCGCTGCCTACCTGGGTGAGCGCCATGCTGACCACGCCGTTGCCTGCCACGAGCGGGGTGACATCGGCGGTTACCCATGTCTTCGCGGCCACTGCTCCGGTAAACGCCACCGCCTCGCCCACGGTCGGTGCGTTCGAGGCGGTGATGGAGTCTTCGTGCCACGAACCCGGGGCGACATGCACGGCGACGCCGCGCAGGTCGGCCACGTTTGCCCAGAACCGCAGTGTGGCCGCGGTGACGGTGCCGGAAAGTCCTGATACCGAAAAGGTCAGGTAGCTCATGATCTTCGGCCGGGAGGCGGTCCGCAGCAGAGGGTAACTCCCCCGGTTAACGGCAGGACGCGCCGAGGAGACATACGCGTCGGCAGAGGCCGGGAACGGGATGGAGCTGGTTGACGGAACCGGGGCGGCCTCCGGGGGGCTGGGCCTGGTCGCGGCCCACCATGCGAGCGGCGTGGCCACCGCCACCGCCACCGCAACAGTCGGCGCTAGCCATCTCCACCGGGAGCGCCGGCGGACCGGCGGCACGCGGCTGCCAGCCGGCCCGGACTGGCCTGAATGCCCGGCGGCGTTCTTTCGCCGCGTACCGAAACTACGAGGCATCTTGACTGGCAACCTGCCGTGTGCCTTGTCGGATAGTGAGTTTGACATTATCTCCGCCGGATGACGAGGTTCTCTTCGGCGGTCTGGAAGAGCCCGGATTTGCTGGCATAGATATGCACAGTGAAGCTGCCGGGCGCGTCCAATGCGACCAGCTTGAAGTCGGCCTGGCCCAGCATGCCTGTGGACCGGGCCTGCCACCGCACACCCAGCCCTCTGCTGTTGGTGATCTCAGCGAAGAGGTGGACCAAGCTTGCGCGGACGGTCCGGCCTGATGGGCCTATGGTGCAGAGCACCTTGATCGTGAACGGCGCGCCTACGGTCACCATGTGCGGCGCGGTGACCTTCAGCACGAGCCGGCCAGGTCCCGTCACGGACCGAGCCGATCCGCCTGGCGCGCGCCCGGCCAGGGCGGTCGATGCCGCGACGATGCGCCACGCCGGATGCATCTCGGCCCGGCCGTGCAGGTTCCTGTTGAGCACCCAGGCGCCGTAGAAGGTGGCATGCTGGCCAAGCGCGGGCAGCGGGACGTGCGCCAGGTCGGCTGGAATGACCCGCACCGCCAGCAGGCCGTGATCAGCGGCGGTGAGGAAGCCCCGGTACCGCGGGTCGGGTGCGATGGTCACCTGCCAGTCACCGTCGCCCGGCTTGTACTGCACTTGCTCGACGAGGCCGCTTACGGTCGCGCAGTTCGCGACCAGCTTGAGACGGCCAGGGTCATGGACGTGCGTCAATGGATCAGCGCGGCATGCTATGACTCCAGGCCGCCACGCGGGCGCCCCCACCGGCTTTCGCAGTACGCCGGATGGGCCGTACAAGGCGTACCCGACGGCGGCTCCGGCGATCAGCAGGACGGCGATCACGATTGCAAACTGCATCCGGGTAAGCCGATGAGCTTCGGCATGGCTGGCGGCTGCCGCCTGCCGGGCGGCCTGGTCCGGTTCTGTGGCGCTCACCGGAGTTGTCCCATCTGGATCGCCGTCGTGTAACGGTCGGCCGGGTTCCTGAGTTCGAGAAGCCACGACGGCTTCCCTCCGCGCGGCAGCACGAACGACAGCGAAATGGAACCGCGGGCATCGGCGCGGGTGCTCGTCATGAACCGGCCGTGGTAAACCGCGGTCACTAGAGCTCCGGGCCTGTAGCCGGAACCATGAATGATCATCCGGCCTCCAGAGATGGTGTAGCTCAAATTTGGGTTGGGCAGCAGGAGTGCACTGCGGTTGCCCAGGCGATCGGCTACCACGAGCTGCCAGTGAGCGAAGATGCGGACGGGCGGGCGGAAGGACACCGACACGCTGCTGTCAGCGGCCGACCGTCCGCGCGCGATGACAGCGCCGTGGTAGGTCACCGTTATCGGCGAAGAACTCTGGAAGCCAGCCGCTGTCACGGTCGCGATCCCGTCCTCCGTACGGTACGCGATGAAGGGCTTGGGCAGCGTTACCGATGCGTACCGGCCTTCCGCATCGGTCATGGTGAGCGGGTAGCGGGGGCGCGGGCGGCCTGGGTATCGCACTGACAGGGATACCGAGCCATCCGGTTGCGATCGGCCGCGCGCGATCTGGTGCCCGTTGTAAGTCGCTACCACCTGAGCGCTTTCAGTGAAGCCGGCACCGTGCAGCGTCAGGGCAGAGCCGCGGACGGCGTAGGACAAGACGGGGTGCGGCAGCCTGGCGGTCAACCGGTAGACCCACGCCCTGCCCTCGTGGTGGTAGTAGACCGTGTGCACGAGCTGCCCACCGTAGCGCTCGATGAGCAGCCGGAACTGGTGCTGGGCGGAGGTCTCGACAACTTGATTCTCCTCCGGAGGGTCGTCCGCGACCGTGGTGTAGTACACGGCGTAGGAAACCTGGCCGTTCCTGATCAGCCGGTCGGGCCAGCCGTCTATCCAGTCCCGGGGCGTCCGCGCTCCCGGGGAAGGCGCGGAGGCAGGGACGATCCGGCCGCCGGGCAGCACCGTTGCGAGGTTGAACCGGCCGAACGGATAGGAGGCGCGGTGGGCATAGAACGCGAAGACGTACTGGGCCGAGCCGCGCGAGATTGTCAGGACGCCCGAGCCCGGCGGCGTTGACGTGGCCATCCACGTAGCCGCCTCCTTCAGGCCGACGTAGCTGTTGTCCCGCCATACGTCCCACAGGTACGGGGCGGCAGCGCCCACAGCCACGATGGAAAGGGCGGCAGCGGACAGCAACCGCAGTGCGCCTGGGCGGCACCATTGGACCAGGGCGTCGAGGGCCCGGCCCGCCAGGATGGATAGCGCCGGCACGGCCGGCAGCAGATAGTTAAACGCTTTGAGCGGATAGATCTGGTAGAAGACCACCACCGTCAGGAGCCAGAGGAGGGGCAGCAGGTCCCCGCGTGACCGGCGGCCTATGGCGAACGCGATGCCGAAGATGTAAAGGGCAAGAATGAGCGGACCGTCGTGGGCGAGCAGGACCTTTCCGTAGTAGTACCAGGGCACGGCGCTGGCCCGCCGTATGCTCGTCGACAGGAAGTTCGTGTACAGCTCCCAGTTGGCGGCAAGCTGAACGAGCATCGGAGTCAGCGCGGCGAGGAACACAGCCGCGCTGATCAGCAGGCGGCGCCAGGTGATCTGCCCCGCGGACCGGCTGATGAGCAGATAGGCACCGACGACAAGCAGGGCGAGCCCACCGACGATCTTCGCCTGGACGGTGAGGGCGGCAGTCGCGGCGAAGCCATACAGCCAGCCGCTCCGCTTCGTCGCGGTCCACTTGGCCGCGCACAGCATGGCCGTGGCGAACAGGAACGTCAGTGTCGAGTCGAGCAGGGCGAGACGGCCGAGCATCACCGAGTAACCGCTGACCGAGAGCAACAATGCCGAGAAGAGCCCGGTACGCCGACCGAACAGGGTCGCGCCGATCCCATAGACCACTATCACCGTCAGGATGCTGAAGGCAGCTGCCACAGCGCGGGCAGTCACGTCCCCGACTCCGGCGACGCGGTAGACCACGGAAACCACCTCCTGAAAAAGGAGGAAGTTAGAGTCGCCACGGCTCTGCAGGATGAAGTACCGGCCGAGGTCTTTCGCACCGGCCAGCACGGCGGCTTGACCGGCGTACACAGCCTCGTCGCCGCGCAGGCCGACCCGGCCAAGCTCCCAGAGCCGGAGAAAGGCGGCGAGCGCCGTGATCGCGATCAGCGGCAGGTCGAGCCGCCGGAATGCCGCAGGGACATGAGACTTCCGGCGCTGCGGCCGAAGCTCAGCAGCGCCTTCCCTGCGGCTAGCACGCCCCCGGGATTGTGTCTTCACCGGCAAGAGGCTCATTTCATCCCCCTGCGCCGTGGCATTGAGCTGTCCCGGAGTCCTGGAATGACCCGCCTACCGACTCGAAACGCCAGCTGTAGCTGTCCGGATGCAGGGTCATGACCAGCACGCCCGATGCTGTGACGTTGCGGGCGATGCTGTTCGGCTGGATTGTCCTGAACCCGTAATGACTCTTGCCGCCCGTCCCCACGACGAATTCGCGGATACCGGACCGATCAGCGTGCCCGGAGGGGTCTTGCGAGGCGAAGCGTTCGTAATCGTGGTCATGCCCGTTGAGCACGACATCGGCGTGGGCGCCGAACAGATCGCGCCAGAACGCGTCATAAACCGGCCCGTCACCGTGCTGGCCGGAACTGAATCGCGGTTGATGCCAGTACGCGAGGACGCACGCCGCGGGGTGCTGGCGCAGGTCGGCCGCGAGCCACCGCTCTTCCGCAGAGCCGGGCGCACAGCCGCCGATGAACTCACATTCGGCATTCAAGGCGATGAGATGCCAGTGCCCTAGGTCATAGCTGTAGTAACCCCGGCTAGGGTCGCCGGCGGCCGTGCCGAAGTAGCTGTAGTAGCCATTGGCACCCCGGCTCAGATACTCGTGGTTACCGGGAACCGGGTGGCTGATCGAATCGAAACGCCCCCAGCTGGCAGCGAAGTATCGCTCGTAACTCTTGTACCGGCCGACCGGGTACTGGTTGTCGCCGAGCTCGAGTACCGCGGTTGGATGGATCGTCAGGATAAGGTTGCTGGTGGCCATCTGGCGGCAGACCGACACCTCGCCGGAAGTGTCGTTAGTCAGCTGTGGAGTGTCGTTAGTCAGCTGTGGGTGGTCCGTCGGGCCGCAGGCGATGTCGCCGGCGGCGACGATGACGGGACCGCCAGACGACGGTCCCGAGGAGCTTCCCCCGCTCTGGCACCCGGCGAGTCCTGCGACAGCCATGATCACGAAGATGGAGAGCACCGTCACAGTGGTCCGACGCTGACCCAGTACCAGCCTCCGTCCTGGTGTCAAGCCATCCACCTCGCTGCCAGACTGGACGGCGCTTCGCTGCTGGTGCGCGGCGCCCCGTGCCCGTTGCCCGATGCGCCGTTGCCCGATGTGCCATTGGCCGATGCGCCATTGGCCGATGCGCCGTTGCCCGATGTGCCATTGGCCGATGCGCCATTGGCCGATGCGCCATTGCCCGATGCCCAGGACGAGCGAGAATCGCCCGCCTCCATGAGGCGCGAGCTTTGCTCAGCCCAGCTGAAGCTGTCCGAGGCGCCGTTGCCCGATGCGTCGGCCGGGTCGGCGCTCGCCGCGATCAGGTGCGGGATTTCATCCGCCCAGCCGAACGTGTCCGAGGCGAGCGTCCGGACCCGGACGTTGGCGAGGAAGCCGGCCAGGATGTTCCGCTCGGCCGCCCGTAGCTCGTGGTAGTCCTGGGAACCGATGCTGATGGCGGGCGCGAGGTACCGGAAGGGCGGGAAGCCATAGGCATCGTCGGTGTTGGCCAGCAGCTGGGTGAGCGCGTCGCGCTTGTCCAGGTCAGCGAGGCGCGGCGAGCCGCGCTCGATGATGAACAGCTCCCTGACCCGGGCGGCGTCGGCCAGCTGGCAGGGCACCAGCCGGTCCACGGTGTACTTGGGCGGCGGGATCAGCATCTGGGTGAGGGCGTTGATGCCCATGATGGGCAGGTTGAACCGGCTGAGCGCCATGCCGATCGACCGGCCGCCCCTGGAGTGCAGGCGGCTCTGAACCTGCAGCCGGCGCCATTCGGAACGGGTGAGGTCCTCGGCGGACACCGCGCGCAGGGTGTGGGCGCTGATCGTCAGCGGTTTGGGGAACCAGGAAGCATTGCCGCTGCGGTCGATGACCGTCATGTCATCCGACAGGAACCTGCCCCCGTGCTCGCGGAGCAGGCGCAACACGGTTCCGGTTTTCCCGGTGTCCGTCAATGCGGAGAGCATCACACCGGTCCCCGCCAGTTCCACGCATGCGGAGTGAAGCAGCATCCGGCCGCGGGAAACCAGGACGAACCGCAGCAAGGGCTCGAGGATGTTGGTGTACACGACATGGCTGGACCGTGCCAGCAGCGGACCCACGTCCACCGTGATTTGATCGTCGATGCGCGCACGGAAGTTGGCACCGAGCCGGCCGAGGTGCTCCTCGTACCGGATCACCGTGGGATAAGAGGACTCGATCATGGCCGCGCGCCGGCACGGCCGCTTGTTTCCCACATCACCAACTCGCACCGCGATGTCCACGTCGCTGTCGGCGATGTGCTGCGCGCGGAAGAACTCCAGTTCCGGCAGCATGATCTGGGACCCGATCGTCACGACGCCGGCCACGTCATAGCGGTAGGCCAGATACCGCGACCGCTTGCGAGCGGAAGCCAGGCCATCGGGCTCGCCGCCGTCCGACGCGGCCAGGTCGACCAGCACGCGAACCGGGTCACGGCGAGTTTCCTGCTTGGCCGACGCGAAGATGGCCCGGTCGCTCAGCACGAAGCGGACGACGAACAAGAGCACCAGGGTGATCCCGTTCGCGACCAGGACGTCCAGGCCCCGGTCGATCAGGAACTGGAAGACCGGGAGGCGGGCCAGCAGCAGGACGTTGTTCATGATGAAGAACCGGACTGCCCGGCCGAGGCGGGTGCCGTGGGCGCGCTTGCGGTAAATTATCGTGTCCACCAGCACGAAGTTCCATGTGGTGGAGACCTGGGTGGCCAGTGACGCCCCGAGCAGGTGGTTCCAGCCCAGGGTGTGAAAGAAGAACCAGAGGGCGGCGCTGTTGACCACGATGCCCGTCGCGCCGACCAGCCCGAACGACACGAACCTCATGGCCTGGCTGATCCGCTCGCTCCTGGTGGCCGGCCGCTCCCGCAGCTGCTTGGCCAGCCGCGCCGCGCGCAGCCTGACTAGATGGCGCAGGAACATGACGCCCTGACGCAGCGAGGCCTTAGAATCGCCTGCCGCGCGCGGTTCGAAACGGTAGGCCACCTCGGCCACCCGGGCGACCGGGTTGCGGACCAGGATTTCCAGCAGCACCTTGAAGCCGGTCGGCCTGAGCCGATCGAGGTTCACGCTGGTCCGGCGGAAGGCGAAGAGCCCGCTCAGCGGATCGCTCACCATCGCCAGCCGGCGCGGGAAGACGTTCTTGACCAGCCGGGTGGCGGAAGAGGACACGAAGACCCGCCCGGCGCTGCCCAGGCCGTCCGCCGCGGACCGATCGCCGGCGTACCTGGTGCCCACCACGATGTCGCAATCGTGGCGCATGGCCGTGCTCGCCAGCACGGCCGCGGCCTCCGGCGGATGCTGCAGGTCGGCGTCCATGACCAGGACCCAGTCACCGCGTGCGTGGCGCGCCCCGGCGACGACGGCACTGCCCAGGCCGCCCTTCCTCGAGCCCGGCGGCCGGTGCAGGATCCGAATCGGGACCGGGCAGGTCCGGGCCTGCTCGGCCAGCACGTCCGGCGTCTCGTCATCGCTGTCATCGACGAAGATGAGCTCGGCGCCCAGCGGCGCGACGGCCGGACCGAGCCGCGCCAGCAGCACTTCGATGCTGTGCTTCTCGTTGCGGGTTGGAACGATAACGGTCAGGCTGGGCGTTTCGCCATTGCTGGCGAAACTGAGATCGGCAAGTACAGTTGGCACGTCAAACTCGGTCGACATAGAACCGGTCCCCTTCGCCGAAGCGGTCCCCATCGCTGGCACGGCGCAGCCAAAAATGACAAGCGGAAATTGAATTGGCGCACGAAACCAGACGTAAACTCCCTGCGGTGGCATCGGAGCGGCTACAGCACCCAGTACGCGTCAGAAAATGACCAGCGGGAAAGTATGGGTGATCAGGGCAACAGTTCGCCAGCCCTAGCTCAGCTGCAGGTAAATAGGCATAAGAGTCGGCGGCGCGCAACCAGACAGGTCGCGCGCCAAGTATTCACCTCCCCCAGGCGGAAAGCCCAGGCCGCTCTCCAACCAGCATCAGAAAACGAGAACCTAGAGGCGAAATTCGCAGGTTCGCCATGAGTCGTACGCTCGTCGCGAACCCGCGATCATCACCCTCTGTTCACTCATAGCAGGACATTAGCAGACATCCGGTCATATGCAAGACGTCTGGCGTTCGTCTTCTGTTAAGACTTAATTAACCTCGTGGATCACGTTGGGCGGCGGCAGACGATCTTTATGCCAGGGACGCCAGGTGACATGGAGATAATCGATACCGCGCTTATTCCAGAGGCGCCAAGTGACGGAGAGGCAGCTGATGCCACGCTGATTCTAGGGACGTTACGTGACAACAGGGACAGTCGATATCGCGCTGATTTCAGGGGCGGTAGGTGACGGGGAGGCACTTGATGCCGTTGATCCAGCCGGAGCGGAGGCGGACCGGGTCGCCGGCCTTGGCGATGTCCGGCATGGCGTCGGCGATGGCGGTGAAGATCAGCTCGATCTCCAGCTTGGCGAGGCTGGCGCCCAGGCAGTAGTGCGTGCCCAGGCCGCCGTAACCGAGGTGGGGGTTCGGGTCGCGGCCGATGTCGAACCGGCCGGGCTCGTCGAAGACCTCCTCGTCGAAGTTGGCCGACCGGTAGAACAGGCCCAGCCGCTGCCCCGCCTTGATCTGCTGGCCGCCGAGTTCAACGTCGCGGGTCGCGGTGCGCTGGAACACGGTGATCGGGGTGGCCCAGCGGACGATCTCGTCTGCCGCGGTGTCCGGGCGGGACGCCTTGAACAGCTCCCACTGCTCCGGGTGGTCGAAGAAGGCGTTCATGCCGTGCGTAATGGCGTTACGGGTGGTCTCGTTGCCCGCCACGGCCAGCATCAGCACGAAGTACCCGAACTCGTCGTCGGATAGCCCGTGGCCGTCGATCTCGGCGCTGATCAGCTTGGTGACGATGTCGTCGCGGGGGCAGCCGCGCCGCTCCTCGGCCATGGTCATGCTGTAGCCGAGGATCTCGATAGCGGCCATCTCGCCGGAGTTCTCCTCGCCTGGCAGCTCGTCGTCGTAGCCGATCATCCGGTTGGACCAGGCGAAGATCTTGCCGCGATCCTCCTGCGGGACGCCGATCAGGTCGCTGATGGCCTGCAGCGGCAGCTCGGCCGCCACGTCGGTGACGAAGTCGCCGGTGCCGGCGTCCAGCGCGGTGGCCACGATGCGCCGGGCGCGTTCGGTCAGGACCTGGCGCAGGTTGCCGATGGCGCGCGGGGTAAACCCGCGGGAGACGATGCCGCGCATCCTGGTGTGCTGCGGGGGGTCCATGTTGAGCAGGATGATCCGCTGCATCTCGATGGACTCGCGGGGGATGCCCTCCTTGAACCGGATCAGCGCGGTGTTCTCCTCCGAGGAGTAGACGTCGGGCGCCTTGGACACGGTGAGGATGTCGGCGTGCCTGGTGACCGCCCAGTACCCCTCGTCGTCGAAGCCGGCCGAGCCGCGGCGCTGCGGCACCCACCAGACCGGGGCGGCGCGGCGCAGCGCGGCCAGCTCCTCGGCGGGCACCCTGGTGGTGTAGATCTCCGGGTCGGTGAGGTCGAAGCCAGGCGGGATGTCCGGAACGGTCACGGCTGCCTCCTTGGCTGATAGTGAAACGTGTTCTAGTTTTGATTAGACCATGGATGGCGGAGGTGGGCTATGGGGACCGCGGTGATCGTCGAGGCGGTACGGACCCCGGTCGGCAAGCGCGGCGGCGTGCTGTCCGGCGTGCACGCGGCCGAGATCCTGGGCGGCGTGCAGAAGGCGCTGATCGACCGGGCTGGCATCGCGGCGGCCGAGGTGGAACAGGTAGCAGGCGGCTGCGTCACCCAGGCCGGCGAGCAGTCGAACAACGTGACCAGGACGGCCTGGCTGCACGCCGGGCTGCCGCATACGGCCGGCTGCCTGACGCTGGACGCGCAGTGCGGTTCGGCGCAGCAGGCCGCGCACCTGATGGCCGGGCTGATCGCGGCGGACGCCATCGGCGTCGGGATCGCGTGCGGGGTCGAGGCGATGAGCCGGGTGCCGCTGGGCACCGCGGCTCTTGGGGGCAGGGCTGACGCGGGCACGCCCCGGCCTGGATCCTGGGACATCGACATGCCGAGCCAATATGTCGCGGCCGAGCGCATCGCGCGGCGCCGCGGGCTCTCCCGCGCGGACACCGACGCCTTCGGCCTACGCTCCCAGACCCTAGCCCAGGCGGCCTGGGCGCAGGGACACTTCGATCGCGAGGTGGTACCGGTCAAGGTGGGTCCCGACATGGTCGACCGGGACCAGGGACTGCGCGAGACCAGCCTGGAGGCGCTGGCCCGGCTCAAGCCGATGGTCGAGGGCGGGCTGCACACGGCCGGCTCGTCCTCGCAGATCTCGGACGGCGCCGCCGCGGTGCTGCTCGCCGACGCGGACCGGGCCCGGCAGCTCGGGCTGCGGCCGCGGGCCCAGATCCTGGCCCAGTGCCTGATCGGCGCCGAGCCGTACTACCACCTGGACGGCCCGGTCCAGGCGACCGAGCGGGTGCTGGAGCGCAGCGGCATGGGCATCGGCGACATCGACCTGTTCGAGGTCAACGAGGCGTTCGCGTCGATCGTGCTGTCCTGGCTGGCGGTGCACCAGGCCGACCCGGACCGGGTCAACGTCAACGGCGGCGCGATCGCCCTCGGCCATCCGGTGGGCAGCACCGGCGCCCGGCTGCTCACCACCGCGCTGCACGAGCTCGAGCGGCGCGGCGCCGGCACCGCGCTGGTCACCATGTGCGCCGGCGGCGCGATGGCCACCGCCACCATCATCGAGCGCATGTAATCCGGCGGCCGCGCGGGCTCTGGCACGCCGCCACGCCCGTCACCTCAGCCTCGGCCATGACACCAAGCCGGGGTACGCAACCACGGCGATGTGACTCTGTAGTGGTCAGGACCACGGCGATGTGACATCGTCGTGGTTGCGGGGGGACCGCCGGGCTGGGCTCCTGCGTCGCGAGCGGCTGATGTGACTCAAGGGGTACGTGAGCTGAGCCGAACGGGCCGGGCGCGTGCCCGGGTCACGGAGGCTGCTCAGGGGTGCCGGGCGTGCCCGGGTCACGGAGGCTGCTCAGGGGTGCCGGGCGTGCCCGGGTCACGGAGGCTGCTCAGGGGTGCTGGGCGCTGACCGAGACGACCTCGCCGGTCATGTAACTGGAGTAGTCGCTGGCCAGGAAGACGATGACGTTGGCCACCTCCCAGGGCTGCGCGGCGCGGCCGAACGGTTCGGCGGCGGCGAGCTCGGCCAGCAGGTCCTCACTGGTCACCTTGGCCAGGAACGGGTGGACGGCCAGGCTGGGCGCGACCGCGTTGACCCGGATGCCGTGGGCGGCGACGTCCAGCGCGGCGCACCGGGTGAGGGCCATCACGCCGGCCTTGGCCGCGGCGTAGTGCGCCTGGCCCGGCTGGGCGCGCCAGCCCAGGACCGAGGCGTTGTTGACGACCGCTCCCCCGTGGCCCTGGGCGACCAGCTGGCGCAGCGCCGCCCGGGTGCAGCGGAACGTCCCGGTCAGCGTGACGTCGAGCACCCGGGACCACTGCTCGTCGGTCATGTCGAGCACCGAGGCGGTGCCGCCGAGCCCGGCGTTGTTGATCATCACGTCGATCCGGCCGAAGTGCCCGGCCGCGCCCTCGACCAGGGCGGCGACCTGGGCCCCGTCGGTCACGTCGCAGGGCTGGGACCAGACCATGTCGCCGTGCCCGGCGGCGAGCTCGTCGCGGGTCGCGGCCAGCCGCTTGTGGTGCTGGTCGCTGATCGCCACCCGGGCGCCTTCTTCCAGGCAGCGCCGCGCGGCGGCGCCGCCGATGCCGGTGCCGGCCGCGGCGGTGATGACCACCACCTTGCCCTCCAGCAGCCCGTGGCCCTTCATGAGCGGGGCAGGCCCAGGGCGCGGGTGGCGATGATCTCGTGCTGGATCTCGTCGGAGCCGCCGTAGATGGTCTCGGCCCGGCTGAACAGGAACAGCCGCTGCCAGCGGTGCAGGTCGGGCGAGCCGGGACCGACGATGTCCATGGCCAGCTCGCCGAGGTCCCGGTGCCAGCCGGACCACAGCACCTTGAGCACCGAGGCCCGGGCCGGGTCGTCCGTGCCCAGGGTATCGAGCGCGTACTCGCGGATGATGCGCAGGCCGATCCAGGCCCGGGCCAGCCGGTCGCGGATCAGCGGGTTGCCGGACGCCCCGCTGCGCCGGGCCGCCTCGGCCAGGTCCTCGAAGTCGCGGCGGAACCCGACCTGCTGGCCGAGCATGGCCGCGCCGCGCTCGATGGCCAGCGTGGCCTTGGCGATCCGCCAGCCGTCGCCCGGCGTCCCGACCACGTTGACCGCGGCGGTGCGCGCGTCGTCGAAGAAGACCTCGTTGAACTCGGCGGTGCCGGTCATCTGCCGGATCGGGCGGACGGTGATCCCCGGCTGGTCCATCGGCACCAGCAGGTAGGACAGGCCGGTGCCGCGCCGGGAGCCGGGCTCGGTCCTGGCCAGCACGAAGCACCAGTCGGCCAGGTGGGCCAGCGAGGTCCAGGTCTTCTGGCCGTTGATCACCCAGTCGGCCCCGTCCAGGGCCGCCCGGGTGGCCACGCTGGCCAGGTCGGACCCGGCCCCGGGTTCGGAATAGCCCTGGCACCAGAGTTCCCTGACGGCCCGGATCGGGGGCAGGAAGCGCTGCTGCTGGTCCGGCGTGCCGAACGCGAGCAGGGTCGGGCCGAGGAGCTCCTCGCCCACGATCGAGACCCGGGCCGGCGCGTCGGCCTGCGCGTACTCCTCGTAGAAGATGACCTGCCTGGTCAGGGTGGCGGCGCGGCCGCCGTGTTCGGCGGGCCAGCCCAGACAGGTCCAGCCCGCGGCGGCCAGGTGCCGGTTCCAGGCCAGCCGCTCGTCGTGCCGCTCGTGCTCGCGGCCCGGCCCGCCCGCGCCGCGCAGGCCGGCGAACTCGCCGGTCAGGTTGGCTTCCAGCCATGCGCGCACCTCGGCGCGGAACTCCTCGTCCTGCGGCGTGAACCGCACCTGGGCCACCTCCTGCGCTCAGGCTCAACCTACCAAGCACTTGCTTGCTTAGCGGGGGAAGGAGGGGGAGGCTTGGAGGGTGCTGGCGGCGAGGGCCGGAAGGTGGGCGGGCGGGGGAGGGTGGGGGGAAAAGAGAAGGGTGGGAGGGGAGGGTGGGAGGTGCGGTGGAGCTGACGATCCCGGCCGCCGTGGCCCGGGCGGCGAGGGACTTCGGCGACGCGGAGGCGGTGGCGGAACCGGGCCGGGCTCAAGGGTTCCGGCTCAGCTACCGCGAGCTGGACGAGCGGGTGACCGCGGTCACCGGCGCGCTGATCGACTCCGGTGTCGGGCCCGGGGACCGGGTGGCGATATGGGCGCCGAACGGGTCGCAGTGGCTGCTGACCGCCCTGGGCACGCTCGGCGCGGGCGCGGCGCTGGTCCCGGTGAGCACGCGGTTCACCGGGCCCGAGGCATTGGACGTGATCGGCCGCAGCGGCGCGCGGGCCCTGTTCGTGGCCGGGAACTTCCTCGGCGTGGACCGGCTGGGCGCCCTGCTGGCCGCAGCCGGCCCCGACGATCTGGACCGGCTCGGGCTGGTCGTGCGGGTGCCCGAGGAGTGGGACACGTTCCTGCAGGCGGGTTCCCTATCCGAGGCGCGCCGGCGGGCGGGGGCGGTGCGCCCGGGGGACGTCAGCGACATCATATTCACCTCGGGCACCACGGGGCGGAGCAAGGGCGCGATGACCTCGCACGAGCGGTCCCTGGGCGTGGCGCAGGCCTGGGCGGACTGCGCGGGTCTTGGCCCGGGCGACAGGTACCTGGTGGTGAACCCGTTCTTCCACACGTTCGGCTTCAAGGCGGGCATCCTGGCCTGCCTGGTCAGCGGGGCGGCACTGGTGCCGCAGGCGGTATTCGACGCGGGCGAGGCGATGCGGCTGGCGGAAGCCGAGCGGATCACCGTGCTGCCCGGGGCGCCGACGATCTACCAGATGATCCTGGATCACCCGGAGCGCGCCGCCCGCGACCTGTCCAGCCTGCGGCTCGCCGTCACCGGCGCGGCGGACGTGCCGGTGGCGCTGGTCGAGCGGATGCGGCGCGAGCTGAGCTTCGAGACCGTGCTCACCGCCTACGGGCTGACCGAGGCGGTAGTGGCCACGATGTGCCGCCCGGGCGACCCGCCCGAGGTGGTCTCCGCCACGTCGGGGCGGGCCGCGGCCGGGTTCGAGGTGAAGATCGGCCGTTCGGATGAAATCTTGCTGCGCGGGCCGAACCTGATGCTCGGCTACCTGGACGATGAGGAGGCGACGGCGGCCGCGATCGACCGCGACGGCTGGCTGCACACCGGCGACGCCGGCCGACTGGACGCGGCCGGGTACCTGACCATCACCGGGCGCCTGGTGGACATGTACATCTGCGGCGGCTTCAACGTGTACCCGGCCGAGGTGGAGCAGGTGCTGGCGCGCCTGGACGGGGTGGCCGAGGCGGCCGTGATCGGCGTGGCCGAGCCGCGGCTCAGCGAGGTCGGCAAGGCGTTCGTGGTCGCCCGGCCGGGTTTCGCGCTGGCTGAGGAGGACGTGCTGGCCTTCTGCCGGGAACGGCTGGCCAACTACAAGGTGCCCCGGCGGGTGGAGTTCCGCGACGCGCTGCCCCGCAACCCGTCGGGCAAGGTGCTGAAGCGAGTACTGAGAGAGGAAGCCTGATGGCGGACGAGGTCCTGTACTCCCAGCGCGACCGCGTCGCGCTGATCACCTTGAACCGGCCGGAGTACGCCAACGCGCAGAACTCGGCGATGACCTACGCCCTGGACGCGGCGTTCGCCCGGGCGGTGAACGACGACGACGTCGCGGTGCTGGTGCTGGCCGGGGCGGGCAAGCACTTCTGCGCCGGGCACGACATCGGCACCCCGGAGCGGGACGCGGAGGTGTCCTTCGACCGCGAGGCCGTGCTGTGGTGGGACCACGTGGGCAAGGACGGCGCGGACGCCAGGTACGCCCGCGAGATGGAGGTCTACCTGGGCATGTGCCGGCGCTGGCGGGAGATCCCGAAGCCGTCCGTCGCCATGGTGCACGGCGCCTGCATCGCCGGCGGGTGGGTACTCGGGCCGCGGTTCGCCAAGGAGGTGCTGTTCACCGGGGGACGGTTCGGCGCCGAGCGCGCCTACCAGGTGGGCATGGTGAGCCGGGTGGTGCCGCGCGGTCAACCAGTGCGAGGACCTGATGGGGCTGCGGCCGGGGATGGATTCGGTGTTCGGCCTGCACCACGTGGCACACGCGCACAACGCCGAGGTGTCGGGGCACTCGCTGGCCGGGCTCGACGCCCGCGGCATGCGCGGGGATCAGAGGTAGCCGAGGCCGCGAGCCAGGTCCAGGGCGGCGGTCAGGTTGCTTCTGGCCGGGTCGGTCAGGCCGGCGTCCCAGGCCTGGGACGCGGCGGTCAGGGCCGCCTCGAGGTCGGCCCCCTCTCGGCTAGCAGGGAGCTGCGCGTGGTCCCAGAGGCGGCGGGTGGCGGCGACGGCCTCGGCCAGGTGGCCCGCCTCCAGGTGCACGGCGGCCAGCGGCCACAGGTGGACGGGACGACGGGACCGTAGTAGAACCCCGCGTCGGGGGTGCCCGCCATCAGCGTCGCGATCTCCTCCGCCAGCTTGATCACGTCGTCCGGGTGCCGGTCCTGCCAGGCCAGCCAGGCCAGGCAGGCTTTGGCCCCGGCCAGGTAGTCCGGGCTGGCCATGGTCTCCGCCTCGGCCAGGACCCGGGGGACCAGGGCGCGGACAGCCGCGGTGTCGTGGCGGCGCAGCGCGGCCATGGCCAGGCCGAGCAGGCTGTAGGCCAGCAGGCCGGTCTCGCCGATCCGTTCGGCCATGGCCAGCGAGCGCTCCAGGTGGTCCTGGGCCTCGGCCAGGTCGCCGTGCAGCAGCAGGAACCGGGCCAGGAAGAACGTGGCGTAGCCGACGTCCTTCTCCTCGGCATCGGCGGCCGCGGCCAGGCTGCGGCGCGCGTTGTCCAGGTCGGTCTCGTCCACCCGGAACCTGTTCTGCGCGACCCGCGCCATGGCCAGGTGAAAGTAGTAGCCGTGCTTCCTGACCGCAGAGCCCCGGCCGATCACCGGGCGGACCGCGTCCAGCGTGGCCAGGGCCTGCTCCACCTGGCGCTCGGTGGTGTACTGGCAGGCCCGGCCGTCGACCATCAGCTCCAGCCACTCCTCGACGGTGGCCGCGTCCATCTCCGCCGGGTTCCCGCCGAGCAGATCCTCGGCGGCGTCGTAGGCGGCCCAGGCCGCCTCGAAGCGGCTATCGGACACCTCCAGCCGTCCCAGCCGGGTCAGCAGGTGGGCCCGGCGGAGCGTGTCACCGGCGGGGACGGCGCGCAGGGCGGCCTGGAACGCCTCCCTGGCCTGGCCACGGCGCCCGGTGCGCCAGAGCACGTTGGCCAGCTTGGCCTGCAGTCCCACCGCGGCCTCGCCCTCGCCCGCGATGGCGAGCGCGGCGCGGAAGGAGGAAATGGCCTCGTCGTTGGCGAAGGACGCGGTGGCGTGGTCGCCCGCCATCTCGTAGTAACACAGCGCCCGGGCCGGCTCCCCGGCGGCGGCGAAGTGCCGGCCGAGGACGGCCGCCACCTCGTCCGTTCGGCCGTCCGCTGTTGCCTCGAGCGCCCACGCGGCGCGCCCGTGCAGCAGGCGGCGCTCGGCGCGCAGCAGCCCGTTGTAGGTCGCCTCCTGGATCAGGGCGTGCCGGAAGCGGTAGACGGGTTCGGCCCGCCCGGCCACCTCGTGCAGGAAGTCCTTGGCGCGCAGTTCGTCCAGGGCGGAGCCGAGCGATTGGCCGGTGGCGCATACCGCGGTCAGCAGGGAGAGCGGGAACTCGGTGCCGAGCACGGACGCGGGCCGGACGGCGTCGCGGGCCGCCGGGCTGAGCCGGTCCACCCGGGACCTGACCATGCGTTCCAGCGCCTGGGGCACCTGCGCGCCCGCGGCCCGGCCGAGCCTCCAGGCACCGTGCTCGCGCACCAGGACGCTGGTCTCCAGCAGCGAGCTCAGCCGCTCCTCGAGGAACAGCGGGTTGCCGTCGGCGCTGGCCAGCACGGTGTCCAGGACCTCGCGGCTGGTGCCGTCACCCATCAGCGACCGGGCCAGCTCCTCTTCGGCCGCCCCGCCCAGCGGGCCGAGCTCCAGCCTGCGGGCATCCAGGCTGTCCAGCGCCTCCAGCGCCGGGGCGGCCTCGGGCCGGCCGGTGGCCAGGATCAGCAGGCGGCGGCCCGCGGCCAGCCGGGCCAGGTCGAGGGTGAGGCGGAGCGAGGTCGGGTCGGCCCAGTGCAGGTCCTCCAGGACGAGCACCGCCGGGCCCGCCGCCACCAGGCGTGCGGTCAGCGTGCGCCAGGCGGCGAAGGTCTGTTTCTGGAGTTCCCCCGGGCCCATCCGGCCCAGCGCCGCTCCCGGCGGCAGGCCCATCATGCGGGCCAGCAGCGGGAACAGGTCGCCGGCCCGGACCGCGGCCAGCACCCGCTCTAGGGCGGGCCCGGTCACCGCCGCGGGCTGGTCCGGGGTCACGCCCGCCCAGTTGGCCAGCAGCTGCTGGTAGAGGCCGTAGGGCGTGGACGAGGCGTAGGAGGCTGATGATCCCTCCAGCCACCGGGTGCCACGGGCCGCGCGCCTGCGGCACTCCTGCACCAGGCGGGTCTTGCCGAGCCCGGGCTCGCCGGTCACCAGCACGACCGAGCCGTGACCGCGCGCCGCTTCGCGCAGGGCCGTGCCGAGCGCGGCCAGTTCGGCCTGCCGTCCGACCAGCGGGCCGCCGGGGCGGAGCCGGCGCCCCGCGATGCGCGGCATGGGCGGCCCCAGGTAGGTGCCTTCTGGCTCGGCCGCGCCCCAGGCGAACAGGTGCCCGGCGGCGGCCCTGGTCACCGGGCCGACCAGGGCCGAACCCGGCCTGGCCCGCGCCTGCAGCGCGGCGGCCTGGCCGACGACCTCGCCCACGGCGCCGTACTCGACCCGCGCGCCGCCGCCGATGGGACCGAGCACGGCCGGGCCGGTCTCCACCCCGATCCGCAGGGTGCCTCCGTCGATCGCCGCCACCGCCGTGAGGGCGCGGAAGGCCGCCCGGGCCGCCCGCTCGGGGTCGTCCTCGTGCGCCTCCGGCGCCCCGAACATAGCCTGGAGCCCTCCCCCGGACACCGACGTCACCGTCCCGCCCAGCGCCTCCACCTCGGCGATCACCGCGGCCAGGCCGCGGCCGGTCACATCGCGCAGCTCCTCCGGGTCGGCGAGGCCCGCCGCGGCCACCTCGGCGGCCAGCACGCTGACGGTCCTGAGCTCCTCCCGCGCCGGGGCCTGCGTCCGGGGCGGCCCGGCCTCGAAGGCGGCCGTGGCATACACCTCCTCCAGCCACGGGGACAGGCCGAGCCCGAGCTCGCCGAGGGCGGCCCGGCAGCGCTCGTAGGCGCGTACCGCGAGCTCCCGGTGTCCCGCGGCGAAGTAGCCCCGGACCAGGGCCGCGGCCGCCTCCTCGGAGGCAGGGTCGTGCTCGGCGCAGGCCGCCCAGGCGGCGAGCTGGGCTTCGGGCCTTGTGTCGCCTGCCCCCCTGGCCCGGTCCCTGGCCAGGGCCAGCCGGGCCTCCTGGCGCAGCGCCTCCAGCCGCTCCCGCGGGCGCAGCGCCCAGTCGGCGTACGGCTCGTCGGCGAGCAGCTCGCCGTCGTCGGCCAGGGCGGTCGCGAGCAGGCCGTCGCGCTCGTGCCCCGGTCCCATCGCCAGCGCGGCGCGCAGAGCCTGCTCGTGTTCGGCCGCGTCGACCTCGACGGCCGGGTTCGCCCAGATGTGGGTCAGGTCGGCCTCGAGCAGGGCGGGCGCGGGCTCGCCTGGTTCGCCGAGGCCGGCCAGCGCGGCCCTGGCCATCGACAGCGCCTTGGAGACCGAACGGGCGGCCGCACGCGGGTCTAGATCCCCGAAGAGCTCCTCGCAGACGAGGTCCCGGCTGACCCGTCGGCCCGGGCTCACCAGGACAAGCTGGCAGAGTCGCCGGGCGCTCGGCCGCGGCCACGGGCCCGCGGCGCGGCCCCCGGAGACGACGGAGAACGGCCCGAGCAGCCTGACCCGTACGGCCACATCCCCATTGTCCCGCACGTGTCACGCGCTTTTCCCGCGCCGCGAACCGGCGGGAACACCACGGGAACAGTGCCTTCCTACTGTTCGGGCAGAACCTTCCGAAAGGGGCCTTCGAGATGTACACGGGGTATCAGATTTACCAGGCCGAGCGGCCCAAGTCCGCTCGGGAGCAGCGAGAGATCGATGCGGCCAACGCCAGGCTGGCCGCGGCGATCGGCCGGTTCGCCCGGTTCGGTCGCCGGCTGGCCAGGCCGACGCGTCCCCGGCGCCAGACCTGGCGGCCGCACCGCACCGCCCTGCCCGGTAGTGAGGCGACGACGTAAGGTGGCAGGTGACGGTGGAGGGCTAAGGGGCGATCCTGACCAGAAGTGTCCTGTTGGCTACTAGACGCCCATACACAAGTGTCCTACGGTGCTGTCATGACAGCTCGAGGGGGGCGTGTCAACAGTGAGCGAGCCAGTGCCCGGCGATAGGGCGCAGGCTGATCCCGGCGCGGCGGCGCGCGGGCTGTTCGAGCTGCGCAGCGGCCCCGCGAACGAGCTGGCCGGCCAGGCCGACGCGGTCGCGGCGGCCTGCCACGCCATGGCGGTGCGCTTTCACCGGGGCGGCAAGCTGGTGGTGTTCGGTACCGGCGGGGCGAGCACCGACGCGCAGCACGTCGCGGTCGAGTTCGTCCACCCGGTCATCGTGGGCAAGCGCGCGCTGCCCGCCATCTCACTCACCACCGACGTGGCCACCGTCACCGGGATCGCCGAACGGGACGGGGTGGCGGCGATCTTCGCCCACCAGATCCGCTTCCTGGCTGAGCCCGCCGACATCGCCCTGGGGCTGTCCCCCGACGGGAACACCGCCAGCGTGCTGGCCGGGCTCGAGGCGGCCAGGGACCGCGGCCTGCTGACGATCGCCCTGGCCGGCGGGGACGGCGGCCAGATCGCGGCGGGCAAGGTGGCCGATCACCTCATCCTCACGCCCTCCGACGACCCGCGGGTGGTCAAGGAGCTGCAGGTCACCGCGTACCACGTGCTGTGGGAGCTGGTGCACGTATTCTTCGAGCAGCCGGGGGTGCTCGGCCCGGGGGTGGTGACGTGAGCGAGGGCCTGGCCGCCGGTGGTGAACACTGCGCGAATGACGTCTGCATTACCTGCTCCGACATGGCCGTCGAGGTCACGGTGCTGCGGCTGCTCGAGGACCAGATGGCCGTGGTCGAGGTCGGCCGGGGCGAGGAGACGGTCAGCGTGGCCCTGGTGAGCGCCGGGGTGGGCGACACGATCCTGGTGCACGCGCGGGAGGCCATCGCGGTGCTAGGGGGGCAGCCATGAGCGACGCGATGGAATCGCTGTATCCGTTCCTGTACTCCGACACCAGCGACCTGTCCGCCGTGCTCGACCAGGTGCGGGCGTCGACCGTGGCCAAGGCGGCCGAGATCGTCGAGCTTCGCCGCGCGGTGGGCGTACGGGACGGGGCGCGGATCGCCGAGTGCGCGCGGCAGGCCGCGGCCAGGTTCGGCGCGGGCGGGCGGCTGTTCGCCTTCGGCAACGGCGGCAGCGCCACCGACGCCCAGCAGCTCGCCACGCTGTTCCTCAACCCGGACAGCGGGGCGCGGGAAGGGGGGGCTCCCGGGTGGGCCGCTCCGCCGCTGCCCGCGTTCGGCCTGGCCAACGACACGTCGGTGGTCACCGCGCTGTGCAACGACGTCGGCGTGGAGGTGGTGTTCGCCCGGCAGCTGGCCGCGTTCGGCGGCCGGAACGACATCGCGGTCGGGCTGTCCACCAGCGGCAATTCGGCCAACCTGGTGCGCGCGTTCGACGAGGCGAGCCGGCGCGGCATGCTGACCATCGGGCTGGCCGGCTACGACGGCGGCACGATGGCCGAGCTGGACAGCATCGACTTCCTGTTCGTCGTCCCGTCGTCCTCGGTGCACCGGATCCAGGAGGCGCAGACCACGATCTACCAGGTGCTATGGGAACTGACCGCAGAGGAGGTGTCACATGTGCCTGGGCATACCCGGTGAGGTCATCGAGCTGCACCCGGACCAGCCAGACCTGGCCAAGGTGAACGTGAGCGGGGTGCGGCGGATGATCAACATCGGCCTGCTCTCCGACGACCCGCCGGCCCCCGGCGAATGGGTGCTGATCCACGTCGGCTTCGCCCTGTCCAAGATCGACGAGCAGGAGGCGGCCGCGACCATGCAGTTCCTCGAGGGCACCGGGCAGGCTTACGAGGACGAGCTCGCGGCGCTGAAGGCATCCGTGATCGAGTAAAGGGCGTGATCGAGTAGAAGGGCGTGGGCACGATGCGGTTCGTCGACGAATTCCGTGATGCCGGCAAGGCCCATGCGCTGGCCGCGAAGATCGCGGCGCTGTGCGAGCCGGGCCGCCAGTACAAGCTGATGGAGGTGTGCGGCGGGCACACCCACACGATCTACAAGCACGGCCTCGAGGACTACCTGCCCTCCTCGATCACCCTGGTGCACGGGCCCGGCTGCCCGGTCTGCGTGATCCCGATGGGGCGGGTGGACGACGCGATCCACCTGGCCTCGCAGCCGGACGTGATCATGACCTCGTTCGGCGACATGATGCGGGTGCCGGGCAGCGGCGGCTCGTTCTTCGACGCGAACGCCGAGGGCACTCAGATCCGGATGGTGTACTCGCCGCTGGACTCGCTGAAGATCGCCCGGCAGAACCCGGACAAGCAGGTCGTGTTCATGGCGATCGGGTTCGAGACGACCGCGCCGTCCACCGCGATGACCATGATCCGGGCTAAGGCCGAAGGCATAGAGAACTTCTCGGTGTTCTGCAACCACGTCACGATCGTGCCGGCCATCAAGGCCATCCTCGACTCGCCGGACCTGCGGCTCGACGGTTTCATCGGCCCGGGGCACGTGTCCACGGTGATCGGCTGCCGGCCGTACGAGTTCATCGCGAAGCAGTACGGCAAGCCGGTCGTGGTGGCCGGCTTCGAGCCGCTGGACATCCTGCAGTCCATCTACATGCTCATGCTGCAGCTGTCCCAGGGCCGGTCCGAGGTGGAGAACCAGTACGCGCGCGTGGTGCCGTGGGACGGCAACCTGGTGGCGCTGAAGGCCATCGGCGAGACGATGGAGCTGCGGCCCTACTTCGAGTGGCGCGGCCTCGGCTTCATCTCGCACTCGGCGCTCAAGGTGCACGAGAAGTACGCCGCGATGGACGCCGAGCTGCTGTTCCAGGTGCCCGGGGTGCGGGTGGCCGACCCCAAGGCCTGCCAGTGCGGCGAGGTGCTCAAGGGCGTGCTCAAGCCGTGGGAGTGCAAGGTGTTCGGCACCGCGTGCACGCCGGAGACCCCGATCGGGACCTGCATGGTGTCGCCCGAGGGGGCCTGCGCGGCGTACTACAACTTCGGCCGGATGAACCGCAACCGGGTCGCCGAGGCCGGGGTGGCCGGGTCATGAGCAAGAGCTGGATAGACGAGGCCCTGGCCCAATCCGAGCTTGGGCACGAGGGCCTCGCCGCCGGGGGACGGCGTCAGCTGCCGCTGGCCGACCCGGATCCTGCTGGCAGAGAACAGCAGGTGCTGGACCGGATCGACCGCGCGCGGCGGCGCCGCCCCAAGGTCAGGGAAGAGCGCGTCACGATGTCGCACGGCGCCGGCGGCAAGGCCACGCAGACCCTGATCGAGGCGGTCTTCCTCGACGCGTTCCGCAACCCGCTGCTCGAGCCGCTCGAGGACGCGGCCCAGCTGACGGTGGGCGGCGCCCGGATCGCGCTCACCACCGACTCCTACGTGGTGTCCCCGCTGTTCTTCCCCGGCGGCGACATCGGCGACCTGGCCGTCAACGGCACCGTCAACGACCTGGCCGTGTCCGGGGCCAGGCCGCTGTACCTGTCGGCCGGGTTCATCCTGGAGGAGGGTTTCCCGGTCGCCGACCTGCAGCGGGTGACCGAGTCGATGCGGGCGGCGGCCGAACGGGCCGGGGTGCACGTGGTCACCGGCGACACCAAGGTGGTGCAGAGGGGCAAGGCCGACGGCTGCTACGTCAACACCGCCGGGGTCGGCGTGGTCGAACGGGACGGCGCCCTGGGCGTGGCCCAGGCCCAGCCGGGCGACGCCATCATCGTCTCCGGGCCGATCGGCGACCACGGCATCACGATCATGCTGGCCCGCGGCGAGCTGGACATCGAGGCGGACATCTGCTCCGACACGGCCCCGCTGAACGGCCTGGTCGCGGACCTGCTGGACGCGGTGCCCGGGGTCCGGGCCATGCGCGACGCGACCCGCGGCGGGGTGGCCACGATCCTGAACGAGATCGCCAGGGCGGCCGACGTCGGCGTGCTGGCCGTCGAGGACGCCATCCCGGTCCGGGCCGAGGTGCGCGGAGCCTCCGAGCTGCTCGGCATCGACCCGATGTACGTGGCGTGCGAGGGCCGGCTGGTCGCGGTGGTGCCGGGCGGGGACGCGGACCGCGCGGTGGCCGCGCTGCGCGCCCATCCGCTCGGCGAGCAGGCCGCGGTCATCGGCCACGTCCGTTCCGAGCAGCCGGGGATCGTGCAGCTGAAGACGGCGTTCGGCGGGACGCGGATCGTGGACCTGCTGGTGGGTGATCCCCTGCCTAGAATCTGCTAGCCGCCGCTCTGCTCGCTGCGACCACGGCCTGGCCGAGGCTGATGCCGCCGTCGTTGCACGGCACGCGGGAGTGCAGCAGGACGCGGAAGCCGCGGGCCTCCAGCCGGGCCACGGTGGCGTTGAGCAGGAGCAGGTTCTGGAACACGCCGCCGGACAAGGCGACCGTGCCCAGGTCGTACCGCTCGCGCATGAGCAGGCAGCCCGCCTCGATCAGCGCGGCCACGCCGTGGTGGAAGCGAGCCGCGATCACGGGGGCGGGAACGCCGTCCGTTCGGTCCTCTATGACGGCGTGCAGGAGATCGGACCCGCGGATCTGGAACGGGTCCCCGGCCTCGACGCCACCTTCGATCCCGGCCGGGTATGCGCCCGCCTCCTCCCCGGCCAGCTGCTCGAGCTCGACCGCGGCCTGGCCCTCGTAGTTGATCGCGTCCCGCACGCCGAGCAGGGCCGCGGCCGCGTCGAAGAGCCGGCCCGCGCTGGAGGTCAGCGGCGAGTTGATGCCCTTGGCGGCCATCGCGACCACGGCGGACCACTGGTCCTGGTGGCGGCGCGCGACTTCGGCGTCTCCGGTGTAGGCCGCCGCCATCCGCCACGGCTGCCGGATGGCGGCCGCGCCGCCGGGCATGGGCACCGGGGCGAGGTGGCCGCCGCGCTCGAAGCCGGCCAGGCCGGCGGCCAGGAACTCACCGCCCCAGATCGTGCCGTCGGTGCCGTAGCCGGTCCCGTCGAAGGCCACCCCGATCACCGGACCTTGTTCGCCGTTGTCGGCCAGGCAGGAGGCGATGTGCGCGTGGTGATGCTGGACGCCTTCGGCGGGCAGGTCCAGCTCGAGCGCGTACTTGGTGGACAGGTACTCCGGGTGCAGGTCGTGCGCCACGACCTCCGGGTCGATGTCGAACAGCCGGCGGAAGTGCTCGATGCCCTCGGTGAACGAGCGCAGCGTCTCGGCGTTCTCCAGGTCCCCGATGTGCTGCGAGACGAAGGCGTGGCCGCCCCGGGCCAGGCAGAACGTGTTCTTCAGCTCGGCACCGCAGGCCAGCAAGGGCCGCGGGAACCCGGTGGGGACGGCGAGGGGCCCGGGGACGTAGCCGCGGGAGCGGCGGAGCAGCATCGGGCGGCCGCGGAAGCTCCGGACCACCGAGTCGTCGGTCCTGACGTGGATGGCCCGGTCGTGGGTCAGGAACGCGTCGGCGATGCCCTTCAGCGTGTCCCTGGCTTCGCCGTCGCGGTAGACGATCGGCTCGTCGGAGACGTTTCCGCTGGTCAGGACCATCGGGCGGGCCAGTGCGGCGAGCAGCAGGTGGTGCAGCGGGGTGTAGGGGAGCATGATGCCGAGCTGACGGTTGGCCGGGGCGGTGGCGTGCGCGACGGCGGCGCCGGGCCGGCGGGGCAGCAGCACGATCGGGCGGGCCGGGCTGGTGAGCAGGGCCGCGGCCGCGGCGTCGACCTCGGCCAGGTCCGCCGCCGCGGCCAGGTCGGCGGCCATCACCGCGAACGGCTTGTCCTCGCGGTGCTTGCGCTGGCGGAGCGTTGCGACGGCCTGCTCGCAGGCGGCGTCGGCGGCCAGGTGGTACCCGCCCAGGCCCTTGACGGCGAGGATACGGCCGTGGCGGAGGAGTTCGGCGGCCGCGTGCAGGGGGTCTTCGCTGCCGTCGTCGAGGGCCAGCCGGGGGCCGCAGGCCGGGCAGCAGGTCGGCTGGGCGTGGAAGCGGCGGTCGGCGGGGTCGTGGTACTCGGCCGCGCACCGCTCGCACATCGCGAACGGCGCCATCGTGGTCAGCGGCCGGTCGTACGGCACGTCGCGGACGATGGTGAACCGGGGGCCGCAGTTGGTGCAGTTGATGAACGGGTACTCGTGGCGCCGGTCGGCCGGGTCGGCCAGCTCGCGCAGGCAGTCCGCGCAGGTCGCGGTGTCCGCCGAGACCAGGGTGCGGCGCAGCCCGGTCTGCGCTTCGCTGGCGGCGATGACGAATTCCGGTGAGCTGACCGGCGTGATGGCCCTGGTGCTGACCCGCTCGATCCTGGCCAGCGGGGGCGCATCCGGCTCCAGCCGGCGCAGGAACTCGCTGACGGCGGCGGCGGGCCCCTCGACCTCGGCGAACACCCCGTCCAGGTCGTTGCCGACCAGCCCGGTCAGGCCCAGCCCGGTCGCCAGGGCGTAGACGAACGGGCGGAAGCCGACGCCCTGCACCACCCCTTCGACCCGGACCGCCGTCCTGACGGTGCTCATATCACCGGCCCCATCGGCGCATCACCTCCGCCCGGTCACGATTCTCGCCGGCTGTCTAGCGGAAACGTATGAAACAAATTATTGATCTGTTACCTGCTGCGGGGTTACCGTCGAGTCACCATCAGCCTGGCCTAACCGCTCGACGGCAAGGGGTGACCGTATGTCAGGGACCGCCGCGCCGCCTGTCTCCACTCGACCAGGATGGGTCGATTGGGTCTTCAGGCGCCAGCTCGATTACTATCCCGAAACCAGGGCCAGGGTGACGTACCTGGCCATCACCGTGCTCGCCACGATCATGCTGTACTACGAGCTCTACGTCGGCGGCTCGGTGTCCACGCTGGTCCTGGCCAACCTGAACATGAGCTTCACGTTCTTCGTGCTGACGCTGGCGTTCGGGGCACTGATCGGGGCGTTCGGCTCGCTGTTCGCCGGGATCACCGACCGGCTCGGCCGGGCCAACCTCGTGGTGTTCGGGCTGTTCTTCACCGCGATCTTCGTGGCGTTCATCATCCCGACCGCGACCAACAAGTGGTCATTCACCATTTACGGCTTCGTGGTCGGCTTCGTGGAGGGCATCTGCCTGGTCGCCACCCCGGCTCTGATCAGGGACTTCTCCCCGCAGGTGGGCCGGGCCACGGCCATGGGCTTCTGGACCAGCGGTCCGGTGGTGGGCAGCCTGGTCGTCTCGGTGGTGGGCACGGCCACCATCCCCGCCGTCATCAACGACACGCGGTTCTGGACCCACGAGTACATCATCTGCGGCATCGCCGGCCTGGTCGTGTTCGTGATCGCGCTGGTCGGGCTCAAGGAACTGTCCCCGCAGCTGCGCGACCAGCTGATGGTGACCATGCGCGACCGCGCGCTGATCGAGGCCAAGGCCAAGGGCCTGACCGACGCGGACATCGAGGCGGCGCTGCGCCGCCCGTTCCAGCAGCTGCTCAAGCCCGACGTCATCGTCTCCTCCATCGCGGTGTCGATCATGCTGCTGATCTACTACACGGCGGTCGGGTTCAGCGTGATCTACCTGACCACGGTGTTCGGCCTCACGCTCAAGGACGCCAACGGGCTGGGCAACTGGAACTGGGGCTTCAACGTCATCGCGGTGATCCTGGTCGGGATCATCTCCGACCGGTTCCGGGTGCGTAAGCCGTTCATGGTGATCGGCGGTGTGCTGGCCGCGGTGATGACCGTGGTCTACCTGATGCAGGCGGGACACCATCCCGGCTACTACACCCTGGCGATCATGCTGGCGCTGCTGTCGCTCGGCCTGGGCATCGCCTACACCCCGTGGATGGCCAGCTTCACCGAGACGGTGGAGGCCCGCAACCCGGCCCTCATCGCCACCGGCCTGGCCATCTGGGGCTGGATCATCCGGATCGTGGTCTTCCTCGCCTACCTGTGCCTCCCGCTGGTGATCAACACGGTCACCCCGCTGGTGAACTACGGCGGTACCGTGGCGGCGTACGCCGCCCAGTACAAGACCGAGCTGGCGTTCGTCAGCGCGCACCCGGACATCGTGGCGACCGCGCAGAAGATCCCGCCGAACGTCCTGGCCGCCGCGGGGAAGATCCCGCCGGACGTCATTACCATCGCGAAGAACGACAGCGTGCAGCTCGCGAACGCGCAGAAGTTCGCGCCCGAGCTCAAGGTGATCCAGGCTAACCCGGCCCTGTTCACCAAGCTGGCCACCTACAGCGACCCGTCCAAGATCCCGGGCCCGCTGCTGACCCAGGCGATCAACGCGGCCGGGGGCGGCGCCAAGGGCGTCGCCGTGCTGACGACGATCTCGCAGAACAAGGCGGCCATCAACGGCGTGATCGCGGTCGCGCCGGACCTGCAGAAGGTCGCGCCGTACGCGACGGACCTGCAGACGATCGCGCCGTACTCAGCGCAGCTGAATACCATCGCTCCGTACTCGGCGCAGCTGACCGCGGCGTCCAAGATCCCGCCGAACGTCAGCTCTTACCTGAAGGCGCACGCCGCGGACGTGCAGAGCGCCGCGGCCAAGACGGCAGGCCAGTGGAAGACGTGGTACTGGATCTGCTTCGGCGGCATCATCTTCTTCCTGCTCAGCATCCCGCTGCTGCGCGGCCGCTGGCGGACCCGCGACGCCAAGCGGGACGAGGCCGAGCACGAGGCCAAGGTGCAGGAGGAGCTGGCCAAGCTCCAGGCCACCGTCTAGGGACGCGAGGCATCCTGCCCTAGGTGCCGCCTAGGGCAGGATGCCCTCGATGATGGCCTGCTGCAGCCGGTTGGCCGTGGCGACGTCGGGCTTGCGCGCGGCGAGCACGTCCGCGTAGAGGAACGACTCGCCCAGCCGGACAAGCGCGTACGCCAGCGCGCTCGGCTCGATGATCGTGACCAGGCCGAACTCGGCCATGTCACGGCGCAGCAGCTCCTCGTTGAGGGCCACGATCCCGCTCTGCACCCGGCCGCGCGGGTCGGTGAGCACGCGCATGGTCAGGGCGGGCTCGTCGTCCAGCAGGCGGCGCAATCCTTGTGATCCAGCCACCATCGCGTTGATATGGCGGATGGTGCCGGGGGTGTGCAGCTCGCCTTCGGGCCGTTCGGCCTCCCAGCGCTCGACGGCGATTTCCAGCATGCGCTCGGTGAGCCGCCACAGGGCCTGGCTGATCAGCTCCTCCCGGCTGCCGACCCGCCGGAACAGGGTCACCCGGGACACGCCGAGCTGGTGGTGCCCTTGCCGTTCGGCCGACTGCCCTTCGGCTGGCCTGTCAAGGTCTGCGCGGGCGCGATCCCACCGCTCCGGGTTCCCGGCTGGGCTTCCGACGTGGCGGTCACTCTGCCACGATAACCCGCGCCGGCGATTTGCTCCCTATGCAGGGCGGCGGGCGACGATGCGATGCGACCGCCGACATTGCCGGCTGGGACTTCGCCGGGTGCCTGCCTAGCTCGTGCGCACCATGCTGCGGGAACGTCCCACGGCGCTTGCGGCCCCTGAAATCAACGGGGAAGAAACGGGTTATGGGGAGGTTTCGGGGGACCATAGCCCTCCGGATCTTCCCCAAAGCCCGGATCTTCCCTGCTCACTCAGGCCAGTTAGTGAACTTCGCGCACTGGTGAGATTGACGGGGCCCATGAGGCATCCGGGCGGGGCCCCGGCGGCGGCGGTGCGGGGACGGGGTCAGGCGGCGGTCAGGCTCGGGTGCGGGAGCGGGGGCGGGGGCGGGAGCGGGGGCCGGCCTGGGTACGCGCGCGGCGGCGGGCGGCGTGGCGGGGGCGGCGGCGGGCTAGGACAAGGAGCAGGCTGCCGGCCAGGAGGAGGGCAGCGGCGACGGCGGCGACCAGGAGCAGCCGGGAGTGAATCGGTGAAGCGGGGCGGGGGGCGGCGGGGTGCACCGGGACCCTTAGCGAGATGGTGGCGGTGCGGGGGGTGCCGCGGCGCTGGGAGGTGCCGGTCACGGCGGCGCGGGCCCGGACGGTGTAGGAGTGGCCCGGGCGGCTCGGCGCGGGCAGGCGGCCGGTGACCGCGACCCGGCCTGAGGCGCCGGAGGGCAGGGTGCCGGCGCAGGTCACCCGGCGGACGTCGCAGGTCCAGCCGGAGGCTCCGGTGACGCGCAGGCCGGAGGCGGCCAGGTGCGGCGGCAGGCTGAAGGTGACGGCGACGCCGTAGGCGGCCTGGGCCGACGCGGCGTTGGCCACGGTCACCGAGGCGGTGAACGCCCCGCGGGCCGGCCCGCCGATCGCACCGCTGGCCGGCCCGCCGATCGCACCGCCGCCGGGGCCGGGCGCCACCGTGACGGCGCTGTACCCGATGCTCCAGCGGGAGCCGGCCGGGCCCGGTGATGAGCAGGGCCGCCGGACGACCGGGGCGCCGGGCGCGACCGGACGGCCGGCACCGGCGCAGGCGCCGGTCCCGGCACTGGCCAGCTGCCCGGCCCGGTACTGCCAGACCTGGCCCCGTCCGATCTGCCCATTTCCGGGGCCTTCACCGGCGCACTGGCCGGCGAAGTCGATGTACAGCGCGGCTGGCGGGCCGGCCTCCAGGCAGTAGCCGTTCCCGTTCATCACCACGCCGTTGCTGGTCAGCGACCATTGCTGGCCCGCGACGGCGGGGTCGCAGCGCTCCAGCGTGACGTCCGAGCCATTGCCTCCCGCCTGCCAGCACAGGCGGGGGTGCCCGACCAGGTTGATCTGCACCGGGCCGATGGCCGGCCCGGCGGCCCGGGTGGATCCTGAGGCCCGCGCTGGTCCCGCGGTCAGGACGGCAGGGGTCAGGACGGCAGGGGTCAGGACGGCAGGGGTCAGGACGGCAGGGGTCAGGACGGCAGGGGTCAGGACGGCGGCGGCCAGGGCCGCGCCGGTGATGCGCAGGGCCCCGGCCGCAC